>Ga0307517_10006239_pt1 | contig 17728 bp, 19 predicted proteins | sample 23_EM_MG_FD_194515 | JGI IMG/M metagenome (GOLD analysis project Ga0307517, IMG submission 194515) | Populus trichocarpa ectomycorrhiza microbial communities from riparian zone in the Pacific Northwest, United States - 23_EM | ecosystem: Host-associated > Plants > Roots > Unclassified | place...
CCAGCCACATCCTCGCCCGCGCGGTCCTGACCGTCACCGCCGAGATCCCCACCTGACCACGCCCACACCAGCCACCGAGAGCGACACCGGAATCGCCAGTGACGCGCGTGATCGAACCCCGGCCGCTTGAGGGCAGCCAGGTCCTCACCCACCAGCAGACCCGAGTCAGAGGATTTCGAGCGTGACGGCAGAACACCGCCACGACGAACGACAAAACGGATGTAGTCACGTGCGGCTCTGCCCATATCACCGGGGCTCTCGCGTAAACGATGGTCGAAGCCCGCACCGTCAGGGAAGCGTCAGGCACGCGGACCCGGCGGCGTCGCTCTGCGAGCTTGGTGCCATTTGGACCGAAAATAAGGCGGAGCTGCCGACTGAGACGAATATCAAGTGCCAACTAGCACCGCATCAGATATTGATGGCCTCGTAAGTCACTGCCATCAGCAGGAGAGAGGCGTGAGTGGAGATAGTTAAATGCACCGGAAGCATGCGTCAACTGATTGCATAGATGGCGAGTGAAAACCAGAACGGAGCTGTTGACCAAATCGTTTGTCTTGGTGGGATCAGGTTTGCTGGTACTCATCGATAGGGAAACCGGGCAGTGGAGTGCGGTCAATGTGGCCGCCGATCGCTAACATCGTTACAAGGAGTACGGTTCGTGAAAATCGGTATTGGAATTCCCAACCAAATACGCAATGTGAAGGCTGCAGTTGTCCCTGAGTGGGCAAGGCGTGCCGAGGAGGCTGGGTTTTCTTCCCTGGGTAGCGTCGGTCGCGTTGCCTATCCTGGTGTGATGGATACCGTCGCGCTGGCGGCTGCGGCGGGTGCCACAAGCAGGATCGGACTCATCAGCAACGTCTTGCTCGGCCCGGTTTGGCCCGCAGTGCTGCTGGCCAAAGAGATTCAGAGTATCGACGCCATTTCCGGCGAGCGGCTTACCCTAGGCATCGGCCTCGGCGGGCGTTCAGATGACTTCGTCGTGGAAGGCCTCGGCGCCCGTGGCACCGGCAAGCGGCTAGACCGAGACATCGAAACCTACAAGAGCGTGTGGCGCGGTGAGATTCCCGTCGGCTGCGATAACCCGCTCGTCCCCGAGGGGAGCCGCGAGGTACCGGTTCTCTTCGGCGGCATGGTTCAGGCGTCGTACGAGCGTGTTGCGCGTTCTGGTCAGGGCTATATCGGGGCCTCGCTACCGGTCGATATGGTTGCGGGCGCTTTCGATGGCGTACGCGCGGCCTGGGAAGAAGCTGGACGTCAGGGCACGCCGTACCTGGTCGCCATCGCCTATTACGCCGTCGCAGATACCGATGGAGGGCGAGCGAACGTATACGACTATTATTCCTCTGCGGGCGCCGGTGTCGCTGGGCTCATCACATCTACGGTGAGCGGGGGAGTAGACGCGGTCAAGGCGACGGTCAAGGGGTTTGAGGCGATTGGTGCTGACGAGTTGATCCTCAACCCGACCAGTGACGACCTCGATGAGATCCAGCGCGTGGCCGAGATCGTCCTCTGAGTGGGCGGTTCGTGAGTTGGTGTCCGTTCCGGACTTGGTTACTGCTTCTTGCTGAAGGTGTTGGGCTCGGCCTCGGTGAGGATTCCTATTGTGACCAGGCGTTTCATCTTGGCGCGGGTGCGTTCGACGTGTTTCGGCAGGAGCTCGAAGTTGGGGGCCTGACAGATGTCTCGGGCCTGCAGTGGGCCGGTGGTGTCGTTGAAGACGGCGAGGATGCGCGGGTAGTCCGGGTGTTTCGGGCTCCGGACTTCCTTCTGGGTCGACCGTCTGGGCCGGGATTCGGTCGGCGAGGCCGGTGATGGTCGTGCGGGTGATGGCGAGGTGTTCCAGACGTAGTTCGGCCTCACGGAGTTGGGTCTGCAGGGCGTCGATCTGGGTGCGGAGGTCATCGGCCAGGGCCCGGGCGGCGTCCTCCTGAGGGTCGAGTGCTTGGAGGAGGGGGTTGAGGTTCACGCGCCGGCCACCCGCGGATCGCGCCAGTGAGCATGTTCGTGTCGGTGAGCCGGCGGGCTATGACGTGGTCGTTCACCAACCTGCTGCGGGACCTGCCCGCTGTCCTCGCCGCCCGCCGAATGGCCTTCCACCTGTAGTGGTCCACCTGGCGGCGACGCCACCAAGCACGCGCCCGCTGGCACCACGACAAGCGGCGCCTCACCGACCTCGACTGAACCCCGCACCCCGACGACCCGTCAGATCACGAAGTGCGACTGGAGTACCAGGCGGAACAGTCGGGCGGGGTGCGGCGCCTTTCGCTCTGGCGTCGGATGCAGGTGGCCGAGGCGGAGCCGCATTCGGTTGCCGTACTTGCCGGCCCCAACGAGCGGATCCTCGAGTGTGACCTTTCCCCACGCAACGGCAGACTGTCTTGCGGCCGCGCCCTACACGGTTCGGCGGTGGCGGCCCGGCTTGCTCTGCCCAAGGTAATCGTCCTTGGCGAGTTGCCCGCGATGGCGTCCTCTTCCAACACCAGGCGTTCTCGTGTCGGACTGGTGGCGCTCCAGATGGAGGTTCAAGAGTTGAAGCGCGATTGCGTCTTCTCCGGTGAATCCTATTCTTCGAGACAGCATCGTGTGAGCCTTATCATGTACGGGCTCCCCGGCCGCTCACGCTTTTGGTCGCGAATTGATACGCTGCCCCTTACTGACGTGGTTAGTGAGTCGATCGGAGTGGTGCCGGAAGTTTCGGGAGTCGTTGGTAAGGGGCACCCGGGGTGGGGAAATGAGCGGCAGCCGGTCGGGAGCCATCCCGAGTAGAGAAAACCGCCCTGATTGCATCAGGGGCCAGGTCGTCGAAGGCGAGGACGACATGAGACTCGCGCCGCCTCGCCCACGAGACTTTCTGTGGTCCCGACCGGACCGATCGAAGGTCAGTCGCGCAGATGGGCCAGCGCGGTGCTCCAGGCGATGATCTCGTCGAAGAGCGTGGCGAGAGCCTCTTGCTGGTGGGCGCCGGGAGCCAGGTCGCTGAAGTTGATGAAATCGGTGAACAGTGACAGAGCGACCTGCGTGCGGACGTCGGCCATCTTCAGTTCGCCAGCAATCAGACGCAGGTGCTCGGCGGCGCGCGCACCGCCGACAGAGCCATAGGAGACGATACCGACGGCCTTGTTGTTCCACTCGGCGAAGAGGTAGTCGATGGCGTTCTTCAGGACGCCTGAGGTGGAGTGGTTGTACTCGGGCGTGACGAAGATGAACCCGTCGAAACTCCCGATCTTGGCGGCCCATTCCTTGGTGTGATCGTTTTGGTACTGGCCCATGATGGGCGGTGTCGGCTCATCCAGGTGCGGAAGGGGATAGTCCGCCAGGTCGACCAGTTCGAAGACAGCATCGGCACGCTGTTCGGCATTCTTCTTGACCCACTGGGCGACCTTCTCTCCGTTGCGCCCGGGGCGGGTGCTGCCCAGTATGATTCCGATTCTCGTCATCTCGTCATTCCTCTTATCTGTCCTTGAAGGGTCTCCACGAAGGACATGGGAGACCGACCTGCGAGTATTTTTGGAGGCTGGTGGCACGGGAACATCGGTCATTTGACGGGGGCATGGGTTTGCCCTACCCGAAGCAAGGAGTCAATCCTGCCTTGGACTTCCCGGACGAGCCGGGTCTTGGAGACCGACTTCACACGAGTCCCCGAATTAACCGACAGCGTCAGAAAGCTCTGCGGGGACCTCGACCTTGTTCGCCGTCAGGCCGCAGCGTCAGTGATCCACGCCGGGCGCGCTTACCCGGTAACTAACTGCAGCGTAAGGGAAGTTGCCGATCATGAGGCTACCGAGGATCTCGTAGGTATCACCGACTTTGCCGGGGGTGCCCGTCTTGCAGTCGGAGTTGAAGTACACGTCAATGTATTGCGCTGAGTAGTTCAAGGCGGACAGCGCAGGCTGCGACAGCGTCTTGCACACACCTATCTGGCTCAGGTCGACGGATGTCGCCGTCCCTGTCTGGTTGGTGCCTGTGTAGAAGGCAGCGGGGGAGGGGGTGGTGGCGGATGCGGGCTGTACGCCCGTGCCAAGGGCGAGCAGCGCGGTGCCGCCGATCGCCGCGGCCATGCCCAACGCCTTACTGTAAACCGTCACTGTGATTCAACCTTTGGTTTGTCGGAGGTAGGACAGCCCGTCGAGCCGCAAAGAACACATAACCAGTACGGCACTGTTTCGGGACTCTAAGGCCGTCTCATTTCAGAGCTGTTGAGGCAATACTGCCCGGTGGGCGAGATCGCGCACCGAGTACAGCTCGTCGATGATTCCGGTAAAGCCCAGCCGGCGCAGGAAATGCGTACAGGCCGACAATGCGCCCAGCCTGCTCTCCAAATGCCGTCAAGATTCGGTGGCCGTCAGTTCCTGACCGGTCCCGGATCGTTCGGGTGCTCGCTCAGCGACGTCGTCTCCGTGGACAGCCACGGTGCCAGGGGGAGCGAGTCCAGGATGGTCTGCATCTCGGCGACGTCCTCGGCGCGCCACAGGCCCAGCGCACGACCCTCGTCGGGCGTCTGCCACAGTCGTACCAAGTGCCCTTCCCCGGCCAGCTCCTTCGTGCGGACCGCCTCCGCTGCGATGGCGTCCTCCAAGTCCCGGGACGGTGCGCCCTCAGGCGCGGCCAGGGTGAAGGTCACCAAGAACTCCGGGGCGACCGGCGCGCCAGTAGAGGCCGGTCCCGGGTCGTTCGGGTGAGGTGTCAGAGGCTTGACCTCGTCATTGCGCCAGACGCGCAGTGGCATCGCGACGAGGACCTCCTCCAACCGCGCGGCGTCGGGCGCGGCGAATAGTCCAAGAGTGCGCCACTCGCCCGGCTGCAGAGGCGGACGCCACAACCGCAGCAACTGCCCCTTCTCGGCGAGCCTGCGGGAGTTCGCAGCCTCTCGGGCGCGGACGTCGTCGACTTCCGCCGGTGAGGTTCCCTCCGGAACGCGGGTGGTCATGGTGACGAGGTATTCCATGGCAGATGTTCCTCCCAGTCGGCGATGCACTGCAGGGCAGGGGTTGCGCGCTAGGGCTACTGCCCGGAGCGGCCGCCGGCGTCGCGGGCCGCACGGCGCCAGCGCCCCGAAGCCAATGAAGACCATTGGTTCCAAGACCGCCCTTCGCCGGGCGCTGTCCTATTGGGAGTCGTAGTACGCGGCGACACCCTGCCGTCCGACGCTGTAGGGGTGCAGTCCTGGAAGACGGCGTCCTCGGTGAACTCGGCAGCGACACGCTCGGGTTGATGCGCGTCGACGACTTCCTTCCACCGGTCGAGGACTGCGCTCAGGATCGCTGTTCCCTCCGTCGTGCTGGTCATGCTCGCTCATTGCTCTTCTTGGTGGGTGACGTGAGATGCCGTCAGTGTCCGGCGCTCATGCCGCCGTCGACGTGCAGGATCTCGCCGGTGACGAACGGAGCGGCCTCCAGGAAGAGCACCGCGTCCACGATGTCGCCCACTTCACCCATCCGTCGGATCGGGTGCAGGGCGGCGAGGAACTCGTGGGTCTCGGCCGCGTGCATCGGGGTCTTGATGGTGCCGGGCGCCACCGCGTTGACGCGGATACCACGGGTGGCGTACTCGATCGCCAGAGACTTGGTCGCGGACTGGAGGCCGCCCTTGGTCAGCGAGGCCAGGACGGAGGGGACCCGGGCGTCCGCGTTGTCGACCAGGCTGGTGGTGACGCTGACGATGTGTCCGCCGCCCTGGGTGAGCAGGTGCGGGACGGCCTGCTGGGTGAGGTGGAAGAAGCCGGCGACGTTGATGCCGGTCACGGCGGCGTAGTCCGCGGCGGTGTACTCGGTGAAGGGCTTCGCGACGAAGATGCCGGCGTTGTTGACCACGGTGTCGATTCGACCGAACCGCTCGACGGCGGCGGCCACGACCCGCTCGGCGGTCGCCGGGTCGGCGATGTCGCCCTGGACGGTCAGAACGCCGGCGTCGTCGGCGGGGGCGATGGTGCGCGAGGTGGCGACGACCGCGAAGCCAAGCTTGCGGTAGCCCTCGACGAGGGCGGCGCCGATGCCCTGCGAGGCACCGGTGACAATAGCGACCTTCTGCTGCTGCGTGCTCATGATGACCTTTTCCGTAGTGACTGACCTACTAGCTGACCGGTCGACTACTTGGATCGTAGGTCCTTCCCGCCCGTGAGTACCAGGATCGATTTCCTCCCGGCTGGGAGGCGCAGCCTCCCTGCGCAGCTCAGCCTGGGAGTGCGTACGGGTCGTCGGTGGGCAGCCAGGCGTCCGGGGCATGGATTCCGAGGTCGCCGACGGCCTCGCACAGGGCGTCGACGACGGCCAGCACGCCAGCGCGGTCCTCGCTCGCGCGCCAGACCAGGGACCAGGTCCAGTACACCTTCGGCGCGACGATCTCGCGGCGGACCAGGTCGGGCGGGAGCGGAGCGGTCTGGCCTTTGGGAGAGTTGAGGACGGGCCGGGTACAGTGCCGGACGTGGTCGAAGTAGGCGCGGCCGGTGACGGCGCCGTCGGAGATGCGTACCGCGCGGGCGCCGACGGCCTGCGTGAGCTCCTCGGCGTACACGTTCCAGGAGGCCCACGAGGTGATGTCGTCGTCGATCAGGATGTCGGTGTCCCGGGCCGCCACATTAGGTACGTCGCTGGTGTCGCCGCCCTTGGCGACGGCGTACAGCCGGTCGGCGCCGATCAGCCGGGCCCGTAGCCCGAGGCGTTCGAGGTCCTCGGTGCGTACCCAGCAGACGGCGAGGTCCAGGCTGCCGTCGGCGACCCGGGCGGCCTGGGTGTGGGAAGGTGCGACCCAGGCGTCCAGGTGCACCCGGCCCACCGCGGCCGTCCGCGAACTCAGGTTCGGCGGAAGCCAGTTGACGTACCCGAGCCGTACCGGCTGGGAGCCCGCGAGCTGGCCCGCCCGGCGCTGGAGCTCGTCGGCCCGCTCCAGCAGGTCCCGGGTGTGCGGGAGCAGCGCGGCACCGGCGGGGGTGAGGGAGACCGAGCGGCGGTCCCGGTCGAACAGCCGGACGCCCAGGTCCCGTTCGAGCGCCTTGATCTGCTGGGAGAGCGAGGGGCTCGCGATGAGCAGCCGTTCGGCGGCCCGGCCGAAGCTCAGTTCCTCGGCGACCGCGACGAAGTAGCGCAGTTGGCGCAGTTCCACGCGCGTCATACTACGCGCGTGGAAACGGTGCCGGGGGCGGCGCACGATAGAGCCACCGGCAATGGAGCGAGTACATCGTGCGAGAGTTCCTGGTCGAGATCACCATCCACGTCCCCGAAGGAACAGGGCAGGACGAAGTCGACCGGCGGCGGGCCGCGGAGGCCGTCCGGGCGAGGGAGCTGGCCGCGACCGGTCATCTGGCCCGGCTGTGGCACCCGATGGGCGAGTTGCGCGGCATCGGCGTCTGGCGGGCCGACGACGAGGAGGAACTCCACGAGAAGATGCTCGGCACCCTGCCGCTGCGCCCGTGGATGACGCTCACCGTCACCCCGCTTGAGTCCCACCCCAACGACCCGGGCCGGGTCGACGGCGCCCGATGACCACCGCCTCCCCTGGACCCACGTCACCAGGGCCGTCGCGGCACCGGCGGACAGGCCCGCCTGCGCGTCCATCAGGGACAGGATCGGGGTATGCACGAAACGGCCGACGCCCATGCCCGCGGCGAGTGCGCCTACCGGCGCGCCGCCGGGGCGTGGGCAAGGGGAACCTAATCGAGCCCGTCCTGAACAAGGTGCGCGTGCCTCGTCTCGGGCCGGCGGCCTACCCGGCCTGGCCGCGTGCGCGCCGGCAAGACACTCCATGCAGCTATAGGGTCAAGCAGCTGTTGCGAGCATTGACGGTGCCAGCGGGGCGAAGGCGACCGCCTCGTCGAACTTCTGGCAGGTGGTCAGGCAGGGATGGGGCTGGCCGATCATGCGATTGAACAGGTTGCGGAGGCCCGCGTAGTAGCGGTCGCCGACTTCCCGTCGGCCGTTGTAGTGAGCATGGGCCCCGACACAAGCAGGCGCTGCACAAGCCCCTTGGACCACTTCCGGTACACGCCCCTAGGACGCTGTCACGCCGCCGCTGTCACGCCGAGCAAGGCCCGGCAGTTCTCCCAGAGTGGGCTCAGCCGGTGGGTGCTGTTGTACAGCTTGGCGAACATTACCTGGCCCTCCAGCTGGGCCACCACCGCCCGCGCCGCCTCCCGGGTGTCGGTCACGCCCACGTTGCCGCTCTCCCTGGCCTCGGCGACGACCGACTCCACCATGTCGACCTGCGCATCGAAGATCTCCTGCAACCGGCCGCGGACCGCCTCGGTCTGGTTGCTCAGCTCCAGGGCGAGGTTCCCGAACAGGCAGCCCGCCACGGTCCCGCAGCCCCGCTGGCCGGCCAGCTGACCGGCCTCGGTCTCCTCGAACAGCCGCCGCAGCCGCAGCAGCGGCTCCGCGTTACCGGTCAGGGCCCTGATCCAGTCGCGCTGCTGGGCCGTCCACTGCTCGTCGACGACCGCGAGCGCGAGGGCCTCCTTGGACTCGAAGAAGTAGTAGAAACTGCCCTTCGGCACCCCGGCGGCCTTGCAGATCTCAGCCACTCCGAGCGCGGAGTAGCCTCGCCCTTCGATCAGCGAGCATGCGGCGTCGAGGATCTTCCGCCTGGCGTCACTCGTACGTCCCATGCGACGACGATACAGCGGTATTAGACCGGTCGGCTAGTGGACTGTTTCCGTCGTCACAGCAGCGGCAGACCGTCGGCCTCGCGGCGCTCGATGCGAGCGGACCGGGCGCCGGACTCGACCACGTACGCGCTGCCCAGTGGGGAACTGCAGTCCATGGGGCGGGTCGGCTCGTGCTTCGACAACGCCGTCAGCGAGGCATTCAACAGCGTGCTCAAGGTCGAATACGTCCACCCACCTCCACCGCAACTCGCTCAGCAACGAGTCGAGGCTTCCGCAACGGCCGCAATCCCATGTCTGACCAGCGGAATCCGCACACGAGGTTCGGAAAGAGAACGGCCTCTAAACGATGTAGGCATCGCATTCCGTGCAATCCCTGATGTACGCCCACTTGAACTGGCCGTTGGGGCTCCTGAGGATGACCCTTGATTCGTCGTTCCTCCACTGCCCCAGGGTGTCACCGTGGACAGGGAGCCAGGCGTCGCCGTCACAGAAGCCGTTGTCGCCCTTGCCGGCAACAGCCTTCGTCGTGGTGACGGTGAGCGAGTAATCGGTGCCGCACGACGGCGTGTACCAGATGAAGTCAGAGTCAAGCTCAGGCTCGTCGGAGATGATGACGTCGGAGGGGGCGCTGACGCGGGTGTGGTGGCGAGGGCCGCTCCCGCTTTGGCTGGGGCCGCCCGACCGACCGAGTCGGGGGCTGCGCAGAGTACTCCCTATGACGATACCTGCAGAACTGCTCCGCTCCTTCGCCCGCACCCGCGCCTCGCTCGACGGCGAGGAGGTCACGTACTGGTGGTCCGGAGACGTGTACTCCTGGGCCCCTGACGAGTCCTACCAGCGCGTCTTCGGCTTCGAAGGGCTCAACGTCGCCCGCCTGGTGCAGGATGCCGAAGCCGGCCCGGACGCCTACCAACTGCTCACCCGCGAAGCCGCCTTCTACCTGGACCCCGCCAGCCGAGAGATCCTGGAGACCTGGCAGGACCTGCCGGTGGTGCACATCTGGAACGACCCGGCGAACCAGAAGTGGCGCCCCTTCCCGATCCCGACGACCGAGCTCGACGGACAGGTCTGCTTCAGTTTGGAGATCCCGCTTGCCTACCCGTCGCCGCTGCCGGTGGCCCAGTACCCCGTCCACTCAGCCGGCGACACGTACAAGGCCCTGGAACTCTTCCAGTTCTTCGCCGACCGCGCCGACCTGGCCGGCCCGGCGCCCAGCGTCCCGGCCACCATGTCGTGGACGCGGATGTCCCCGTGGCTCCCGTGGATGGCCCGCGGCCAGCGGCCCGGCGGCCTCACCTTCCACTGCCGGGGCCGCAAGCTCGACTCGTACGGGGAGGTCCCCGAGCGGACCCGTGCCTACATAGCCGACCACCACCCGGAGTTCGCTCAGGCTCCGGAGAAGTGGAGCGAGCCGAACGAGACCAGTTGGACGTACTTCCGCAAGCTCAACCCGCCGAAGTAGCCGCACGGGTCCCCGCCACCCGGGCCACCTATGCCTCCTGGGCCAACCCGATTGTGGCCTACTTCGGCCCATTGTGGCAGTTCACACCCTCAGCAGCCCCCGCGCGGAACAACCAGCAACGGAGAACTCGGAACCGTGCCTGATCCCGCCCACTCGTGAACACCCCACGCAGTCGACAGGCGGCGTGTGTTCGCGGGAAACGCGAGCCACGCCACCTGCGTCGTTTGCGCGGACTTCGGTCGCGGGCGGCGGGGGCTTCGCCACCCGCATCCACTCTCTGCGCGTCGGTGCGGTCATGACGTCCCCTTCGGAGGGTGAGGCAACGCTTGCGAAGTGCCAGCCCGAAGGTGACCGACTCACAGTCCGGCCCGCTTCCTGCCGAGAGCCGCCCGGACTGGGCCGTCCTTGAGCGAAGCTTCCCGCTGCGACTGGGACGTGAGATTCCACATGTGACCGTATCCCGTCGCGCCCTCAATTGCTTCTAAGACCGTGTCCTACGTGGTAAGGCGGACGAGCCGTTTGTAGCAGCAGAGGGCTGCGGCAAGTCCGAGGAAGGCCAGGTAGTTGCGGGGAGGGCGCTCGTAGCGGGGCTGGTGATCTGGAGCGGCAATCCTGCCGCGGCCCGTAAGCCTTGGCTGCGGCGGGTCTGCCCCCGCCCTATATTGGGACTCTCCGCGACTCGTGCCTGCTGCCTGATCGGCGTCGTCGTCGCGCTCCGCCCAACCGCCGTTCCTCCCAGCCGTACCAGTCGCCGGACTCGACGTATCGTCTCCGGCTCGCCCACTGGAGTGCCGGTCACCGGCTGGTGACCGGCTACGCACGGGCCATTTCTCCACGCCATACATGCCGCTTGTGCTTTCGTGGCTGTGGTGACGGCTCTCGTGTGTGTGCGCTGGCGTCGCGGCGGGCGAGGTCCGGGCCCGTATGCGCGGGGCGTACTAACGTTCGCTCCTGTGAGAAGCCTTCTGCGTATATGGATCGCGCTAGCGTTGTTCGGCGTCGGGTTCACCTTGCTGGTCGACCGCCTCGCGCCCTCCGCGCATGTCTTCGCGATTCTTCGCCATTGGTGGCCGCTTGCCCTTGTGCTGCTTGGAGCCGGTGGAGCGCTCAGGCTTCTTGTCGCGACCAAGAACGTTCTGCGTGGCCCGATCGTCGTCATCCTCACAGGAAGCGTGCTCCTGTTGGTAACGCTTGATCCCCTCTCCGCTTCGGTCCGCCCTCTGTTCTGGCCGGCCGTCCTGGTCGTGGCAGGCGCCGGCATGCTCGTCGCCATGGCGGTCCGCGCTTCCACCGCCGACGGGCGACTCGTCACACGGCTGATATCCGTCGCGGAAGGACGGCGAGTGGTCTGGCCAAAGGGGGAGTTCTCGCTCGGCACGGTCACGGCGGTAGCGAGCGGCTGCGTCATCGACCTCAGCGAGGCACGCCTTCAGGAGCTGCAGGACGAGGACACCGACGAGGTGCTCGGCTACGAGGCCAGGATCGACATCACCGCAGTGCTGAGCGGGATCGACCTGCTGGTCCCGGCGGGCTGGCGAGTCCTGTACGAGGAATATCCCGCTGTCCAGCGGGACAACGAACTGCCCTCGGTGGCTCCCACATTGCGGGTCAAGACGTTCTCACTGCTGGGCCAGGTCAGGGTACGCCAGGAGCAGCAGGCGTCAGGAGGAGCCTGAGGAGTACGGCACGGCAGGAGGCTCCGGGTCGGTGTCCTTGCGCTGCCACAGCTTGGTGAGTGCTGCGTTCAGTTCCCGCTCCTTGTCCGTGTCGGCGGGTATGGCGATCGACATCTCCTGCAGAAGTTTCAGCCGGTACACGTCGATCGCCGCGCAGAATGCGTCACCGCACATCGTCGCCGCGTGCACCGCCGACCTGTACGAGAGCCACGACAGCACGCCGAACGCCACTGGAATGGCGAGCCACCACGTGTGGAGCGCGAGCAGCGCGGCGGTGACCGGCGCGGCCACGGCAAACGAAAGGCACAACCGCGCCATGATGTCGAGCTGGTTGCGGTACTCGGCGAGCTTCTGCAGGGTCTCCTGGGACAGCACGTAGTAGAGACGCGGCCATGTGAGCAGCGCGTCGAGTTTGTACGGCCGTCCCGCGCGCTCCTCGGCCGCACGAAGTCGATTCCCCAATGAGGTTGGCAGCACCGGCCATTGATGGGGCATGCGAGCCAGCCGATGCCGCGCGTCGTCCTTGAGTGGGTCACCCGTCGGAAGCCGCTCCACCTGCCACATGAGCTTGGACTTACGGCGCTGTTGCACCCACGTGCCCATCCGCCCCAGCGATGCCAGAGGTCCGCGAGCACCCCAATACCCCTCCAGGAAGCGTACGGACGCCAACTCCAGGGGCTGCAGGAGAAGCCCCGCCGTGATCGAGCCGACGGTCCCGAAGATCGCTCCCTGCCATCCGTAGAGATGGGCGTTGTGCTTCATTTGGTCCAGAGAGGGGGCCTGTCGTGGGGCTCCGCTGAGCAGGAGGGCGACCACGGTAGCGATGACCAGAGCGGAGGGCAGGACGTTCACGAACTTCAAGCGCGGCGAGATGTCAGCTTCCGCGACGCCGAGTGCGCTCAGCTGGCTCATGGGGTCCCCTAGTGGTCGCTGGCGCAGCGGACGGTGAACTCCGTGTGCAGGGCGGGGTCGTAGCTGTCGATTGGGACCTTCGCCCGGCATCTGGGCATTGTGCAGAGAACGTCCAGATGGGTGTCGCCCGGGTGCGCATCCCTGCAGTAGGAGCGGTGCGGGCGACAGGCGTTCAGCGTGGTCAGATCGTCCAGGAACCGTGCCCATCTGCACCCTGGAAAAGTGCATACGAAAAGGGTCCGTCCGGGCCCGTGTGGCTTTTCCCCCTGGAGGAACTGAGCCATTGGCAACGCTTCCATGAGCAACCGCACCACGGAGAGCAGCCTCGGTCTTCGCAACTGCATACCCTCCTGGACGGCACGGACAAGGGAGTATGAAAGTAGGGCCAACCGCACCACCACGTCGAGGCGCGCGGGGTCTGTAGCCGACCCGCTCGTCGATGTGATCCCGACTGGCTGGGGCTGGCTAAGGCCTTCGCGCTGGCATCGGTTTCGCGCAGAGCACGCAGCAGGCCAGGTGCGGCGGTTGGCGAGCAGGTCGATGACGGCTTCGGCATCTCCATAGGCACGGCCCATGCCTACACCGCAGCCGTCATCGACCTGCTCGCCGACGGCATGTCGTAGCGCTGGGCCCGGCCGGCTCATGGGCCGGGCTGGCGCGGGAAGCGGGCTGCACGGGTGGGTTGGGCAGGTTCAGCGTATTTGGTCGAATGGAGCGGCTCTCTTCAAGGTGAGGATGGCGCTGTTCAACTCGGCAATCGCTTCCAGGCGCAGGTCGAATGCTCTTCGTGCGTCGGATGGCTGCGCCCAGTCAATCGTGGCGAGGGCCTCCAAGGGAGCGGCTTCCTTATCCATTGCTGCGGCGAGGGTAACGATGCGTTCAAGTAGGGCAAGGACGCGTGTCCCGTCGGCTGGCTGCGTCCCTGCGGGTTCCGGGGCAGGGTCGGCAGGGAAGGCGAGGTGTGGTCCCGCGGTGTGCTGTGTCGGGTGATCAGGTGTCGTTACCGTTCCGTGATTGTCTGCGAAATTTTGCAGACTCGTCGGCTCCGGCGTCGGTGCCAGGGCGCTTGTGTCTGTGGGCGGGGAGGTTGGGTTCTCGGAGGCTGCGGTGAGGGCGCGTTGGGGTTGGGCCGGGGTGGTCGTGAAGGTGAGGGCCGGGGAGGTGACGATCTCGTGTGCGGCCTCGCGGAAGTCGACGACTTCGGCTTTTCTGCCGGTGCGGGCGATGATGGACTTGGTGATCTGGTTGACGATGGTGGCTGTGAGGCGGAGGCCTTCTTCACTGGCGCGGGCTTGGAGTTGTTGGTAGAGGTCGGCTGCCGCGTCGAGTCCGAACAGGTCCGAGACTTGTACGAGGGCTCGGGTGTGAGAGGCCGTGACGGGTCTGCCGAACAGTTGGTTGAGGCGTTCGGCGAGTGGCCATTCTTCGATCATTTGGTAGGCGGTGCGTTCGCTGATTTCCCAGCGTTCCTGGACGTAGGTGGCGAAGTTGGTGTGCGTGTGGCGGTAGAGCTTGCGGTCGCGGATGGACTGCAGGGCTTTGCCGGCGAGCCATGTGGCGGTGGCCAGGTTGTCGACGGCTTGTTCGCAGACGCCGAGTTGGTGGGCCTCTTCGTGGGTGAGGGCGCCGGACGCCTCGACCTTTGCTGGGGTCGGGATCATGTCGGTGGTGATGACCAGGTCGGCCGGGCGTGTGGTGGCGTGGTCGGAAGCGGGCTGCAGCGTTGCTGGCGCGCTGTGTTCCTTCGTGCGTCGGGCGCGGAGTGCGGCGGTGCGGTCGGTGCTGCTCATCGCTGAACTCCTGTCTTGGTCAGGAGGCCGCGGTCGATCATTTCGGTGACGAGTTCGTCGTAGGCGGATCCGCTGGCGGTGACGGGTTCGAGCATGGACTGGGCGTAGATCTGGCGGTGGGGGATGGTGGTGGTGAAGACGTTCCAGCCGTCCTCTTGGAGGTAGTCGCGGTACTGGCTGGTGGCTTTGGCGTTGGCGACGGTGCGGTTGAGCAGCACCCAGGTGGGTGGCGGGGTGCTGTTGGGGCGTAGGACGGCGATGTCGTTGATGAGGTCGCGGATGGGGAGGCGTTCGATGCGGTCGATGTCGGCTGCGGTGGGGGCGGTGTTGAGGATGGCGAGGTCGGCGACGCGCAGGACGGACTGGACGATGGTGCGGTGGTCCTCGGCGTGCCCGCAGTCCACGACGCCGATCTGGCCGGGGGACATGGTGGGTGGGACGTTTTTGTAGAACAGGGGGGAGGCTTGCTGTTGGACGGGGAAGGGGAAGCCGCCGGCCTGGGTGTCCCACTCGGTGAGCTGCCTGCTGTAGTCGGCCTCGTAGGCGATGACGGGGTAGCCGCGTTCGTGGAGGGCGTGGGATTGCCATCCGGCGGAGGTGGTCTTGCCGCCGGTACGGGGGCTGATGTGAGCGATGATCACGTCGTTGCTCTTTCTGTGTTCGATGTGCTTGGGGGAGTGGCTGGCCCGGGATGGGGTGAGCCGGTGTTTCGGTGGCATGCGGGCGTCTACGGGGGCTGGGCCATCGGATGGCTAAAGGGCTCGTGCTGGTGTTGGGGGCGCAGGGTGGTCCCGGCTTGGTGGAGCAGCCGGTAGACCGTGCTCACCGAGCGGCCGCAGCTCGCGGCCAGTGCGGGGACGGGTTCTCCGGCTTCGTAGCGTCGGCGGAGGGCGGTCATGAGGTGCTGGCGTGCTGCCACCTGGTCTTTGGTGGTGTGGAGTCGGCGGGTCTGGTGGGGGGAGCGCAGGGTGGCTCCGGCCTGGACGAGCAGACGCCGAACGGTCCGGGAGGAGAGCCCGCACTCGGTGGCGAGGGCGGTGACCGTCCCTCCGGCCTCGTACCGGGCGCGCAGCTCCCGGGCGAGCTCACGTCGGGCGGCTGCCTGGTCCGCAGCGCGTAGCTGGCGGGTTTGTTGCGGGGTGCGCATGGTGGTTTCTGCGGTGTGCAGTCGGTTGATGATGGTGCCGTGCGACAGCCCCGTGGCGGCTGCGAGTTGGTCGACCGTGGCCCCGGCTTCGTAGCGGGCACGCAGGCTCTGCGCCTGTTCGAGCAAGAGGGCGGCGCGTGGGGTGGGGGAGGGGTGGTTCATGCGGCGGATTCCCATTCGTTGAGGGCTTGGGCGTGGGCAGCGGTCAGCTCGTCGTAGGTGCGTTGGTCGCTGGGGGTGATGAGGATCAGGCGGCCGTCGGTGGCGACCCGCCATTGCGGGTCCATCCGCCCGGTGCCCGGGTCGAGGACCTGTCCGCCGGGTGCGTGCCACTGGGACGGGATCTCGTCGGCGCGGGTTGCGGGCACCAGGACGGGCCGGCCGCGGTGCATGATGACCAGGGCCTTGTTGCGGTGCTCAGTGCGCCGTACCAGGGCAGCCCGGTAGGCGGCGCGTTCGGCGGCGTGGACCGCTGTGCGGTGTGCTGCGACGCCCGCGGTGCGGTAGCGCTGGGCGATGTCGTCCCAGCCCCGCGCGGGCAGTTCCGCAGGCGCAGTACCGGCTTCGAGGTGACGGTGGCCGATGCCTTCCAGCGCGCGGGGTGCCAGGTCCCAGGTTTCGCCGTCGTTCTGGACCAGGAGGTGGGCGGCGAGGCGGCGCAGGGCGCGGTAGGCGGTCGCGCGGGAGACGGATGAGGTGGCGGTCAGCTCGGTGACGGTCTGGCCGGGGCGGGCGTGCAGGGCGGCGATGACCATGAGGGCGGAGCTGCCGAGGCCGTGGTGGGCGAAGGCGTCGTGGGCCATGAGGCGGCTGATGACGGTGGAGTCGATGTCGGCCGTCGTGGGTGTCTCAGGGTGGGACCACTCCTCAAGGGCCCGGTTGGGGGGGAACTGAGTGGTCCGGGGACGAGACAGCAACAGGTCAGAGCGGTGCGCGTGGCCGTCGTCGAGGTACCAGGTGGAGCCTTCCGTGCCGTGCCCGGCCCGCAGTCGGCGGAGCCATCCGCCGGGTTTGAGGATGGTCTCGTAGGCGTTGCGGAGGGTCTGCCGGGAGATTCCGGCTTCCTCGGCTGTCTGGCGTTCGCTGGCGTGGTGCAGACGTCCGCCTGCGGTCTCGGCGAAGTTCAGGTGTGCCCGCAGGACCCGCAGCGCGGTGCGGCCGCGTTCGCCGAACCAGGCAGTGGTCTCGATGCGGTCGCGCAGGGCCGCCAGGCCTTCGTACGCGTCGTGGCGCGACTCCACCGCCACGGTGGTGCTGACCGCGGCCGTGGCGCTGGTCCACACCCGGTGCAGGTAGTCGCGGGCCCGGGCCTGGCCGGAGCGCAGTTCGATGCTGCGGGTGTGCCGTCCGCCCTCGTGGTCGGGGTGCAGCAGCAGGTACGTGAGCTGGTCCAGGGTTCCGCCGGCGCGGGCGATGTGGCAGGCGATGGCCGCGGTGACCCGGTGCCCGTGCTCGGCTGCGCCCTGGCGGTCCGCGCGTGGGACGAGTGTTCGGCCGTCGGTGCCGAGCCTGCTGTAGCTGCCGGTCGCGTAGCGGCCGGTGAGATCCCCGAGCAGGATGAGATCGGCCGCGGCCCGAGGCAGCTGGTGGAGCCCCAGTGCTCCGAGTGGGTGGGAGACCCGTTGGGTTGAGCCCGTGTGGTGGGTGTTGTGTGGCAGTGGCACTGTGGTGTCGTCTCGCAGGGACGTGGACGCCACCGGGGCCCGCTAAAACCAGCGGTGGTGTCCGGACCGGCCTCCAATCGGTGCCAGCGGAGCCTCCAGGATTGCCGTCCTGGGGGCACTCGTGTGTCTGGCTCCGGGTGGAGGTAGGCGTGGCCATCGCGGCTCGACCAGGGATGACGTTCAGGGGTGGAATCGGAGCGGATGGCTCTGATTGCCTCTGAGCGTCAGGGGTCGGATCGGGGTCGAATCAGAGCGTTTTCCTCTGACTGCCTCCGATCGCCTCTGCAACCCGTCCTAGCAGGTCACAGCCGGTTCGAGCCCGCAGCCGTGCAGGTCAGAAAGGCGCGGTCGAAGTACCACGAGTACACGGTCAAGACGCCGGGCTCGTCGACCCGCGGCGCGCGCCGCATCATCACCGGCCAGGCCACGGACGAGGACTACTACACGGCCGACCACTACGCCTCCTTCGACCTGATCGACT
>Ga0307517_10006240_pt1 | contig 17727 bp, 13 predicted proteins | sample 23_EM_MG_FD_194515 | JGI IMG/M metagenome (GOLD analysis project Ga0307517, IMG submission 194515) | Populus trichocarpa ectomycorrhiza microbial communities from riparian zone in the Pacific Northwest, United States - 23_EM | ecosystem: Host-associated > Plants > Roots > Unclassified | place...
TTTCAAGATGATTCTGTTGGGGGGGGGGGGTACTCAAGTCCTTTAGCATATGAAGGCATTAGGAAGTTTTGCAGGAGGAAGCTGTTTCTGAAACCTTTTCATTGGAGATGTCAAGATCGCCATAAAATGATCGCTGTTGCATGGTTTTTATTTTTTTTCTATTACAACATTGTGATGCGATGACTATGCCCATGCCTTTTCTTTAATGTTGCAAAAGGTTATAGCTAGGAGAAACTCTCTGAACCCCCAGGAAAGAACCTCCAGGAAACTTTGTTCACTTTTCAGCATGGACGTGAATTCAAAGTCTATATACTCTAACAAATAAATGTAAGATCGTTTTAGACCACAAGAATGATCCGGAAATAGAAGCTGCTGCTTTGACTTTTCTATTATGTCTCTATTTTTTAAGAACCATGCTGCATACCACGAACGGTAATGACACAAATGGGTCACCAACAGACAGGAGGAGTAAAAAGTCATAAAGTTGCAGTTAATTACAACTATGACTTCGTGTCTGTTCATGACACATACATGCCATAATTTTTGTCAACTATTTCTTTATTCATTTTTCATTGCATGTAGATTACAATTCATAGCTGTTTCTGACTCAGTAAACTACAAATACTAGATTGATTGAAAGATTTCTGGGGTTCTTGAACTGAGGACTTTCATTGTATTTACAGGTAGCAAGACTACAGGAACAGCTGCAAAAGGAGAGAGAGAAGAGAAAATTTCTGGAAGCAGGACTTAACACTTCCAAGGGACCCTTGCAAGTTCCAGTCACAATTGATGAAAAAGTCGGCTCACCTCTTCTGTAACTAGTATAATTGGTCTTGATTGTTGCATTGAATTCTTAACTTTATTATCGTGCTACAGATGAAGGCAGAGCTTGAGGAAATAACTCAAGCAGAGGCAGATGTTGCCAATTTGAAGCAGAAGGTTGATGATCTACATGCGCAGCTTAATCAACAGTGTGATGAACGCTCTGGTTCTATGCATGGTTTGGGCAATCAGCCTATGAATGCTTCATTACATAAGGCGAAAGGGTAATTTTATTTTCCATACCTCACATCTGATAAGTATTTAGACATTTTAGCCACCAACATTTGTATACAAAGCCTCATTGGTGCTTCAAATTGATAGATGAAGTATAGAAGAAGCCATCATTTAAAAGAAAAGCCTTTTCCATTTCCTCTTCTTTTTTAAATTTTTTTTGAAGAGGATTGGACAGACAGCAAATGATTTGTGCATGTGATAAAAAGAAACTAAAGAAAGGCATGCTTGTACGCGGGTGTGGGTGTGGTGCTGTTGTTAATATTGCCTTCTTGCAGGAATGGTGAAGAGAAGGATGCTGAAGCTACTGCTTCTTCACAATTTGGACGTTCTGCAAGCAAGGTATGCACTTGCAGCAGATGGCTAGACCTATCTTATGAGCTTCACTTTGGCCCGTTAAATCTGTCCATCCCAGCCCCTTGAATATCAATAAAATGTTGCTTGCTTGAACATCTCTTATACTTCTTTCTTTCTAGTCTCATGTATAAATGTAGAGGTCAATTTGTCTCTCCAAGTTAGGAATAGATAGACAAAATTATAAAATTACCGAGTTTACCTTTAAAGCCACTAGGAACCGATACGTGCCATTACATTAATGCCTCTCTTTTTTTCCAAGTTTGCCCCTGTTTCTTGGCTTAATTTTCTGAAACTATAATGGCAAATTTCTTCAGCTGTTACAGAATCCTGATTAAGTTATGTATGGCAGCCGAAACCTTTTTTTTTAAGATTGGGATGAGATTTAATAGATTGTGAGAAAATCTATAGTGGGAGCTTCTCAGGATGCCTAATCAACATGTTGACCTTCAGCTCTTCCAATTTATTCTCTTTGATAACATGGATTAAGTCAACTATGGAGGGTTCCTTATGGCAGGATACGTGTATGGATGGAGCTGAAACCCAGCAGCTGGATTCAAAACATTGTGGCAACTCCAGACCCATTTCTTCAACCAATTCCAAGAGGTCTGGTGCAAGGAGTGAGGTAGGCCGTTAAGCTTTCTAATTGTGCATGGGTACTCTATGCCAAATCAAATTATTGTCTGTGTTGGGTCTGGGTCGGATGGGTAAATATGCCTAGGAAGTAAACATTCTTTGATTTCTGTGGGAACATATGAAAGTAATTGCTTATTTCAAGGCCTAAAGCATTTTATTTCATAAAAGTAAACAGTATCAGATATATTCATGCCACTTGCCACAACTGTGCCCAATAGGGAATGAATTCCACCACTTCTGCATTGACAAGGTTGACAACCCGGCTCAACTTTCTGAAGGAGCGGCGTAGCCAGATTGCGAATGAACTCCAGAATATGGACAAGGGCCGAGGTTCAGATCTAAAACTCGAGAAGGGCCGAGGTTCAGAAATATATTCGGTTCAAAATCTAGAAAAAGGTAAAGGATTGGAATGTCTGGGAGAAGAAGAGGGGAAACCACTTCAGAATTCTGAAAAATCTACCCTAGATGGTGGACAGTATTCGGAAGATGAGCATCTGCGAAGTTTGGAAAGAGGAAAATCTGATGGCCATGTATCCTATAATGCAGGCAGAGGTAAACCTCTGGTGGCTCCAAGGATTAATTCGAGATGATACATGGACTATAATTTTGTGTCGAGGGGACATAGCTTATGTCCTCAACAATTTGTTTGAGACAGGTATTAGTGATGAGTAATTAGAGAGTCTTACGGGATGACAGAGCTGCAAGGTTGATATATACCCTTGTCGAGACGCTCAAAGTTGACTTCGCCATAAGTCCATGATGTATACATATAATAACAATTTCCTTGATGTAAGAACTGTCTGTAATTTAGTTATTGAGTTTTGCTGGTTCAGAGATGATTCAGTAGGGGCAGTTTGGTGTTTTTATAAATTTTGAAAAAAAAAAAAGGGTTAAAATTAATTATTTTTTTATGTTTACCGGTAGTTGACAGTCTTAATCGTTTGTATTGTCAAATGTAATTTTTTATATGGTTGGAATCACTGGGCCTTTTGCTGTTGACCTGGGAAAGCCAAAAGAGGAGCTAAAAATTAAAAAAATATATATATATAGCATATGTTTCTTTGATTTTAAATCTCTAGTGGAAGAGTCAAATCCTACATATTTATTAAAAGAGCAAAAATATTAAAATATATTATTTAAATATTATTTCTTAAATTAGTTGTTAAAATGATTTTTTTATTGGAGTGTACATTAAAAAAATTATATTTATACAATTTAAAAAGCTATACTCTTTGGATTGTGATGTTTTTTTAAAATAATTTTTTATTTAAAAATATATTAAAATAATTTTTTTATTTTTTATATCAACATATTAAAATTATAAAAAAATATTAATTTAAATTTTTTTTAAGCAAAACAATACTTCATTTTTTAAAGCTTCTACAAGCAGAAGCAAAATAGCTGTGTTAAACATCTTGTAAGTAGCTTTTGCCATAGAAGATGGTCTGAAACGTGGATGCTAATTTTTGTAAATAGAGTATAATTGTAAGAAACTGATGAGACATTACCAACTCGTGAAATAGGGAAGAACATAACCAAACCCCATAAACTGGAAATTTCTTGCAACTTCAAAATTCCATGTGGCAGTACAAAGGAACAAGTCATTTCCAGAAAATGGGGGGACCTTCCTGGAAAGACCAGTTGAGTTTTGACAGCAAAGGGTGGGTGATAAAGAGGAGACACTCATTAAAATAAACACCACGCCACGTTCTGCGGTGACGGTGAAACGATTTGTCCGAAAGTCCGCGTGATCTATAGGTTCCACGTGTTCACCACAAATCCTACTGACAAATAACAATAGGCACAAAACACGACAACCACTTTTTATTGGCAGGAGGCGACGGAAGCATTTTAAAGGCAAATCCCTCTGAAGATCTTTCAGACCGACGTCAGATTGTTTTTGGTATTTCCAGTTCAATGTTCAAAGAAAGACGACAGCACAGCTCAAGCAATCCTTAACCAAACCCAATTACATTAAAAGTCTTAAATTATCTTTTCATAGCCGCGTTAATTTTGTCTCTGAACAAGAATTAATTTGCTTCCCAATTTGAATAATTCAACAAATAATTCGGCAAGATATCCCTTTTCAACAAGCATCAAATCATACTCTTGAGAAATTAGGAAAAACATTTTTCAATAAACTCCTCAGATTAATAAAGATTGACGGTACATTAATTTTTTTTTAATTATTATCATCTTAATAGCAATAACACTAATAATTATACCGATAGCCCAAACTTAGTATCTTCTTCGTCGTCATCATCGTCATCAACTAACTAGAATTCTTTGAGCAACTTTCTAACCTGCTCAAGAGTCACAAACAAAACCACAGTAAAAGGACCCTGCCTTGAAATTGTAGGTATAAAGCCCTTATAAAGAGACATAACCCCTTCAGCTTTCACGGTCTTCATTGCGCAATCAATAGCTCCTCTGTAAGGCGCAGCTTGCCCTGGCTCCACTTTCATATTCATTACCCTGGTCTTAATCACATCCACCGGATTCGATGCCACCGCCGCCACAAAGCCGGCAGCAAAACTCGCCGTCACATGAGTCCCTAGCCCATCCCCCATCACTCCATTCTCCAAGATCATTTCCTTTATCTGATCATACGATGCCAATTGCGATGCTGTGACAATCATCGCGCGGTTCACCGTAAGAGATGACCCGCGCCACAGGCTAGTTACACCTTCCTGCTTCGACATTCTCGTGATGGCGTCAATCACGCTTTTATAGTTCCGCCTTTGGGACACGGGTAAACGCCCGTCAGCTTGCATTCTAACCATTGCCACGTCAGCTGGATTGCCAACAGCCGCTCCGATCCCTCCGGCGACCAAACCAGCGGTTATTTTGCTCAACAACGGCATGTTTCCTGTCTCCGGATTGGTCCATTTCTGCTTCAAAACATCGTAGAGTCCCATGCGGGTAGTGGAGTAGAGAGTCTGGCGGAGGACGGTGGCGGAGACGCCGGAGTAGAGAGCGGCGACGCCTTCTGACTGGATGATGCGGACGCCGACAGAAATTAGCCCCACACGCGTTGGTGGGGGAGGGACATGGATGGAATTATGAGGGATCGCGGCGGAGTTAAGGGCATAGGCAGGGCGGAGATTGTGAGCCTGTGGGTTGGGTAAGTTTTCGCCTTGGAGCTGCATACGGACCTTGATTAGATCCATAGGGTGAGTGGAGCACCCAGCAACAATCGATGCAATACCTCCCTCAACAAAACCCTTCACACCCATGATATGATTTTGATTATTTTGATAGATTAAAGGTTTTTCCCGTTACCAGTTGGGTTTCAGGTTGCTGGAGATGTGGAAATGGGAATGGAGGCTAAAAGCGAAAGAAGAAGAATGGGGGACGTTTCGTCTTTGAGACATATGCCAGATAAAAATAGGGCAAACAAAATAGGAAAGAAAAAAAAGGATGGTTTTGAGGGCAGGAGAGTAAAGGAGTATTTATAGGGTGATGCAGGAGGAGAGAATAGGAAAGTTGTAAAGAAATTCGATGCTTTGGCCTTGGAATGGTGCGTATGGGAAGTGGGAACTATAAGAATAGAATACGCGGTTTGGTGGGGTTGGAAAGTCTAATTTTATTTGTTTTTTATTTTAAAAAAAAAACATTAATTTTTATTTTTTAAAACACACTCCATCTCATTGCCAAACACACCCGCACGCAAATGAACAAATGGTACTCCAGGTTTACGAGGGGGAGGCGGAACTGAGCTCAGCTTCTTCACTGCCCTGGCCTGACTTTTCGTTTTTTTTTAAAAAAAAAACAATTATTGTCATTTGACTCATATTTTGATATTTTCCTTCTCATCCTACCTTCTAGGAGAGAGCTAGCTAGCTAGCACACCTTTCATATTTCTTTATTTTTTTAATGCTATTTACACCATGAGGACGGTTTATAGTTTTTGAAAAAAAAATGTTTGGAAGTTTGGAAATGATAATTTTTTAAATTATTTTTTATTTTAAAATATATATTTTTTACATTAACATATAAAAAATTCAAAAAAATAATTTTAAATAAAAAATATTAAAAAAATACGGTTTAAAACACATTCTCGATCCACGATTGTGCCTAAACAGCCCATTACCACTGGCTAAATTCAGCTATGAATTACACTGGCAGCGATCAATATGGGATCTGTGTCATAAATTTCGGGCTGTGGTTATTTGTGTTTTATTCTTAAGGTGAAAAAAAGAGTTGACGTTTTGTGTTTCTTCTTTTCACCATGAGATGGCAAAGGTATTGACGATGGAAAATATTGTTTTTCATTATTTTGACAGATTAATAATAATATGGCCGATGATTATAAAATGTTGATGGCGACGAGGAAGTGATAAATAGGTGGTGCCAGCTGTAAAAGCAGCAGTGGCATATGGTGGCACTGGAGAAGGATACGAATAAGATGTGACGTTGGCAATCGCAACTTGGAGCTTTATTAATGAGTATTTTGATATTTTGGGAAGGCTAGTTGAGTTTATTTTTTAAAATATTTTTTATTTAAAAATATATTAAAATAATATTTTTTAATTTTTTAAAAATTATTTTTGAAATTAATACATCAAAATAATCTAATAATACTAAAAAAATATTAATTTAAAACAAGAAAAAAAATAAAATACTTTTAATTTTTTAAAAAAACACTTTTAAAACGCAAAAACAAATAAGACTTTCAGCATGTATCGAGTAAAACCCTTTCTAAGGTTTGGATTCTAGATATTTTGATGAAAATCTCTTGTGTTAACCATAAGATTGTTCTCGTTTAGAAGTGTTTTAATTATTGTTTAGTGGTTATTTTTAAAGTATATTTTATTTAAAAAATTCCTGTTTAGAAGTGTTTTAATTATTGTGTAATGGTTGTTTTTAAAGTATTTTTTTTAAAAAAATATATTTAAATAATATTTTTTTATTTTTAAAAATTATTTCTCATATTAACACATTAAAATAATTTAAAAATATAAAAAAAAATCAAATTTTACCTCAACCCATTTAAAACGCAATACCAATCAGTGGCGTAATAAATGGTATTTTTCAAGGTAGTCAAGGTTAATGAACCACCATTTAGCCCTTAAAAAACCCGATAATGACACATGTCGAAATCATATGAGCTTTTTCTTAATGGATCCCACTGAAACTGTTCTGGGAGCCCAAAAGAAAGCAAGAGCTAGTAGTCAAATTTGTTACGGGATAAGTATTTGGTTTTTTTATTTTAGTTTTGATAAATTCAGTTTGGTTTTTAACTCGTCGAATCTCTAAACTTTAAAACCGATCCCAAACACAAATATCATTTAGTTTTTGTTTTTTGAGTTGAAAACTTTGTTTTTTCGGCTGAGAAAGGCAAAAAAAAAAGGCAATAATAAATAAAATAAAATAATTAATTAAAGGTATTGTAAGTAATAAAGTATATATTAGTAAAAAAGAAAATTCTTCAAGTAACTTATGCTCCATTTTATTAGGTGATCAGAACATGTATCAACGGAGAGAGGAGGGGGGAGATCATTGCCAAAATCTTTGTTTTTTTTTATCAGTTCAAGATGTGTATTTTCTATCTTTACCTTTTTAATTGAGTTTTTCCATGTATATTAGGGTTACTCGGAAAGGTTTGGGAATTAGATTTTTTTATAATATTTAATTTTTAATCAATTTTAAGGAGTCGGTGTTATATTAATAAATATTAGATTGATAGAAAGCTATTAAAAGTGATTTTTATACGTGTCTATTAGATTAATTTGAACTAAATGTGAAACTGAGGAGTCAAAGAAAAAAAAAACACGACGGGTGTTGTTGTGACAATTTGATACCTAGTGTTATAATATATAATAATTTTTTCAGTTTGATAGGTCATTTTTTCAGTTGGCAAACACGTAAGATTATTTTTTTAATACATCTATTTTTTAAAAATATGTTGTTTTATATGAATAGATTTAATTAACAACATATTTCTCTTGCATATTACAATTTTTTGACGCGAATCAGGTTCGAATGAGTTTTTCGTATAAACACACGTGCGAAATGATGACAATCAAAAAACGAGTGCGATATCTCGTGGATAGTCAAGATATTATGTTAAGCTCAACATTTTGTGACATGATCAAGTTTCAATAAATGTTTTTGGTAAGTTATTATTTTTAGAGTTTGCTAACTTTTTTCATGATACATATAACAATTGGTTAAAAGAAAGATACATAGACGATTCTTTGACCCATCATAAACTTGATTCAAATTTGTGATTGGTGACAGAATTGTTCGGTAGACCCAATAGAAATCAAGTGTATGATATCTCAAATACTATATCCGATGACTTGTGGATGGCCCAAAGTGTTTCAATTGTTGGATACTTGCAATTGGTTCCAAGCACTTAAACTCCAGAGTTCGAGGCGATTCAAGACCAACGAATTCAAGCTCGGACGACCCATCTTACTGTTGATACCGGATGACTCGGTGTTGAGATGACCAAACTTCATTGATTGGTAATGGAAATAAAATCACAGATAAGTGGTACATATGTTTTTCCTTATTAGCCCCACTGTCACGACGAAGACCCGTCTCCTCCTTCTCCTCCTTCAACCCCTACATTCCAGATTAATTGTAATTGAACTTATAAATTTTTAAAATTGCAATAAATATTTGATTTTATTTTAATTTAATTATTTTCTATTTATGTTTAGTAGATTTTTTTAAAATATACATTATTGAAGGTCTTACCGATAGATTAAGTCTTCATGTATTTTAGAAAATTAAAAAAAATATTATAAATATCATTATACCGCTATTTAATTACCAACAATTTTATTCCAACAATAATATTAAAAAAAAACTCATTGTTTGTCGGCAATATGTGAAGGTTACTGATAAAAAATGCTTACAGATCAAAATGAGTAATTTTTTTTTTGTTTGATATGCATTCTCCGTTCCTAAATCTACTAATAAGTTTATTACCAAAAAAAACTTACCGACGTTACATGAATGATTAGTAAATTGACAGAATATTTCAACAGTAAATTGAGAAATTATGGTAATGAATCCCGTGTAAGAAAATAATGAATTCTTGTCCCGCCACAATACAGCATCTTCCATGGAAACTTCAGACTGATATGATGGGTCCAGAGTCATTGAATTCGCTGACACGTCACATGGATGGTGGATGGATGTCCTCCTACGTACACAGGGGATCCAATGAATTCTAATACACAGGAGAAAATTTTCCAATCTTATGCGTACGTGCCAAAGCTTTAGTGGCAGACACAGCTTTAGGATTAACTTGTTTCTTGTGCATATGAATTTAAATGTCCGTGGAGCATCTAACACAAGTGCATGACTTTGTTTTTATATTTTAAAAATATTTTTTTTATTTCGGATCATTATTTTTATATTTTCTATTTAAAATATATATTTTTTAAAAAATAAAAAAATATTATTTTAATATATTTTTAAATAAAAAATGATTTTAAAAATAATCATCACAGACATACTCAAACATGCTTCAATCACCCTACCCCATGGACAAGGAATCGACACCATTATCCTATGAACCAAAATAATTGGAGACAAGTAATAATGGACGCTAACTCATCAGGTGTAACGTGCATTGCATTGTTAATTTAGATAATGCTCTTTTTTTTTCTATCATCAAATATATATATTTTTTTTTGCAGTTTCGTATATGTAAAGTATTCCGACTGTAAATTAAAAATTATTCTTATAAAATAAAATTATAGATTATAATTAAAGAAAACAAATTCTATTTTCATTTTGGCACAGACAACTAAGTTCGGTCCTTGAAGTTTATATATATATATATATATATATATATAATTTGATTCTTGTCATTTTAATATTTTATATTTTAATACCAAGCTTTATTTTTTCATATTTTAATCCGTAAATATTAAAACAAAAGAAAGAGTTATAAGAGAATACGAAGGAGGGAAAAAGTGCTTGAAAGGTCGCATTCTAAGCATAAAAAAAGCCAATATTAAAGTTAACATGTTTCTCTTTACGAGATGGGTTCAATGCATGTATTGTTCTTTCTCTCTCTCTCTCTGTTGAGGTATTCTCTAATCATTTCCCGACCATGAAAAATAAATATTATTTTAATTTATTCAAATTTTAATTGATACTATCTCTTTTATTTTAAAATTATGTACTTTAATCTTTCTTTAAACAATATTTAGTCTTTTTAATTTCATGACACTTTAAAGAAATTATTTTCAATTTGTCTTTAATCTTGTTTGTGTTGTATTTTATGTAAATAAGTTGTATTTTATGATACATTTATAAAAATAAAGGTTGTTCTTTTTTAGAAACCAGATTTAAGCTCTAAAATAAATAAAAAAACATATAAAAAAAACCTAAGTAAAAAAATATTTATGTATAGATCTATTTTCTCTGCTTTTACTAGGAAGATCAACTTCATGTTTTAATATTTAAGAATTAATAAATCTTTTTTTGTTTATTAGTTTATATATATTAATTTACTTTATTAATCATAAACACAGTCTTTTTTTTAAAATTAAAAAAGTTTAGGATACTTGGAAGCGTATTCATAAAATCAATATCTTTTTTTTTTATATTAAGAAATAATTTAAAATTCTATTCACAGCATAATGCGGGTCCTAGCACTAGTTGAATTAAAATAAAGATTTAAAAACACGTCATCGGTTCCTCAACTTGTATAAACATCCATTTACTCAGTCAGAGGATTCGAAGCTTTATAGACGGGGAGATAATCAGCAGGGGAGGTCGGAACTGAGGACTCGGAGAGAGGAAGGACAAGACTACACACGTGGGTGTTGGGACCTGGGGGTTGCGGTTTCGGAAATTTTGGATCTGTAATCTGGGAGGAGCAGATAATTGAGGGAATTGCCATTTGTATGAGAACAAGACTAGTTTCACCTCTTTTATTTTTTATTTTTAAAAAAAGAGAGAGAAAAGGGGTTGGGGTTGACCGTAAGAAAAGAAATGGTTGACTTGACTCTTTCGCCTGGTAAAAAAAAGTTGCGTTTGACCAGGAGGACTCGAGAAAAAGTTTGAAAAGTCAAAACAATTTATTTATATATTTATTTTCGAAACCAAATTCAAAGAATTAAAATTTAACACCACCCTGACGGCCCGACCCAATGGTTAATTTCAGATTTATTGCTGAAAATGAGTACCGGAATTTCTCGTTTTATTAAAAGCTACGACGATCGTTTTCGGCTGGCCTATTTCTTACTTGCACGAAACATGGGTTGGCTGGTAAACTCACGCTCGGGGGGCCCATGACCTGAACACTTACAGGATCCAACCCACTATTAATTCATCCGGGGTCCGAAAATGTAGTGCGAATTCGTTTATATTTCGGCTTGTCTAGAGCCTGTTGTTCTTTACCGTCACGTGTTGTATTTTTTAAAAAATATTTTTTTATATCTTGGATTGTTTTTAATTGCTGATTTTAAAAAATAAAAATTATTATTTTAATATATTTACAAATAAAAAAATATATTAAAAACAATCATTTCTATAATATTAAAAACTATCTTAGCCGTTTATGGCAACCATAGGACGGAAAATTATTATATCAATTAGACTTACATGGAGTTGGGAACAAAGTCACTCTCTGCTGCGACGTTAACATTGTTATTTTTCTTTTATATGTATTTTTTTTCATGGAATCGTGAGATATTTGATGCATTAGAAATGACCTTTAGGATCACGAGAACACAACCCTTGGGAGTGATCAAGGATCGCTGGCATAGCTGGGGACTGACATGATCGATATTGAAAAGAACGTCTCTTCTATAATTATTGAATGTTTTTCACGTTAACCATGCCAAGCAGCTACAATGCTTTAACATTTGGCACTTTATGTAAGAGATTCAGCGCATATAAAAGTCGGTTTGTGCGTGCGGTAAATGTGCGCCTTACTGTGAGTAAACTATTCGGAAATATTATTAAACCTGGCGACATCTGGCGGGCGCAACTATTCAAAAATATTATTAAACTTGGTTAATTCTGGCAAGTTAATATAGTGACATGTACTCCAGCCTGAATTTAATTTAATAAAATAGGAGTGAAAGTTAATTTGATGTGAGGAATTAACCCAAAATATTCAAAATCTTACTTTTTTTTTAATACACTTTTTTTTTTCTATACATCCAAGAGATTTTGATTCCTCCTATATTTAGTATTTTAGTAAAAAAATTTCAGTAACTAGCATCATCGTGGCGACCTACCTAATTTTATTGTAGAAATTTTCTAGATCAACAACTGGACCATGCAAACTAGAAAGACCCTCTCTTGGATAAAAGAAGAGATTTCTCGCTCCATTTTCTTATCGCTCATGATATATATAATAATTGGGGCATACATTTTAAATGCATATCCCATTTTTGCACAGCAGGGTTATGAAAATCTGCGCGAAGCAGCTGGTCGTGTGACTAAAAACTGATTTGATTTTTTTAAGAAGAATTCAACAACATCATTAACTTAATGTTTTTATAAAAAGAAAATTGAAATGACTGTATTTTAGATTGATTTATGTCAAATTAGTTAGCTTCTCGTGATCTAGATCATATGATAATAAAATAGATATTTATATAAAAAATAACAAATAAAATAATGAAGAAGAAATATATATTTTTTTATCAAAATTGTTTTTTTCTGATTCATGTATTTTTTTTTTATAAAAATAAATTATCAGCAGCAATGTCCATTGAATAAAAAACAACAACAATCAAATTTAAAAATTAGAAAAAAAACTATAACGATTTGAAATAAGCTTATATTTATAATAAAAAAAAACCTAATTTTTTTATTCATACATTTTTTTTAATTCATGAAAACATGTTTTTTTCTCTTTTCATAAAAAGCATTGTTTTTAAAGCAAAAACTTATTATGATGGTTAAAACAGATACCAATTAAAAAATCGAAGTGTAAATTTAAAAATTCTGTCATCCCGCTTCATATCTATAAAAAACTATGGATGTGTATATATCGTGACTCAATTATTACTAAAGACATGGTTATTGAATCAAATTGTTAAATAGCTAGCAGCTTGATCAAATGTACACGTGCCGTGGGAGTTCTTAAACAGATGTTGATGAGAAATTGGTCACCTCCAACTTTAATTCAATGACAAAAATGATCTTCTAGACTTCCAGCCATGCAACCAGCGCTCCATCGTATAAAATTATAGTAAAAAAAAAGGAAGAACAGGGAGTGGTTACACAAGTTAATCCAATGTTGACAGCCGAAGCTCAGCGCTTCCAAAGGAGACCAGAAGGAAATTATAGCAACACAGAAACAAACTAAGACTGTAGCAATGGCTAAACTCATTTCTCGTGACACCAACCATTTTTACCATTACAACGTTGTTGGCATAACCCTTTTCACACGCCTATTTTTTTCTTCCTTATATTCTCTTCTCTCTCCATTCACAAATCCCGAGCACTCCAACTCAAAGAATTCCCTGTAGGAGAAAAAAAAAACAAAAAGAAACTGTCTCCGTCCCTCCATTAAATTCTTGATCGATGGTTAAGGGTGTTTGCAGATAATGTGTCGCTGATGTGTTAACACGAGAAGGTTAATCAGTGGCAGAAGGAATAAATCATCGATCTGAAAATGAAAAATTAAGAAATGGAGGTGCAGCGGTTAAGGCAGTTGATGTTACTTTGGTCTAGAATACAAAGCACCCGTGTGGCCCTCGTGGGTGGGAATCACACCGCCGCCAGGTTTTGTACTCGCTAAGTTCTTGTTTTGCTGCTCTCCCTCCCGTTATTTACCTTAGAGATTTAATTGATTAGACATATTGCTTTAAGGTGATTTAGATTTCTTCCTTCCTGCATGTAGCTTGATTTTCTCGTAGAAACCATTCACACTTCATCAGCCTTTTTTTTTTGAAATATTGTTTCTGCCATAATCAATTTTTGCAATTATGGCAATTCAATTTCTACAACGATTTCAATCCAAAAACCTCAAGAAAGACAGGCACTTACCCTTGCATACGAAAAGCATTGATTTTTATGGCGACAAATACGTGATCGTCAAGCTCCCTAACATTAGGGCCTTGAGGCTTCTCGCACAATCTTTGCTTTTGGCGTTGATCTTTGCCACATTCCCCTTGTTGAGAACAGTACTTTCCGATGCTTCTATATCCTCTGGGTCACCTATTCTTGAGCCTGAATCTGATCCCGATTTATTCGATGCTAAGGTCTTGCCTTTACTTATCCATGATTTAGCAAACGAGGGGCTACTTAAAACGGGGGACAATGCAGTTTTTGTTAGCAGTGGCAATGGCAATGGCATTGGTAATGCCATTCACATCTCTGAGATCCTCAATGTCAATGATACAAAAATCGTCTCTGCTGCTAATTTGGATCGACAACGCTCAATTCCTGGTGAAGCACTCGACTTCGCCTTCACCTATGATGACTTCCAGACGACCTCAGAATTCATTGACCGGACTCTCAAAGTTGGTGGCATTGCGGTTGTTCAACTAAGCAATGATCCTTCCTCTGCATTCGACAAGCCTTTCAACTACAAAATAGTTTATCTCAGGAGATTTCAGGCCGCTAATATTTTGGCCATGAGGAAAACAGGATATGGGGATGCTAATTTGATCACTCAAAGGCGGCTTCTAGGATATCATGCCAACGAGGCAAAGAAAGCAGCACTAGAGAACCTGGAAGATGTTCTCCTGGAACCTCCGCGGGCAGCATCGGGTAAATCGAGCAGATACCTGAAAAGGACAAGATATCTGCCAGACTTAATGGGTGATTCACTTGAAAGTTATCCTCGTCGTGTGTTCATTGATGTGGGGTTGCCAGAGAAAGAAGGTGGAAGTGGTAATGGATGGTTCGCTAAGAATTATCCTACAAGAAATCTTGATTTCGAAATGTACAAGATTGAGACAGTGACTGAGCAATCGTCAGGGAAGGAGGTGCCTCAGGTAGAAGAAGTTGGGATGTCAGATTGGTTGAAACATAATGTGAAGGGGGAAGAGTATGTGGTGATGAAGGCAGAGGCGGAAGTGGTGGAGGAGATGGTGAAAAGCAAGGCAATAAGGTTAGTGGATGAGCTTTTCTTGGAGTGCAAGCCACGAAGGAACGGGAATGGCAGCAAAAAGACCTACTGGGAATGCTTAGCATTGTATGGAAAGCTAAGGGATGAGGGTGTTGCAGTGCACCAGTGGTGGGGTTGATCGACGAGCAAGATCGAAAAAAGAAAAGGGAGACCAATTTAAATTAACATGTTGCAATTTGTGTGCTATTGTTTTTTTTTATTATTATTATTTCATGTCGTTTGTGCGTTTGATATTAAATATTTTTAACTTGCGGGGGTGTTACGAGCATATTGTAAATTATTTGAATATTCGATCAACAATGAGATTGAGATGGGGTGTTCCAAAACAGTTTGAAGGGCTTTTCCATTTTCATTTGAAAGCAGAGTTCTCCAAACCACACGCGCGCGCGCGCACAATAAATCCTAATTCATATCAATACAATTACCACTCTCATTTTGTTTTCATAATTAAACAAAACCTTAATCTATGATACAACACAGCTTCTATGACAACAGGACGTGTCCTGTTTAATTATTCAGCACGGCCTATTTTGCAAAGAAACATAACTCAGCAAACGCTAATTAGGAAAAAGGAACAGAATTCTAGTTACATAGCTCACGGGCAATTCCCAAACGGGAATTGGTCGTGTCAAACATAATCCTAAGGTTCTGCTGCTGCAAATTGGCTATAACATTCAACACTGAATTCACATTGTTTGGTGCTGCAGCCATAGACAAGCATGCTAGTGAGCCAGAACTGCTATGTATCAAGCTGTTCTCCATGGGCAAGACCAAGTTCAAGCCCTCGAAGTGTAGCGTTATTGCAGGTGCTTCTGCTTCATTTGTTGCAGCAAAGCATGTGTCGAAGGCACCTAAACTTGAGATTGGGCCATTCACTTGCTTTCTAAACTCATCGCGGATGGCAAAGTAAACGGGTTGGACAAATCGGGTTATGACTGTACCGGAGTCGATTATGGTCCCTGCTCCGGTATTTGGGTCAAAAACAAGTTGTTCAGAGGGAATTGGTACTTTGATCCGGCCCACGCTAACTCCAGTTAGGTTAACGTAGTATAGGGATGGGCGGTGGGGGTTTCGTAGAAGTGGGGTGGTCCTAATGGACTTGGGTTGACCAACAGGGCCGAGCTTGAGAGAACCTGAGAAGTAGTAGCTCTTGAAACTGGGTAGACAATAAGAGAAGACACCCGAGTACATTGCCCCTGCTTGAGAAATTAACGAGATGGGTCCACGGCCCAGACCCAATAACCCTTGGGGTGGTATTGACCCACCGGAGACTGCGTTAATGCATCCAAAAGTAAAACCTGGAATTACATCGTTGGCTAATGTTATTGCATCTTGCACAAGAGTAGCTGTTAAGGAGGAGTCTCCACCGTAAGATTGGTTAAAAAGGCAAGCGGAGGACCCGGTAGCTGGGCAGGAAAATCCACGGACTTGGGAGCATTGGGCTCCAGAACAGTCCAGTGACCCAAGAGTCGTAGAGGCATTGGGTAAGAATGTGGTGCTGGAGCATCCGGTGCACCCTGAGCATGGTACCCATGCAGCATCGTTGCTGGTGTCAAGGACCATGAACATTTGTTGACCCGGGGTGCCCAACTTGACCCGGACCACATAGTTAGCAATCTTTAGGACTTGCTGACCCGGGGCAATTGGGACTGCAGTGGTCTTTTGGTCTGCTAGCGTTGATAAATATTTGAGCCTTTCTGGGTCTTTTGAGGCCATGGTGATGACCGTGTTAACCCATGATTCTTGCTTGGGCGGAACAAAAGGTGAGCATTTGCTATAGATGGGAATGACAGAGAGATCAGAGGTGTCTGACTGAGTGGCACAAGGATCTACAGCTTTAGTAGTCGAGAATAGAAGGGCAAACAAAAAGAATGTAGCAGCACAGTGAGGGAAGTCCATGGCTATGGACTCTGAGCTGAAGGAACAGCGGACAAGGTAAGATTGTTGTTGTGTGTGTGTGCATGGGTGGAAGTGATATGCATGTACATATATATATGCAGTGAGGCTCTGGGAGGGTTTAAATTACTGAAACACCCTCGTAATTATTGCAATGTGATACCAGGTTAGTCCGGGTAGGACAGATCTTTGGCTCATATCATCAGGCAGCATGATCTGGGGTCAAGTTGGGGGCATCCGAACGTGTTAATTATAGCTCACAAAATTATCACAATGAGCCAAGATGTAGATAATAAAGAACTCCAACTTGGAGGCAAACTACAAAGCTAGCCTTCTTATAAATAAAATTTACGAGTTGTATTCTTCTTCTTTTTTCTTCTTTCTTTTTTTATTTGATCACTCTGGGGCTCTTCTAGAAGGCTACAAATAAACTGACGGGTCATGAGCGGTGGACAGCTAAGCTTTAATGCTCCGGTGAATTAAACTTGGGGAAGAGGTCTTTCTCTGTTTTTTTTTTTAAAATGTGGATATTCAGATTAATTTACGTTTATATCGATTAATTTTTCAAAATTTTAAAATTAATAAATATATAAACCTTAAATATTCTTAAAATTTATAATACTTGAATTAATAAATTTTAAAAAATAAATTAAGTCTGGTTAGTTAAATTATACTCCCCGCGTGTCAGAGGAGATACGTCTTACTTGCACATCAATTAGTGT
>Ga0307517_10006241_pt1 | contig 17720 bp, 20 predicted proteins | sample 23_EM_MG_FD_194515 | JGI IMG/M metagenome (GOLD analysis project Ga0307517, IMG submission 194515) | Populus trichocarpa ectomycorrhiza microbial communities from riparian zone in the Pacific Northwest, United States - 23_EM | ecosystem: Host-associated > Plants > Roots > Unclassified | place...
TGCTGATTTTTTTTTTTTTTGCAGGTGCCGGCTAGCTCTCACTGATGGGATAAAAAAAAAATCTTCCATTATAATTGATTTCGCACTTTCAAAACAGATATTTTATTATTGTGTTTAAAAAACGTTTATAAAATATAATATTTTAAATTGTTGTATTTTAAAAGTGTGATGGTTAAATATATCATATTCTTTAATAATAATATTTATTAAATTTCATGTTTATAAAATATAACATAATTAAAATATGCTAATTTAAGAAAAAACCGTTTTAATTAGTATCTCAATCAAATACTGCAAGAGAATTTAAGCCAACTCTATTTTTATTTATTTATTTATTCCCTTTCCCCACCTTTCCTCTATTTTTATTTTTTTACTTTTATTATTACACCATCACTGTTATTATCATTTTACATTACTAATTTATACCATATATTAAAACAACAATTAGATAATTTCTCAACGCAGGTCATATAAAAAAATCTTAAATAGGAAAAATCCCAAGTTATGAAGAACTCTTTGGTAGCCACCAAATGAACATTTAAATTCTTTTACTCAAATTATTACTTGGTTTTAAATTAAATTATGTATAAGTTATCATTATCTAATCAAATTAGGATATTCAAAAATAATTTGAATGATCGATAAAAATATAATCTGATTTTAAAACAAATTCATCGGCCCACTATCTTGGTCAAAGACTGCACCAGCCTTAATAATTTTTTAATTATTTTTTATTTAATTATATAATAAAATAATATGCTTTCAAAATCGAGTATTAACTCAATACTGAAATGTTTATTTGAGATTATAGTAACCTCATAGAAAACAAACGAAAATAAATTATTAAGTTTAATTCCTAATTAACCCTAATTAATTTGCACCACCTATGATCCGGGTCATGAAATTTACTAGATTTAATAACATTTTTTTTTTTAAAAAAATATTTTTTTATTTAATTAACGACAAAATAAAATAGATACTCGTAAAATTGAATAACAACAAAATTCTGAAATATTTGTTTGAAATTGTGATAAACTAACAAAAGCAAATTGAACTAAATTGCATAGCTCAATTCAAAATCAACCAAGTAATGAATAATAAAATTAAAAAAAAAATACTAACAAAACTAATAAAAACTCAAGGTCGAATAATAAAATTGAAAGAGAAATCAATAAAAATTCAAAGTAAAACAAAGGTAAAGCATGTTGACTAAGCCTTTCTTTAAATTCTTTTAAGGATGAAATGTCATCCATCCATTTTTTTTATAAAAAAAAAGTACTACAAGCGACTCTAGATTTTGACCATCATAAATGGTCAGAAAGTAAAGCGGTCGATTTAAAGGGCTAAAAAAACATTTCACCCATTTTTCCCAAGAAACATCCAATGGATCTCAATAAGTTCATTTTTTTTTGTCTTAAATTAGTATTTAATTGGTTAGAAAATAAAAAATTAACTAGAATCCAAAATAATCCTAAGCCTCAGTCTATTTTTTTTTTTTACAAGATAAAGGAAAAAAAAGACTTGAATGGAATCCTCCATCAAATGAAACTTGTTGACAATAAAAATGACGAGTTTCATCACTAAAAAGTGGTCATTTGCCATGAAAAAATTGCAATTGTAATGGGTAAAAATGAAAAAAAAAAAAGGCTTGGTCTCTCGGGTTAGGAAGGCCTAGAGTTCCTGGTTTTTGAAAGAAAAAAAATAGTAGACGACGCGTCACTTGCACTACACAAATTCATATCACCTCCAGTCGTCAAAAAATTGGGCTGGTCTGTTTCAGACCAAGAGAAACCCATTTTCAACCATATTTTGACAAACAAAAAAATAATAAAAATAGCCTCTAACAACTCAAAAAACTGACTCCAAAACTCACAATCAACCCGAAACAAAAATTCTTTCGAGTTCAAATCTATCATTTCAAGTTTAAGAAGAAAAAACATCGGGTATAAACTTTTCATATTAAAAGGAACTCATTGACACCAAAACCACCTGTTTTCGTGGCCGGAATTGGTTTCAACCGAGACTCTCTCTCTACCACCAGAATCCGGTCACTTTTTCTCTTCTCTCTTGAATAGGGGATCAAAAAATAAGAAAAAAAAAGTTTGGGGCCAAGATTGAATTTCATAAATTATTATGAACTAAAAATTTATAAATTAAAAAGTTAGAGGATCAAAATATACATTTAGCCTTAAGTTAAAAAAAAACATTTATTTTTGCTGCTTTATTTATCCTAGTCCACTATCTTCGAATTTTGCTCAATTTAATAAATGTGCTTTAATTAGTCATTAATTTAGTCCTATAAAAATACAAAAAAAATCATGGTAACAATCCAAAATAATATATTTTTTTAATGAATAATGGCATAAGAAAGAATATTTTAGCTCCCTCTTTTAGAGTATTTCTTAATAATAAAAGTAAACGTACAACTCATGCTTACTCGTGTACAACTGTACATTATTCGATTACGTTCCCTGTAATTTCAACGCTACATTGATTCTGTTGCTTCAAGTCTCTCCTTGACAATGAGGGTTACAAGAAGGAAACAGATGAAAAACAGAGAACAACAAAATTTAAAGAAGCGTACTGCCTGGTATACTTTATTTGTCTTTACAATGACATTTTCGTTCTCACAATATCAATTCTAAAATAATAATATCAAAAATATTTTTTAAAAAATTTATAAATTATTATTTTAATATTTTTCCAAATAAAAAACACTTTTAAAAACAATCATATTCTCTCTCAAACACCTTCTTTATCTTAATCTATCTTCATCTTGCGGGATAAAATAATTTGTTCAGGTATCTGCATCATGTTAAGTTCAAACACAGGAAGACCAAAGCTAAATTCTAATTTCGACACTGTATGTATGAAACATTGAAGACCAACAACCATACACACCAAGGAGTACAATTTTTCTCCTCTCTTTTGGAGGCTACGAAACTTTCAACGAGCCCAATCGGCTCGAGGCAACATACACCAAGGATACACACAAGTAAATCACCAACAAAAAATATACACCATGGATGCACACAAGTAAATCACCGACAAAATTATACACGAAAGGATGCACCTAAGCTACAAACTGATGTTTTGTGCTGCGGTTTGTTTTGACTATGGAATGGTTTGGCCGGCTGCAAGAAATTCAAAAATTCCTGCAGGTAAAAAGAAATTATTGAAAGAAATTTCTCTATCTTCTGGTACCAAGTTGCTCAAACTAGCTTTTTCAACCTAGAACATCACTCATTGGCAATGTAGTACTAGCTGGAACACTTGCTCCCTGGTTATCTGGTATTTGTGGTGGCAATGCCAAATCACTTGCAATTGTTTCCGGTATACTTTCCACTGGAGCAATTTGATCTGAATTACTTCCTGGGGATGAAGTAGGAGCCTTATCATCAACAGTAGGTTTGCTTGCTTCTGATGGCAGTGGAGAACTTCCTGCTTCTGGTGTAGTGCTAGGAGGTGCATTTTCTGTAGCGGCTGAAGTAGTTGTGGTTGCAGCAGATGCATCTTCTGGAGCTTCTGAAGTTGCTGTGGTTGCAGCAGATACAATAACTGCTTCAGGAGTGGCAGTGGGAGGACCTTCTAATTGTAACGGTTTCTGCTGTGAACTCTGTATACCAGGAGTTAGTTTTTTCTGAGTGGTAATTAGAGCAGAAAGAGATGGCATTCCCGGTGGAAGAATTTCAATTGGTGGCTTCTTCCCGGCTTCTGCTAAACTGGTAAGCTTAGGTTCTTCAAGTGAAGCCAGAAAGGCAGATGCAGCATCTATCTTTTGAGAGGGAGCATGGTCAACCTCTTTCTGCAGCATTTTGTTCCAAGCCTGAACCAAGTTCTTGAGTGTTGGCCGTCCATGAGCCTAGAGATATTCATGAGGAAGGTCAGATCAAAAATTTCAATCTCAGGGTTTAAAAATAAAAAGTTAATATGAACTATTCATACATGGGCATGAAGTACAGCCTCAGCAAGCATCCCAGTATCCTGCCATGACTTTTCCATGAGAGCATTGTCTCCCAACACTGCAGCAGAAAATGCTGCTTCCCGTCCCAGGCCAGCTGAAATCAAATTGCTAACCAGACCCTGCAGCGCACACAAGAAATTGCTTTTAAAAGAAGAGATAAAAATAAAGGCATCAACAGCAAGGCATAACATTGAAAATCATTGAACACCCAAAATCAACTAACAAAGTCATTCATGGCAGGCAGGCCATGGCAATAACTGCCAGCTTGCTTTCTTGAAATACAAAGCCATACATGTTTATTAATCCAAAAGACAACCCCCCCCCCTCTCCTCTCAACTTGGTTTCTTATGACCAAGTCAAAAGCAATGCCTAAACTACCATTGCGGCTTCAATTCAGTCCTGTACTTCTGGTTTAAATTTTGAGAATCTAAACCCTTGCACTAAAACCTTGTATATACGAGGAATCATAATATCAAACTCTTAATCATTTTCAACAAAGAATATAATATTCAAGCATGCATTCACAACTCAGAGAATCAATATTCAAGAAAATGCAGAAATATGATGGTACATACATTCAGCCTTGTCAACTCTCCATGATTTGCCAGGCATAAAGCAAGTCTTCTCAATTCATGGCCCTGTAAGGCTCCTTTCACAGAACCTGCAGCGGCTAACCTCTTGAGAGCTTCACGAGCAATATCAACTTGAGCAGTAGCATCCGCAGCATCAATGAGGTCCAAAAATTCCCTTGCGAATTTCACTATTCCTTGAACAGCTTCAACAATATTTTCTTTTTTAGCTGTTATGTTGAGAATGTCATTCAAATCCAGCCCAATACCATCTTGACCTATGTCCCTGCTGTTGCTCATGGTAAGAAGGCACTGAAGAGCTCTTTTCAAATCATTGCTTTGCATGGCCAGATCAAACTCCAACCTATAAATAATATAGACTAGCAATATAACTTGATTGCGAGGGAAAAAAAAGAAGTTAAGCACATGCTGCAGAATGCAACAATGAAATGCTCTTAATGGACTTGAATTGCCATAGCTAAAACTTTGAATAGAATTACTTGAACTTCTTTTACTATATCAAGAACTGAAACACTAATCAACAATGTAATGGTATGCGTATTTATGTACATCTTAGAGCTATGCTTAGAGACATCATAGCAGTAGACAGGTTGTTTGCAATACAAGGGGACTGTGTGTGTGTGTGTGTGTGTGTGTGTGAGAGAGAGAGAGAGAGAGAGAGAAGGGGGGGGGGGGGGGGGAGTTGAAAGCCAGACCAATAATATATTACAGTTAAATGAAGTGATTTATTAACATAGCCCATCCCCATCATAAATTGTGCCAAATCATCATGATGTTCCCTACCGAGCCTACTTGCCCTGCATATGAAAGTAGAATATAGGTTATGCAAGAACTATAATCCGTAATAAAGCATTTCTGCAATTCATCTGTAATTAAACAAGGTAGAAAAAGTAAATACCATTTCACTGCACTAACAGCATCCCCATAAGCAGCAAGACAGCGGCAACGAATACCAGGATGACTTAGGGATAAGGCATGTGCACACATGTACCTACCACAGAGAATTCATCTATCATATTGAGTTCTCTTGTATGACACAATAGATTTGCATGGTAGACCTTGAAATGAAGATACTAGCTCCAGTTTTTCAAAATGGAAAGAAAAATGCCATAGTTCAATTTTCTATGTGCCGGGGTACTCAGGCAACATGCTGTAGCAATTAGAAACGATTAGTCAATTTTGTAGTACTTTTCTTGTTGATTTTAGTAAAAACACTCTACTATTATCACCAATTAAAAAGACCAATTTACACAACCAGCCCATGAAATTAACTTCCTAGCCTAAACTCCTAAACTTTTGCAGGCCAAAATTTATAATCAAGGACAATATACTTTACATTGTAAGTGCAACTTATTCAACAAACTAAATTAAAACAAGATTACTGCAAGTGAAGTATGAAATGTGAGTCAGAGATGGAGGAGCCCGAAATCAGGCATCATGGTGGAGCTTCAACTCTAAAAACTAATACAGAGGCAAGTTTCATTTGGAGTGAGTACAAATATAGCCATGGAAAACATGGACCCACACACAAAAAAAATTCATTCTGCACCTGGGTTTCTCAAACAGGGCAGTGGAAAGTTCTACGAATTGAGTTAAGAAGCCATTGAAAGAAACTTAATTCAGTAAAAGGAGGTTCAAGAGATAGACTCAGATTAATGTACTTGTGCACAAAAAAGCAACACATGGACTGACAGATTTTTTACTTGCAATAGAAGCAAAACAAACAGTATAGAAGTGATAATGGAGGTAATATAGCATAGTAAGAAATGGAGACACAGGCTGTGAAAACTAAGTTCTCTAAACAAATCATTATAAATAGAGGTGATAACACTCGATACATTTTTTCAGCTTGAACATCCATCAAAAACATGAGAAAAGGTGAATAATGATATACTCTGTTATGTGGTCAATTTCATCATGGAAAATTAGGTAGCTTGAGGTTTGACTTAAAAACAAGACCAAACAACAATGTTGCTGGCACTACTGCAAGTTATAAAGTTTCTAATTAGATTGAGACCATACAACCACAACATAAAAGCTACGCCAACGATTCTTAACGAAGAAGGCGAATAGTAAAAGGGAAAAGTTGAAATAGCATTTGCATCCTCATTTCCTAATAGTGAAGGCTAATGGACTAGCCTTAAATCTTGGAAATTCTTGAAACAAAGATCACCAAATTACCTATCGATAAGCCAAAGAACTCCATCTCTCACACCCACCACAACTAGAGGTCCTACTGGTCGTTTCTGCTCTGTTGGAAAACGAGTAACTGCCACAGAGACCCCTCCACCACCAACAGCTATCTCATTAACTTTTTTCTCTTCTATTGGCATTGCTGAATCATCTCCATCAACTTTAGTCTGTTTTGGCAATGTTAAGAAAGGTGGCACCGAAGGAGCATGCTGAAAAGAAGCTAACCGGACTACCTGAAAGGAAGATGTATTATTCACTTAAAGAAGCAAGAAGAAAACCAGATTCTTCTAGTCACACAGTTAACATGGTACAAAATAAACAAACTCTAAGACTAATAATACTTTAAGCAAACGAAATAAAAGGTAAATGAAAAGAGTGGATCAGCTGATTGCTTGCTTTCCAAGTGTTGTTTGCTGTCTGAAATAATATATTCAACAACATAACTCAACTTGAAGAAGCCATATCCCAGCTCAATTCATTTGGCTAATATAACATATGAAATACTACTTCAGCCAAACTGACAGATGTAGAGACATTCTAACATGGCTTTTATCTTTATTAAACAGTTGGGATGATTCAAACTTTACACAATAAAAGAACACTGGAACTACAGAAGTTCAGTAAGTTGATACACAATCTGGAACAAAATCTTTATCGCTCCCTGAAATTTCTCACCAAAGAAGCTCACTACCTGTGAACACAACACTTAAAATCTTTTTCTTCCCTCGTCAAATTGTACACGGGATAGGTAATGGAATTAGGATGATATAATTGCCTTGTTTTGAGTAAGCGCGGACCAAATTTAATCCAGCAATATCTCTCTACTGAACAAAAGGCAGAAAGAAGAGCCAAAAAAGAGGGGCCAAATTTTCCCAATATGCCCAAAATGAAAGATCAATATAAAAACATAATTAATTAACACCAGGAAAGCTATAAAGTTACTAAACCTGTAGCATTGGGGGCCTTAATGGTATTCGTTCTTGGGTAGCAGATTGCAGACCATCTACTGCAATTAGGGCTAAATCTCCATGCTCAGCAACTGCTCTAGCCTGTGCCTCTTTCATTTTCATTTCCTCTTTCCTCTTTCTTGTTTCTATATCAATTGCTGCAACTCCAGCATCTACAAAAACACATCTGAAGAAGAGTCGTGTGTTGGATATGAGCTTGTCAAAATTAAAATTTCCAAACAGGCATGGAAAGAAAGAAAAGGCAAGAAGAAGAGAATATCTTATGTAATCAATACCTAAAGGGGAAAGTATATAAGTACTCCATGAAAGAGCCATGATAATTGAACAAGCCTTTTGCTCATGTTTGTGGGCCTATTGACCCAGATAACATAAGAAAATTATAGTAAAAAAATTATACAGGTAGAGATATAAAGTTGTGCGTGTTCACCGTAAAACTAAAGCTCACTTTTGCAGATTTACTTCAAACTGTTCAACCACTCCTAGAATTCTCTCTGATGTCTGATCACCACTTCAAATTATTACCTTTCTTTCAAAACTTAAACCTATTTGACTCACAATAGTCAGTTTTTTTTATAACTTCTCTCATTTTTGTTTCTCTTTAACTAAGGTCTATCCTTTCTTTCCAAGGAATGACCCACTTCAATTGCAAGCCATTCATTTTTCAGAAATAAAAATTTTATGTGTTTATTTACAAAATTTCAGTGACTTCACAATCTACAAATTCAATTCCAGTTATCAAACATAGAGGCAATTGAATGCAACAGACTATATGTATGTATGATTGTTTCGTTGATCTAACTCCAAAAACCTTCAATTAATTAAGTTGCAATTGATTATTTAGTTGTTTGGAAATTACCCTTCATGTCCTAAATTAACAGTCATTTTTTACTATGCACATATTTTGGGAAAACACGCTAAATGTTTCTACTTAAACTCTTAGTATAACATACCAAGCCAGTGGCTTCCAAAACCAAGAATGGAATCACTTTAAGATGTTCACTTTGCCATCTCCAGTAGCCTCGCTATGAATCCCAAAGACAAAGGCAACAAGTAATCAATGTTTTTAACCTATCACCTTGCCACAGTACCAAAAGTGTTCAAGTTATACTCTCAAGAACGAGAATCGTCACTTCATGCATATTGCTCAAGGATACAACAATCTCCAACTTTCTCTCCTAGTACCGCATTTCAATAGGACCATAACCAAGTAGTGCCCTTAGATTCCTTACTACTATCAGTATACATGATAATCCATGGTAATACTATAATCCAGCACTTCAATGGGAATAGTATTATTCAAAGTACTGATTCAGACAACATAATCATCTCTATCTATAGGCATGTGAAAAGAAGAAATCCGGCCTATGTCTTCATAAATACATCTTATTACTCTTCCTTTATTGTAAAAGCTCCATTGCATGAGATACACAAATTGTTTATTTATTAATTTTAGTATTCCAAGTCCCCTGTGAAACTTGAATTAATGAATCTAAAAGTTGACTTTGGCGTATTTCTGTAGATCTTTTTATTTCCTACAAGAGCAAGTGTTCAGAATACTATGGCAGCTCAACACGAAACCAACTTAATATATGGAAGAGAAATATAGAAAGTAAGATTCAAGCTAAATATCAAACAGAATAAAAAGTGAATCAATAGACAGATCTTACTCAATGGTAGTTGGTGTGGCCACAAAAAGCTGTCTCCGATGCCAAACAGCTCCAGTAGCATAGGGAATAGCAACATCTCCAAGGTATCTGTATTGAGGCCGCAAAGAAGATATGACAATATAGTGCTGATAAGCAAAAGCACAGTACTCAACTGTTTGGTCCCATGCAGTCCATTCTGGATGAGGAAGTAGACCACCAACAGGTTGAAAAGTTTCCCAACTGTCAAACAAGCATTAAGAAGGATCAGTGTGCTTAAACGTTCTTGTTCAGCACTGTAAAGGAATATATAAGCATAAATACGCCCTAAAGGTAACCTTAGTCACCTAATATTTGATGTCTAATATCTTGAAATTGAACTAATGGCAGGCAACTAAAAGGATGACTACGATTCACCTATAAAGCTGAAAGTTTTGTGGGGCTGCCTCAGCAGGAGATTTGTGAGAGTTAAATCCATCATCGAGAGTAGTAAAAGAAGAAAGGCCACCGCTTCCAAATCCTGACAAGGGCATAGACTGAATAGTTGAAATAGCTGTAGCTGCAACAGGGCTAATCCTCCGAGATGTTCGATAGGCCACACCTAGAAGTGCCCCTCCATGCAAACCAATAACCTAGAAGAGATTGCATCGAGTTAGAGAACCTTATAGTGCTCCATGCAAGAAAAATGATTGAAACAATCCTGGGCTTAAATTACATGCAGAGAACACTACATGATATACTGCACTAAGGACATATGCTTTTCCCTCTGTTTAAAAACACGCTGGCGCACACACGCACACACAGGAGTTCCTACAACATACACAACACACATGAATCCTACCTCAAGATAATCCCATAGTATTTTCCAGTCAGTGGTATTATGATCAAAAGATAATCATGAAATCAATAAATAAAAAAATGATTAAATAAAAATTGATGAAGTAAAAGAAATGGCATTGAACAGCCACTCCAGTTCAATGTTACTAATCATATGTTTGAGTTTAAAGGATAATTGAATGAAAAATAGGCATGACTTATTTACAATGAATTTCCATGTGCCAGTCATTCCAATAACCAGAAAGGGAAGTTGGGCAATACATTACAGGAAGATGAAAAGGGGTAACGACTTTAAGTCCTTCCATAGAACTAAATTCCATTGCAATTTATCGTTTAGAATTACTGAAAAAGCTAGGAAAATTCTGGATATGCCTCAGATAGATCAACAGATGACAGCAAAAATAAAGACTGCAATCACCAAATTTCAGTGCATGAACAGGAACTACATGAGTGCCATAAATTGAGAGAAAGATGTCAAGTACCGGTTCACTGCGACCATCAATGGACCTCATTAATATATTTGACGTTCCGTCATCCAGCAAGATACGAACTTGCACAGAGGCAGCAGAGGCAGCAGAAGCAGCCACTGCTGCAGCTTGTGCGGCAGCTGCAGCTGCTTCTTTTGCTTTTCTTGATGAACCCCCTTTCGGAATTATTGGCATTCTAGGAGGCAATGCAGATTCCAATATAGCAAACCTATCACGACAGGTATCCCAAGCCAGAAGCCTTGCACTGCCTGAATCTACAACGGACCAGTCACTCACCTTGTATATAGTGAAGTAAGGAATATCTGGCCACACAATTGCGAGATATCTGCAACCAAAATGTTTGGTAAGAAAGCAATGTCATGTGTATACCAGTTATAAACGAAAAGGAATGTCAAAACCATTTAATGGACAAATAGATAATTACAGTCTTAAAGCCAGAATACGAAGCGTTCAGAAAGCCAGGGTAAATATATTTATTGATATAGCTGCCGGCAATTGAGTAAGAGGGGATGGTTACACATGTTGCTTCCTTTTTGTTTCAAAGGAAGAAATAGACAAATGATTGTAAATTTATGTCCATGTTTAAAAGTAAGACCTCAGACGAGTCTTTACTGATGTTAGTATTTTTTACTTGACATGAAGTTGCATTGACTTGACTATTGCTTCCTCTGTTTCATTGGAAAGAAGAGTGTGGAATCATCCCTTCTTAATTGCATCCTCTCTTTCTCTTGTTAAAAAAGGCAAAAAAAAATGAAAGAAAGAAAGAAAGGGTCAAGGTGACTTACTTCCCTGAACTGCTTACAGAAAGAACTGAATAAGAATCATGTGGAACAGGTGTACTGATATGCTTTTTCATCTGCTTGACATGTAATGGTTCAGCCGAGTCTCCCCTGTACTTTCCTGTTTCAGATAATGAACCATTACTTCCAAGAGATGGATTTGCTGCGTTGGACAATTGGAAATTCAGAAGCTTCAATTCCCTTTCAACTACATAAATGGCAGAATGCTCTCGATTTCCTGTTGGTGTTGGTATGGGAGCCACAGCTGGAATAGATCTAGCATCAAACTCGCTGACAATAACACCAATATTGGTTCCAGTAGCAACAAGGTGGGGCTGTAGAGGATGTGCGACCATGCAATAAACCTGCAGTAGCAACCTATAGGTGTCAAATAAAAGACATTCCAATATAGAAAACTTAAAAGGACACCACATTACTTGTGAAAGAGCATAATCCGACAAATAGACAACTGTATCAACCCAAGTTCAATTAAAAGAAAGTTGTTATTTGTAGAAATATCAAATTTCAGTGATCAGCAATTCTAACACGTAATATTTTGATTAGTAAATAAGAATGCCTTGTTAATTTAGAATTGATCAAAATTAGTACCATCCTTTTAAGGAATTTATCAGGGCAAAGGAGTGATTCAACCGACATAAAGGTGTGAATAACAAACCTTCACATTTGTTAATGTAGGTTTGGCATCCAATCTGGGAGTGACAACCATGGTTAAAAACATAAAAATATGATTTTATGGGCCAGTTTCCAGAAACATGCAACATTGTTATAAAATAATCATACCAGAGAAGCCCCTAAAAGAAGAAGAAACTGAAAAAATGGGAATATAAAGAGTTGCAATGCAAAATATAATGATACTTCTATAACAAGTTTCAAAAATCACTCTGTTCCCTCCCAGCTATCCAACAAATAATCAACAAAAGCTTTTATTGAACAGTACCAAGAGATGCTAAATTGACATCAAACTCATGATATAAAGTTGCTAAAGAAAAGGCAAAGAAAATAATTACATACCCTAAGTTTCTTGTTTGGTGCAAGAGCTTGAGGAGGGATTAGTGAAGAAAGCTCGCACAATGGCCTTGTAAGGGCTGAATAGGTGGGGTGTTCAATGGCCCTGCAAAATGTATGAGTTGTTACAGCCGTGATATCCACTGTACACATCTTTGATGCAAAATTGCAAAACACAGTTGTTTAGTAATCATCAACTTTCTGTCAGAGCATACGACAGAAATAGCAAAATTATGCATACCATATATGAGAATCTTTGACGCAAGTTAAGATATCTAGGTTTGGAGCTCGAGGGTGGCACCAAGATGCCACGCTGTGGCATGCAAGTTTTGGAACAGGTTTAATACGCCGCAACTCCTGCACACACAAACAAGAAAGGGATAGAAAGAAGAAAGTGTGTGGGATTATATTAGGAAAGGAAGGAAAGACAGATAAAGTACCAAAGCCTTCAACTCGAATTTCCATAAATAAAATGAGATTTTCACATAGCTTAAGAAATAATGGAAGGTTGTTACAACACCTTAAAAGAGATTGTGTCCCATATAGCTAATGTTTTATCTGCACCAATGGTAATAAGTTGCGGGGCACCTCCAATTACTCTTGAAAGCTCAACAGCGACAACCCCACCATCATGTGCCTGGTAATAAGGCAAATTAAAGCATTAAAACCTACTTCAGTTGCACTAGTTCAAAGAAGCAGGACCTGTACAGCATGAATAGGTTGGAACAAGATTAAATGTGCACATGCTTAGAAATCATGTATAAACAAAATGACTTGGCAAATAAAACTTTGAGCATAAAATTTACAACTCAAAATGCCAAAAGAAACTAATAACAACAGCCATGTTTGACATATTTGCATTATTTCTTGGACAAACAAGGTGCTCAAATAGGTGTGGCATTTTTCTTTATTTAAGCTGCAAAGTTGGAAATCTTGCCTCTTTAATACCAGGTATCATAAATTCTTGGCATAGCTAAGTTAATGTGCGTGAACACCCAAATCAAGGTTTAAATTGCTTTTTTAGTTGTGTGATGTAGAAAGGGGAGCAGCATGACACATGATGAAAGAAGAGTAAGAACGCTACTTTTAAGCTTAGCTTGGGTACAAGTTCTCGTGAATCTTGACCATGGTCTGCGCTCCAAAGTACAAGTAAACCATCACTACCACCCGAAACAAGAAGAGCCTGCAATCAATAGCATAGCAATTGTAAACAAATATGAGTTACATGACATATATCATATATAGCACATGCAAGTTCATGCACATAGGTCGTTACATGTATTCTCTAAAATGCATAGATATTAATTGAGTGGGGGTGCGCAAGAAAGAGAGTGTGGAAGGCATGCATGCGAATGTTTTCTTACACAGAAGGTGGAGTAAGAAGGGGAGAGAGAGAGAGAGAGAGTTTACATAATGGAGAATAAGGTGTCCTTCAAGAGAGAAAAGAAAGAAATAAATAATAAAAAAAAAAAAAACAGATATTCAGAACAACAAGGCTTTAAGTCCCCATTGAATGTCAGGTAAAGGAACCCCTCAAAAGCCCATTAAGAGGTGCACCATAAAGGGTACAAAAAAACAATTTATCCATTAACAATTTCTTTGAAAAAAATGATCCTTTCAAGTTCTGTACTCTTTATTCCATCCAAAGACCCAATTCGCAACATTGATAGCACACCACCATGTATTCTTGCAATCCTTTCCTCATTCAAACCCCGATAAGCGGGTAGATAGGAAAACCTCCATTGAACTCAGGATTGCCGCAACTCTCAACACCAAAACCGAGGGTCCACTCCACATATCCGAGGCCACTAGACAGTCTAGAAAGGACTATATGCCTTCCTGTTACGAATCACGTTACAAAAAGTAGGGAACAATGACTATTTGAGTCCCATCAAACCTTCTCTTGAAACTGTAATACTCCAAAAATTTCCAATATTAACTCATACTGACTCATACTCAAATCTCATGTTATATGCGATGACAATGATGCTCCTGCTCTTAAAGATCCATAATGAAGTATGCCACCAAAAGTCATAAAACTCACATGTTTCTAAAAGATCTGCAGTCTTTTAAAGTTTTAACAAAACTAACATCCATGTCATGACTGATGGTGCCCAGACCTATGATGAAAAAATGAGCAGAAGATTAGCACCCCCCCCCCCCCACTCTCTTACTATCTTTTAGTTTCACTTTCCACATCCAGATGCATATTTACATCCGTACCCATTGAGTGTCCGGTGTTGATAAAAGGCACCAGCACACTATTAGCACCAAGGAGCAAGGATCCAAGGTGTAACACAAATCGCAGCTGCATATATTTATGTATATGCAACAAACACAACAGAAAAACATTACAGGGAGGAGAAGGCATCCTTCAATGCAAAAATACCAATAAGGAGTCTAACAGAAACTCTGGATGACGGAAAATATTAAGCAAGACAAATTTAGCAAAGGGTAATAAAGAACTACCTCACCAGAGGAAGCCATGAAGGTCATCAAACAAGAAATGGATCCTTTATGACCTCCAGTGTATCTGCGTACAAGCTGCAAGTAACAACTATTACCAAACAACAAGAGGTAAGTAATTGCATAAAACAGACCAACAACCACGCCACCCACAAACCGTCCATGATATCATTGAAAGAACTCTGATGACACCATCAGATCCACCAAATGCAACTAGTGGAGGACCATCACCAGCAGTAGATCTGCAGAGAAACTCCATACTGCAGAAGAGGACAAAAAACAAAACGTTCATTGTACCGTAAACATGATAAGCTTGCAGGAACTAGCAGGTTCATGTGTACGTAGTTGGTAATCATATGTAGGAAAAAATCATTGATCCTACAAGACCTCAGATATGCAAAACCTATACTGTAGAGCACCAAAGGAATGCATCACGCAATCCCATGTGCAATATCAAGACTTGCAATTGCAAGATAGGAAAGGCTACAAAAGATGCAACAAGAGAAACATGAAAAAAAAATTGTTTCCCGTAAAATAAAAGAAGAAAGCTAGTCAATCTAAGATACAAAGAGAGGTAACTCCTCTTTCTCAAAACCCTTCCAATCACCAAAATAGCCCCTCTCACCCTATAAAATGAGCTGGAGCCCCCTGTTGTAGCTTAAAAGGAAATCTGTAAAAAGTGATTCTGCTTGTTTATTTGGAATTTTGGTTTGATACAATGTTATCTTAATATCATTACAATAAGTCTGATCAAAGACCAAACTGCTGCCTGTAAATTTTACTATCTGTCTACATGAAACATTGGCATACAAAAGCAGAAAATGCTAGTTGATAACATAACTAACAGTAGTTTAATTCCAGATATTTATTTTCATAAGTGAAAATGAACATGACAAGGTCAAAGAAAGAAACCCCATTGATTAATGCAGCAAAAAAAGGAGGTTGGTGAAATCGTGGTAAGACTTGCCAGATAAGTGACTTGTTGTCAAGTTCTTGCTTAGGCACATCACGACCACGCATGGTGACCAAGTCCAGAAAGATGGCTTTGTTTACACAACAGATGACAAGGAAGTGTCTCCCTTTAGTGGATGGAGCTGGAGAAGCAAATGCTGAAGTTACATTGCTGACGGCGGAAGGAGCCTCCGCAGCGGCTGACCGATTACGCCAGAGTTGCCAAAACCGGACATCATCATCATAAAAGTTAACCTGCTGCACACTTTATGTTTTTTTTTTTTTTTGGTTTTGTTCTAGTTATCATACCATACACTTACAAAAAATAAATCAAAACTGATTGAATTGAAACAAGTAATCAAATCCATTAATTACCTCCCTCCACGCATGGCTTCGGTAGACTTCCCTCTCGGCTCTGAAAAAACATAACAAAAAAGTGCAAATGAAACGAATTGACAAAATAAAACCAGCAGCAGCAGCAGTTGGAGGGAGAAAGGTTAGGTTAGGTTAGGAATTGGGAAGCAGTACCAGATTCACCCTCAGCAAGCTTCTCCAACTTGGCGCCGACCAAACGTCTCTCGTCGACACCGCCGGCTTTGAGCTCGTAGATAACCTGGCGGTGTTCCCAATTCCAAACGGAGACGCGATCGGAGGCATCGGCAGTGACAAGCCATGGATGCGTAGGATGCAATTGAATCTTTACGATCTTATCATTGCTGGGTCTGAATGCTCTTAATCGCAGCATTATTTCTTCCTTCCTTCCCTCCTTCCTTCCCTCCTTCCTTCCTTCTGATTCTTGTAAGATCCGATCTGATCTGTTTTATCAACAGATCTGACTACTGATAGATGATTATACTACTTGTGCTGTGCCTGTAACAGAGAGAGAGATAGAGAAATACTCATTCTTAATTTGAGCTTCACAGATCCATCCCTTTCTTTCTTTCCTTCTCTAAATACTTCGCCAACCTCTTGAATAAAATCAAATTACCTTTCTCCTTTTCTTTTATTTTGATTTTATTTCGCGGAACCTCTTTTTTAAAAAAAAAAACACAATTACATTACTTGGGCACTCAAGATTTTCATTTTGATCGTTCTAACCCCTCCATAAAAGATTTGGACATCAAAGGAACTTGTAGCATTACAATATAACTAAAATTAACAACTTGGAGGACCACTCTTTAATTATCTATTCATTTAAAATTTCGAAAAATGGGTTGTCAAACAAAAAGGCAAAAGTGAGTCTCTCTTCACTGCTCTTGCATCAAACAAAAAGGCTGCACATTGATTCTTGACAGTGTTTGATGAGGTGACCAACCTGGGGCGTCTATGCAGTGGCGTGGAAGGTCATATGCTGCGTCTGTTCCTTCTTCCGTTTGGTTTTTTTAGTGCGGTGTGGAATCCGTTTTCCCTCGACTATAGTAATTTAAAGATGAACACTCGTTAAAATGTGCTTGTCTTGTCTGTGAAAAATAAATTTTAGAAATTAAAAAAAAAAAAAAATTTAACAAAAAATATTTTAAATAGCAATTTATTACAATAACAAGCACAAAAAGGGTTAGTGATATCATGTAAACTGATTATTTTGATGCGACTTCAAGGAAACTGGCAATTGTTCTCTCATAATTCAAGGAAACTGATTACTTTAAAATGAGCTCTTGTTAGACTGTGAATGGTAGAAGAAAACTGGCAAACAAAATGAAAGCAATTTAATGCGGACTGTATTCTTGGTTTAGTGATATTTGGTTTGCACTGTATTCTTTCCAGCTTTGATTGAATTTATTAATTGGCGTCAAGACTTTGCTTGAATTTTCCCCA
>Ga0307517_10006242_pt1 | contig 17719 bp, 17 predicted proteins | sample 23_EM_MG_FD_194515 | JGI IMG/M metagenome (GOLD analysis project Ga0307517, IMG submission 194515) | Populus trichocarpa ectomycorrhiza microbial communities from riparian zone in the Pacific Northwest, United States - 23_EM | ecosystem: Host-associated > Plants > Roots > Unclassified | place...
ATTGCAATCCTAGGTTTTCATGATTTGAAACCACCTTAGCGACCTGCTAGGCCAAGCCAAGTTTTGTAACTATGGTGCATATCGTTCAACATGATCTGAGAACTATTTAGCCACTATAATATATATATGTGTGTGTGTCTATATATATATATATATATATATATTCAACCATCAATTCAACGCAGTAGAACTTCACTGCAAACGTCTCTTTCTGCGACGAAGGAAAGGAGAGATTCTGTTTCACAACGTCTTTGATTCCTGCATTTCAAAATATACATATAATTTACAAGATATATGACTCGTTATTTTACAAGGGCACAATTGCCATGCAGGCTTCTGCCCAAAGCTCAACTTACTTTGTTACTAACCCTCCTCCAAACCCCAGGAAAGAAAAAAAAATTTAAAAATTGCTTTTGCCGCCTGGGGATTTGGGATAAATAATGAGATTAAGAAAACAATGGGGCATTTGTTTCTCCATCAGCTTCAGCTTCAGCTATGATTATATAAATAATGAGATTATGAACCCTGATTCAAATACCAGCTTCAGCTTCAGATAAGCTCTCCTGTTTCTCCATCAACAGGTAATCACAAAGTTCCAAAAGCTGGTCTGCAAGAGGAGGAATACCAGGGTTCCGCCCGTCGTTGTATACATGGGCATTGTAGGCAATCTGCCACATATCGTGTCTGAACTCATTTCGATCCTTGTATTCCATCTTCCTCGCCTTGTCCCTAATAGTTGAAAGATCCATGGGGCGTTTTATGATGTCCAAGTAATCAGGAGCCTCCTTCTTGGGGACAGGTTTCAAGAAAAGATAGGACACTTCTACCCTATCTTTAAGGGCATCCACAATACCTTCCAAGATGTTTGCCAAGCCAACCTGTATGGAAGTTGAGAAAAATTGATAAACTTAGTTCAGGTTTCATACAAAAGCAGTGAAACTAAAATTTGCAGATACATTGATAGTCTCTCTTTAATATCTAATTAATGGTACAAATGCACCGATGCTGCAATTTGCTGTTTCTTAAGGGATATGATACTAAAGCTGGATTTCCACGTCCATTTAGGCAAGAAGATTCTATTTTAGCTGTTAATAATTCCCAAGTTAATAAAAAATATTGCTCGGGATAAGTTAAGAGGCAAAGCTAAATAATGACCAGAGAGACGATACTATCAAATACATTTCATAAGAAAGTGAAAAGAAAGGGCCGAGGAGTAGGTAAATTCAAGTCATTCTCAGTTACCACTAAATTGAGCAACCCCCAAGTCATTACACTGAAAGAGACTCCTCAAAACCAGTCAGGAGTGAACAGGAGAATAATAAATGGTTGCTGACAAGCTTTTCGGAAATAAAAGCAATGAAGAGCTCTGAACTATGACTTTTAAATTATGGGGCTTTGCACCAAAGATATTTCTTCTTTCCTTCCCTTCTCTTAAAAAAAAAAGTGAGGGTGGAAATAAAAGCCAAGCTAGCACAATTTCACAAAAGACAATTTGACCAATAAAGGTCTTCCAACCCATTGCATAAAAGGAACTATGGATGACTGTATAACAGACAACATATATGCATAGCACAAACCATATGGAAGTAATAAGGTTGGAGCTAATTAGTACCTCTCCAACTCTACGACGCTTTGTTGCTGGGGTATAATCAGCACCATATGTCCCCACATCAACAACAGGTCGCCTTTTTGCACCCCGATCTCTTTCTGGCATCCTTCTGCCATTTCTAGCTCCCCTGTAGTCATCCAAGTAATCATCACTGATTTCGGGCTTTTTCATCTTCATCTTCTTCTTCTTCTTCTTAGCTTTTTGGCGTTCTTCTTCATCCCAATCCCATCTGATGGTTTCAGTGTATCTTTTAATGTCAGCTAATTTTTCCTGTTCTTCAAGTGACCTCATTTCTTCTGCATAAATCCTCCTTGCTCTCTCTTCTCTCAGTCTCTCAGCAGTTCTCCTCTTCTCCTCCTCTTCCCACCAGCTTCTGTCCTCGGCTTTTCTCTTAGCTGACTCTCTGGAAAAATGCATGGTTTTACCATGCTTCTCAAAACTGGATAGTTCAGCAATTTTTTTAGTCTTCCGATGCTCACGACCAGTTCTTCCATCCTGACTGACCCTGTCCGGATCAATAATCTCTTTGGACTGTTTGATAACAATTTTCTTTTGAGTCTTTTCTCTATCTTTCTCAGCTGGTGGACGTATCACAATGGAGGGTTTATGAGGATCAACATGATTTCTGTCTGTGTATGTTGGCGGTCGTATAACAATAGAGGGCTTATGTGATTCAATTTGGCTTCTCTCTATATCCATTGGAGGTCGTATCACAATAGAGGGCTTATGTGATTCAACCTGTATGTTTTCAGGTTTTGCCTTGTTAAAAATTTTGATTTTATTAACCTTAGCAGTAGACCTACTCCCAGTATCAATATCAGAACTGACTGGTCGGACATCGGAAGTTGTAGGTTGATCGGAATGATCTGCAGCTCCATCAGCAGGTTTATCAGAGAATTTCTCCGTGGAACCACACTTGAACTTCACTGGAAGAGATTTTGCTAAACTAGATTTCTCACCCTCGGAAACTTCAACTTTGGTTGCACTTTTGGAGACCATCCTTTTCTTCTGCAACTTATGCTGGGACACATTCAAGAGATCCTGAGAAGTGGATTTTCGGGAAGCCTTTTCCAAATCTGTAGTTTCTACCGGTGTTTCAGGCTCCTTTCCATACTTAGGGCAGTTTTTATTGGTCTTCATGTGTCCTAGCTGAAAAATAAAAGGTAAACCAACTACAACTGATAAATTCTTCTGAAGCTTAAAAAAAAAAAAAAACACAGCTTGGTAAGTTGCACACCTGTCCACATGCTCCACATACGAATTTCTCTCTTGCTGATTTCTTTTCCTTGAAAATCTGGGTTAAAAACAAATTAAGAATGTTCAGGGCAAAAAGTGGAAAAGCTAGATTTCCAAAGTTAAAATGGGTGGTAATGTTTCACATGTTAAAAATCTGAAGTAAATGCAGCTATAAAATATAGCATGGCAGGCTATTGAAATACCAGCCATTGCTTGAACAACTAACAGTGCAAAACATGATTACAAAGCATGATGGCTGTCCAGAATGGAAATATAAAATCTCAAATAACCTTAGGTTGCATCTATATCACTGCACAACACTTGGTATGAGAGTTCTTGTATGCTATCACCGATGGAAACCAGAGGACAAGCCAATATGATACACTTAAGCCAAGAAATGAATTCTGTGCAACCTTTTTAGGGTATGTGGAGAACTTGATTTCTTTTTTAAATTTAAAAGTAACTTCTAAGAGTGGAAGTTGACGAACAAAGCATCAAGACAATGTAAAAATAATATTCATTGGAAGGAGATATAAATGAGCCAGGCAAACACTTGTTCTCTTTATATTCTTTCTACGCTATAGTCAGGGAAGACAAAGAAAATGCATTTGGGTTTAGGGAGTTACAAAATGCATCACAATAGCACCATTTACTGGTTGTCTCCTTGAATTAAAAAGAAGCCTCTAGTTGCTGATTGTGTCCTATTTTCATTCTTTGCTTGAGTAACTTCCGAGCAGGGCAATGCACTCTTGAATGGTAATTGATTTATAAAGAATCTACGTTTGACCATAGCAAAGGACTGAAACTTAAGAAGATGGATAACTACATTGTAAGGTCAGAAGATTACCTTGAAAAGAAAGCAGACTTACTTGATGCTTTAAAGTTCAGAGAAGAATGAAATACTGCACTTATTTGTTTATTAGATTATCCTGGAAACAATCTTCCTAGAGATGGAGATCCCCTTGCCTTGCCTTTTCTTGTTGTTGTTGTTGTTTTTTTTTTTTTTTTTTTTTTTTCCTTAGTGTAAAAATAGGTTGAATTTTCGTTTACCAATGAATTTTGGATCCACCCCGATTCAATCAATAACAATAATAGAACATTGCCAAAATACTAATTAGTCAAAACACAAAAAACGATTATCCTATGCTTCTCTTTCATATCTTTTATTTTTTCCATGCTCCCACAATCACATATCCAGGTGTACAGTAAGACCCGACAGATTTAGTATAAGTTTATGATACATGTATAAGGTATACTCAGTGTGAAAGGAACTTCTTTTGTGCAATTACACATAAAAATAAAATTGAAAGACATATTAAACCTTGAAAACAAAAGCGAATATACCCATGCATTATATCCATCAGAATCTGTATCTTTAGTTAAATGTTCCTAAAGGAGAATTTCCAAAAACAATGATAAAGCTCCATATGAAATGAAGAAAAGATGAAGAGGCTCACGTGATTAAGTCCATCTGCCATTATTACTTTTGCTTTCAATGGAGGCGTGTTAGAGATGCCGACGTTCTTTTTCACTGTATTCACCTTCTCAGATGCTTTCCCTTTCATAAACAGTGTTTCTACCTGCCAGCACAGTCACCAGTATACACATTCACAAGCAGGAAGAAATTATCTACTAGTAGATATGACAACAAACTGGAAGTGAACTGGCCAAGGAAAATGCAGGTTTCAAAACAATGAACAACATGGTTAAGGTGGAATGTATTATTACCTCCTTTGAGTCTCTGATGCTGTTCTCTTTAGGCGTATATGATCCACTGGGTTGGGTTTTGTTCATTTTCTTACCCCGGTGAACATTGTCAACAAAACTTGGTTTTTTAGGTGCCAATACTGCATTAACACCACCAGTTTTTATTTTCTTTTTCTTTTTCTGCCCAGCCTCATCATCTGCAGCACAGCAAGTCACTAAAATAGCTAAATTATAAATAAACAACACGCAATCTATGATCCATCTACCATAAGTGTGCCACCTAAGTTAGTTCCTTAAGTTCAAGGGTTATGCCACATTAGCAAAAACTAATCAACATTGGGACAGGAAATCACATGTAAACGAAGTAGAAAAGAACCTATCATGAAAGTCAACCAAACTACAAGATTAAAGAAACACAAACACGATGAAAAAAAAAAGTGCCATATTACTAATGTTTCAGTATGTTAAGGTAGTAAAAGTGATTTTAATACACCAAGATTTATAAGTGGTTCATGCTCCCCAGTATGTGGCAGCACTTAACTGCCATATTCCAGTAGCAGGAGTTTTTATGCGAAGATTTAAGTTCCACCTATCTAGAAGTCCATGGAAGTATGCAAGCAATAGTTTATCAGATATGCCCATATGAAGCAAGCAAATAAACCATACCATCCATAAGCAATCTGCATAGTTCAGCAGCCTCAGCAGCTTCATCTTCAAATTCTTCTTCTGCCTGAGCTTGTGATGGGCGTCTTCTCATTTTTATCCCCTTTACACAATCTCCTTTGTCATGCTTAGACTCATAATTACTTTCGTCCCCTTCAAATTCCTCTGCATCAAGCAAGTTTTCTAGGTCTCCGGCAAAGGAATCCAGATCACTATTTGCTTCAGAATCGCTTTCAATTTCATCACCATCCAATGCTGAAAGAGATTGAACTTGGCGATCCCAAATTTCTTGGCACTTTTCTCTTGTCTGTTGTTGCAGCTGAAGAAAGGACATTCGTTGGCCACGTGCATACTTGCTGATAGTTGTTGGATCAACCTTGACCCCACATGAAGCTTGTTCACTTGATAGCTTGCGTATCATGGCAATACGATGCCACCTTGTCTGTTTTGCAATCTGCTCGTCAGGTACATTGAACTTCAGAAGCACCTGGAAACCGGAGAATAACTGAATCAATCATATACATCTTTCTTGTTCATCACAATCAATTTTACTCTCTAAGGATACGTTAGATTAATTTAAGGCTGTTATTTACCAGTCATGTTGTTTATTGGGAGTCAATAAAATTAGAGATGACCCTAGTTAAGACATAAAAAAGAGGACTATCGCTAGATTTTTCGGTGGCACCCATTGAGGCACAGCAATTTTGTGCCTCAGCCCTTGCATTTATTAAAAATGTAAGAGTCCTTCCTTTTTGTAATGTATTTAGTGTGGTTCTCTGTTACCATGTGCGAATTCTGTTTAATCTTTGAATGTCAGTAGATAATTCAATATGTAGTATCACCAAATTAAATAAAAGAATGCTTGTGGTATAATATGAAACATGATATCCCAGGTATGGGGTTTCAGTGTAAGGAGGGAAAGAACCATCTTTATTACCCCAATCTCCATGTCATGTTATAATGATTATGTATGCTAGATATCTGATTAAATCTACCCCAATGCTTCCCTTTCTTTCAGTTCAAAATGATGTAATAATACATGTTTCAGAAAACCAACAAGTTCTATGCAGTTACCTAGACGGTAATTTCAAGCTATTTATCTCCAAGATACAATCCAATAACGATTATTGAGTCAATAATAGAAAATTCCTTTGAAGAAAAACACTAACACACCTCTCTTGCAGCCTCCATGCTCAATCTACGTAAGTCTGCATCTGTCCCCGTAACAGTGGAACCTCCTCGACCAGCACCTGCCTTTTTCTTCATCATTGCATTTGACATTGGTGCCTTTGGAGCAGCACGAACATAGCTAAATCCTAAGCCCCGGCCAGAAGGATCACCAACACCAGTAATTTCAAGACGCTCAATGTTTGCCCTATCCTGAATACAAAAAAATTAAAATTGAGATTTGACATTCAAAGAGATAAAAAGGGATAATTGTAAAATATTGCATAAACCTGGAAAATATCAAGAATATGGAATAGAAAATAACCAGCAAAGAGAGGCAAAGGAAACTACTTAAGTACAGCAAGATACAATAACTAGAGCTGTATGGACTAGAGAACCACTAACCATATTACTTCTATATCATTTTAGAAAGTGAGGAAATCAATTACAACATTATCCCAGCAGAAATTGCTAGATAGTCATTATAACACAACACAAAAGGTGAAAATTCAGGAGTGTCTGCCATTCTGTTTGATAGATACATAAGTTAAAGGAGAACAAACACTGGAGTAGATAGGATAAACCACTGATAATGGACAAAGTAAAATAGAAAGCAAAATGACAATCACTCCAAGAAAAAAGAGAAGAAAAAAACAATACAGGGCAGTTGGCAGGCATATTGCGATGACATATCGGTACCCAACTTTCTTTTTTTTTCTTTTATTTATTTGTTTTCTTTTGACAAGGATCGAAAAATATCTTACAAAAATATGTCAACGAGTTGCAAACCTTTTACAGAAAAGACAAATGACATACAAAATGAAGAATCTGCAAAAATTATCCCATCATCTGCATTTCTATGAGATTTTATGTCCAAAAATAACAATAATTCTTTTCCTTCTAACACACTTTTGTTGCATTCATGTCAGCAACCGAGAAGTTGGTACTACTAGATTACAACTTTAGAGCTCTTTTCCTACACAAGTGTCCCACCCTTCAAGCATTTAACTTTGCAATCATACTCCAGGAGTGATAGACAGATCCATACACTAATACAAGTTATATTCAGTTCCTGCAGGTGCTGGGAATAGAATGTGGCCATGATTCTAGTTCCAATTCCGATTGGGATTCACATTCAATTTATATGAAATTAAATGTACTTGTAGTAGGGTCCTAATTCTACTAGATATTGAGTAAACTATTTCACTTAAAATACAACCCAGTTCTTGCACTATTGCAGTCCTTGTTACTAGCAAACCAAACAAAATTAAGCAAGGAACAGAATGAGATTCCCAATCTCTGACTGAACCAAACATGATCATATAAAATTTTATTTAGGAAACAATGAAGCCAATTTCTCAATGAATGTTCAGGTCAATCCCTGAGAACTGAGAATCTAAATCCAAAAGAATCAATTTCTTGAGAACAGTGAAGGAAACAAAAAGAATAACAATCTCACAATGGAAATGCTATTTCATTATATAAGCTCTTACAGAGGGCAGATATTCACACAGTAAATGGTAGTAGCTGCATCCACAACACTTTCAAAGGCAATGCTGACTTGAAGTTCATTAGAATCAGAGATAGCTAGAAAGTCTCATAAATCAGAAAAAGAATATCTTACCTGGTTTGTACAAGCAACAAAATTACTGCTCAGGCTCCATGGAGTTATCTGCAGTTCCCTCTCAATATGCGATGCAGCAGCCAGAGCTATCGCTTCGTCAGGGAGCTGACTCATTGCAGTCGAAACACTAGCAGGAAGCGTTAGCTTCGTAATCCCCAAATGTTTAAGACGATACAGACCAGCTTGCATGCTTTCATAAGCACAGACCTAACACCCAAAATAAGGGGATAACTCAATTTATTTAAAAGAACAGGGAGAAGTGCATGGAGCAACTAATTACAAGAATTTTCAGCGTACTAAGGAACCACCGCAGCACCAGATTCAAGAAAATCTATATGATCATTATTATTTCCACAGCAAACTCTATTAAACCACCAAATTCATTTGGTTCACCTTTAGCTGAAGCTGAGAGTTTATGGATCCACAAGGTAGCAGATACCAATCATTTTAGATTAACAATGTATTCTCAAGTGATATTATGAACTAATTTTTCAATACAAAGTGTATCATTACCTTGTGCTAATTATAAACCTGACAGTTCCTTAACTCTAACAATGCAAGTTAAATGTACTCATGTGATCTCATTCGCATTTAGAATGCTTTCATCCAATAACACTTGCTAGTCAGACAATCAAATTGCAAATAAAATGACTAGCAATTTCCAAAAAAGAGCTTACAGCATCTTTGCAATTTTACAAGCTTACAGAATTGCAAAAATGCAATCAACAATGACCTCAAATCAAACTAAAACCATGGCTATCCAAATTTATTGCCATAGGAGAATCATAGAAGATGAAAAAAATAATAATTAGAAAGAGAATGAGATATGAAATCTGAAACTCACATTCTCTGGTAAGACCATCTTTTTCAATTCCTCTTCAGATGGAATGATGAAATCACGCTTCTTGGCCCAAAACAAGTGTCCATTTGCATCCTTCTGCATGTTGAACATTCCATGTAAAGCAATACATTGGGCAAACTGAAAGATTCATTGATCAAAGTGCAAAACCAACAATCATCCGAACAATTATTATTTATTAATAACTCCAAATCTAAAGTTAATTATAAAGCAAGAATTATACCCGTAAAACAGCACACTCCTTGAGCTTCTTTCGTAAGATGGTCTCTGGAATGCTTGGAAAAAGAGCAGATAGCTCATCTGCACGTATCCAAGGAGGTGTGCCACGCTTTTCAGCAGCTCGGAACTCACGATAAAGATACAGCAATAACCTATTTATGATATATGCCTGAAGATTCTTCGAAGCAGGAGCTAAAACCTCCATCAGGGGCTCCTGCAAAGACGGATCAAATAATCCAAATTTATTTGTACACCCTTGAACCAAATAATAATTAATTTTTGCATTTCTATCTTAAACACCACAGCATTTAAATTTCCAATGGTGGGATGGGAAAAAAGGCACCCAGGAGGCGGGGAGGAGTATTGTAGAAGAACTTCCAGTCTAAGCCTGAACATCACATTGTGTAATATGAATAAAAGCACTATCAGTTAAATGTCCCAACTCCTATCCTTTCCTCTCCCAACTTCAAACAACTTTCCCTATAATGGCTGTCACTTCGGAGCGAGCACTTTAGAAAAAAAATAAATTCACATCCTGATCTAGTGATAAGAGCCTAGGGTGTGGAGCAATATTAGGTAGGTCATTACATGGAGGAAGATAGAAATAACTCTTAGGTGTTCCAAAAATGCAGCATGAATTGCCAATCACAATAAAACTACAAGAAGAAAATAAAACTAGAGATTCCAAACAGAGTCTAATTCAAGGCAACCTCGAATAGCATAAAAGAAAGCTGAATCAAACCTGTTGTCCAATGACAGCAACCCTGTCAATGCGTCTTAAACAAAGCTTTCCTTTTGCAGAACGAACCAACAAATAGTCAGTAGGTGGCACCTTGTGGGGAAATATGGGTGCTTTATACATGTTTGTTTCAAGAGATGACTGACTGCAGCCAGCTTTTATGTCTCCAAGGAAAGGGGATTTATCAGTCTGCTCCAGTATCACAACATTACCCAAGCTTCTTTTTTCATTGCGCAATGAGATGCCAGTTTGATCACCTGGGCTTGACTTCTGATAGTAAGTACGGAGATTAGCACCCATACCAACATTGCTTAACAACAAAGGTCTTTCCTCACAATACCTGCAGTAAGAAAGCAGATGTACCCCTGTCAAAATACCATCTTCATATGCATGAGGGCAAGAGGAAATTCAAAAATTAAGAAACAAAACGTGTGTAGGATGCACCTTTTTTTCAAAAAACTTAGGAAGTTTAAATGAATTATTTGATGCCTCAGCAATTACATTTTGGAAATTAAGATTTTAATAAGGTACAAATGAAGTATTTCTACATGCCCAAAAACTAAATATGTGAAAGATCAGCTAAAAATGGTTACATAGGTACAGTAGAACTGGTTTTCTAAATGAACAAAATATATATATAAAAAAAAAGTATGCTGGAAGATTCCTTTCTCAAAAAAGGTTGAATTACCAAAAGCATGATTAAAAAAATTTAAATGGAACACATTGAAACAACTATCCAGGTTTCTTTTTTAAGATTGACTGCCATGTTGATAGAAAACCACAACTAGCCCTAGTAAAAAACAACTGGGATATAGATTTCAACAAAAAAAGATAAAAAATTGATGAAGTCTGTATTGATAATAAGATTAGAACTTTGCAATTATATATTAATTTGATACCATAGGAGGTTTGTCAAAGAATTGCAAGACACATTATGATGAACAAGCATACAACATAGAGAGAATCACAACTACTACCTAAATTTTTGAGGCCCATAAATTTCATCAACTAAAATGGAGGTTTTATAAATAAAGGTCAATTATACCAGATATTAGTGATGTGTTTAATCAATATCCAGTCTAATGGCTAAAATTCAAAGGTAATGAATAAATAGTTAGATCATCCCTCCCTACTATGTGCTGCCCACAACATGTTATCAGAGAAAGGATGAGCAGAGGATGTTTTAGAACTCATTTACTTGAGGCAGTAGGGGAAAATTTGTTTTGGAAGAAGGATTTTAAAAATGTCTTGTATACAGATTTTGCAAGAATGATGATCGTTTTTAAATAAGATATGAACATGAGAAAAAGGAACAAAGAAAACTAGAGAATTTAGAATTACAAAAAATATATAAAAAAAAAAAGTGAAGATAAATAAAGGACATGCAATAACAAGAGGGAGGAAACAAAGCAGAAAGTAGAGCAAAACAGAGAGCATGTAACACAGCAACACATGAATATGACCGGTGGTAGCAAATGAATGATCAAATTACAAAATTCCTCAGTTTCACTAGGAAAATGATGCACCGACAGTTTGATGCACATACGAAGCTATCTATTTTATATCACATTTTCAAATGAAATTAATGAAAACAAACTAGCTACTTCAGATAAGCATCTCAGGAATATCTATGTGTTAATAATAAAAACCTTCGATCTAAAATTGCTTCTGTTGATTCCAAAATTATGAATAACAACAAGGCTACCGAAAGAAAATGAAGGGAATAATATCAAAGGGAATAAAACTGGATTAACTGGAGCGTGCAAGTCTCTGCTTACCAATTTGAGCATGTATCATGTATGTAAAAAAGCAAATTGTCTACGAGCATTAAAACAACTTTTTCAATGCCTTCGAGGGAGATTAGACAAATCTTGTAAAGAAGTAAACAGGTAAAGAAAGATTTTTCTGTCACTTACTCCATTAGGAAAATGTGACCATCTTTTACAGAAAGGTCAGATTTCTTCTTAAATGCCCCTGGAGGGCGCAGAGACTTGTTTTCACCTGGAATCTTTTGTGCCCTTGGCCACAAATGAATTTTTGTACGAACTAGATGAAGCAAGGAGTTTGGCTGAACATTTTGAGCAGCAAGAGACATGTGGTCTTCAAGCTCCTTCCTCAAATAAAATATCTTCACAGTTTCTGATGGCTTGAAATCTATAAAAAGAATATTTCAAGTTCGTTCTTAGTCTTCTTAAATAATTTAGAAATAACACATTGTAAAAGTGGATTCACAATACAAGAAATTAAAACATAAATTGGGCATATCACAACCAGAAAAGTGAATACAACCTAGCTTTTTTGAAGCTTTTGCTTTGACAGAAGAGACAGTTTCCTCAGCATCCACATGTACCTTACTTCCTTTGCCCCCTAAGCTCTTTAATATAATTTTCATTGGTCCTACTGTAGGTAGCTTCCCTCGTTCTTTGACAGCCACCTCATGGTCATGGGGATACCATAAAGCTTTTGGTCGATGAAAATTAGCTAAATCTTTACTGCAAAACAGTGGATTATATTCAAAAGGAATATATAGAAAATGCAGGACATAGAATTGATAGGTAAAATATATAACATGAACCCAGACTTGAATTACATTCAAGTCAAGAAAACACGACATATATCAGAAGCAATACAGCTTGCTGAAAAGAAAACAAGAAAAACACCAGAATCAATTATACTAAAGAGCATGGAGCCTTAAGGTGATTAGGCTTCCTCTTGCCTGAGGTGCCTAGCACTACTATAGGTGCTTGCTCCAGTAACATAAGATGCAAACTTAAGAAGAATAAATATTTCAAATAAAAGAAAACAAACAGGCAAAGAATCACCAAACAAATGGCTTCTAATCAAAATATCAATATCAAATTCATATATGTATATGCTCAATAAGAAAATCCAAGTCAATATCACAAATGCCGAGCTATCACAGCACCCTTTTCCTTTTTTGGTAAGTAACAAGGCACTCATATCGAGTAACTCAAATAAAAAATTCATGATTGATTTCTTGCCTTCATCAAAAATCACTACATTATCATCCATGGTCATCCATTAATATTATTCTGGCCCCTTTTCCTTTTACCCTGCAAAAAATAATACCTTTAACTCACAGAAGTACATCACTTCTACTCATAAGATGTTTTCCCTCTTAAGCGATTCTATCCCTCACTGTGAGTTTGGATACGCTATCTTATATTAAAATATTGAAAATTATGAATTGAAAAAAGGCTTTAAATATGCTAAATTGATCAAACATAGCTTTTCAAAGGGGAAACCCAGCACCATCTAATCTTCTCAATAATTGAAGAATAACTATCAATAAGACCACAGAAATGAGATAGCTTAAAAATAAACCTACTACATGGTAGGCCACTAAAACTTACTTGCTCAACTTCAATTTCATTGTCTGAAGCTTTATAGCAGGCGCAGAGTGATGTATTTTAATGCCATATGCAGTTCGTTTATTAGAATTTGATTGCAATTGCTGAGAAATTTTCCTGTTCATGTAGAACTTGTCATTAGCAATGTTGAATTGCCAACCAGATCGATTTCCATGGCCTAGTAGCTCATGAGAAACCCTTTGCTTTAGGGTTCGAGTTATGATCATTGCCCCTGCGTGAAGTTGAAGATGCTTACTATCCCTGTGATCCAAAATTTCAAAGAGCATCTGCTTATCTTGAAGATCAAGAATCAGCTTAGGCTTTATGTTAGTTTCATTTGGTTCCCATATTATATTATCTAACCAAGATCCTTCCATCAAATCTCTATTTTGCAATGTGAGCTTGCTGAAACGCCTTACAGCATCACTTTCATGAAGCTCCGCACTATTATTCTCTCTTCTATCATCAACATGACTAGAGCTATCCACTTCCATCTGAGATTCCAATCTCAGAAGTTGTGGATGGCATCTGCTTTCTGAGAATGGAAGATTTCCAGGTTCTGAAGAGTCTTCTGAGCCAAAGGACTCCAAGAGAACAGAAGACCTGTTCCGAAGAAAGTTACTGGTGTTCTCATTTAACTCCACTGGGAGCTCCGAACAAAGATTTTGTGGACTAGTCACTTGTTCACTTTCCCTAATAAATGAAGATCCAGTGTCAGGTCCCGAGAGATCAAAACTCTCTACAGAGTTGTCACTGATAGCTGGGGAATTGTCCCAAAGAATTCTCTCTTCCCAGTCTTGCTGATCAAGGGGGTAGAATTTTGAATGCACTGGAGACTTCCATTCCACTTCCTCGTTCATTGGTTCAGCACTAAGATAAGAGTTCTTTCTTTGTTCCTCAATTTGAACAGACGTTTTAATAGCTCCATGAACAGTTCCAAATCTTGCTAATTCTGCAGCATCTTCGCTCAAGATTGAGATGTCATGTTGATTTACAAGCAAATGTGATGGAAACAGTTGACCAGAGTCCTTTAAAAACACCTCTTCATCCTCTTCAACGATATCAGAAGCATCCATAGATGTATACTTCTCTGAAAATGAGTTAAACAAGAATGTTAAAACAGAAATCAAGAAAAAAGCAAACCATAAGATGACAGGCTCCAAATTAATAGACAATGCTTCCTCATTATTGAAGAGCAAAACCAAGAAACAAGAAACTAAAAAGAAATGAAAAGAAGAGTGTACAATGCAAATTGCACAGGTGGTGCACAGGTTATATTCACTGTGACATTGCCAGAACAAGTTAAATGATTATGAGATGAAAACATCACGCCTGAAAGAAAATACCAAAAGCAAGAGAGAATACCTTTGAAAATGGAATATCTGTGATCTCTTTTTTGTCCTTTCTTCAAAGGTTCATGGATAGAAAATATTTCAGAAAACTTTAAGATCTCCATCCCATCTTCTATAAACAAAATAGGAAGTGGACTGGGACCTTTACCATCTAGAGGCCCCTTGACATGATCAGCTTCCTCCTGCTTCAGCATAAAGACCTCAATAAGACACAGAGCAACAAGATAACTATTGCAAAAAGATGCAATAGAATTATTCAGAATCTTGGGTCAAAGATGTTGCACACTTACACCTTGCCATATTTTATTGACCATGTCACACAGAAAACATTGTATGTCTTTGATTAACAGACAATCAAGATTTATCAGGTTAACATTTCAGAAGTGCAAGCAGCAAACTAACTCCCAGGTTTGAAGCATAAACATGTTTTCCCTCTCTGTACCATCTTCTTTCCTCCATTCCTCAAAAAGTGTGGGATGTGATTATTTGCTATTAGAGTTGTGCCATGGGTGATGTTGAGTTCTTTGACGAGGATGGCAGAATTCTTGACAGCTGCCTTTCTGGGTTTAGGAAAGAGGAAATGTTCCAATACTTCAACAAAACGTGTCTTTTGTTGGCAACTATCTGGTTTTTCTGGATGGAAAGAACCAGTAAAACTTTTCAAGGATCACTTCCCATCGAGAAGATAGTTGTGGAACAACATAGTCTCCCAAGGTATATTCTAATAACACCAGAATATATGGGATAGTGCAAACAAGGGGTAAGCAAACTAAGAGGTTGTCCGGATCTAAACAAACCGCGGGAACTGTTTTAATCAAAATTTTGCATCCTTGTGATGCAATGCTTTGGGGGCTTTTAGAATGTTTCCCTAGCTGACACTCAACAGAATTGGAGCATTTTTATTTTTTATTTTGAGCTTTGTTCCTTTCCAGAGAATTGGCACACAGTGAATACCAGAGAGAAGTTTTAGTAACTTGCTAGCATTCATCTATATTGACATCATAATCAAACATGCACAAATGTTTTTACAATCCAAAGGCTTGCACTCATCTTTTAAACATGTCCATAGACAGTGGTTTCTTAAATGAGACTAAACATTTGCTGATGAGAACATCATGCAACAGCATTTAGAATGCAAATGCAATAATATGTAACACCTATAGAAAATTGAAGAATATGGTAAAATGACCTCATGAATATCTTCCGATTTAGCATCAGAACTTTCAGAATCCATGGAACCAAGTTCTACATCATCCTGAGAAGACTTCTCTACTCCTACTCCTGAAACTACTCCAACATCTTGCTGACCTGAAAAGGAGATTCTAAACTAAATAATCTTGCTGGCACAATTTAGAAAATTGAAAAGCTTGTGTGTGCGCGAGTGGGGATATTCATGGTAAAAAACAAATGACTATTCCATAGCCAAGGATAATAACCTCAAATTGAAATAAAATATTTGTGACAATTTTATTAAGAGAAAAAAAAAAGGATATATGTGAGGTCGCTTAGTCAGATGAGTTATCACTTATCTCCAAGAAATTCCTTGATTCTTTAGTCTTTTTCTTGTGTCAGTTAAGCAAAATCTCAGAGACGATAGAGCTACTCAGAAAGTTCAAATTTGGAGAAAAGCTTGGTAGAAATCATCAGGTTCAATTGTACTGCAAAAACTCCTAGGTGGATGCTACAATTTGAATTACTTCGTGCACACACACATTCAGCTGTCTGAGAGCACAAAACTGAATGTAGGGCAAAATGAATCCAGACATTGCTGAAATCTCACACATAAAATCCACCCAAACAGCTGATACTAAATTTGTACGTCATACCAAAAACTCTTCCAGGTTCCAACAAAATGGGTGTGATCCACCAAGAAACATTTGCGGGCTATAGAACGAATAAAGATAAAAAGGAAATTGGGATAAAAAAAAATATATGTTTAATGAATTAGAGCTGCTGAATCTGAGCACTTGAAATGAGGATTTGCAAGGTTGAGGCAAAAATGCACTACCTAAAGTTCTGATCCAAGACAGCTAGTATGGCAAATTAATGCCCAGAGATGGAGTTGACTGAACCAGACCAGCAAGCCCAGCATGTCTGAGTTAATGCACATCATATACCCAAAGATTTGCTCCGAAAACATATTTCGGTTTATCTGACAGTCACACATTGGTGACTTGGTGTCTTAGATAATCCAAGCTGTATTTGACATAAACAAATTCCATTCCTCACAATTGATATTATCCAAAAGGTGGGTCCGGTCAGGTAAAAGTCAATTCTAATGCCAAGAAATTGCCATAACAGAACTGATGGCATCCTATGTTTTTGCAAACCCCAAACAAAGAACAAAAAATATAAGATTTTTGGATGTCATGGATATAAATGCATGTACAACATGAGAAAAAGACAGCTACTTCTTTGAAACAGAGATATAATCATATAAAACAGGAAAAAAAATAAGAAAAAAGAAAAACAAAGGCCAAGAAGTGGCATCACCAGCACACCTCTTAAACCAAGTGTTGACAGAGGAAGCATAATGTGCATGCTACAAAAATACAGCACACTCTCCTAAAATCCCAGATAGAACCTCCTGATCGATCAGAATAATATCCCTTGGCTACAATTATTGATGAGAAAAATGCAAAAAGATATCCAACATTTATTTAACACCAGAACAAGCCCCACAAACTTTAGAGAATCACCATAACCTAAAAATAATGTAACCGAAGGAAAAATGGATCAAATGAATGAAAACAAACACAAATGAGAATATAAATGCCAGCATTTTTCAGAGAAACCAAGTTCTGATCTGACCAGCAGCGAAAATGAGAAACACCAAAAAGTCAAAATTCAGAATTCCAATCTTTTAAAATTAAAGAGAATGGTACCAGATTTCAGTATAAAAGCTTGAGAGGGGTTAAGGAAAGAATGTATCTGAACCACTAAAACCACAGAATAGGCTATGAGTAATAAAACCTTAAAAGATGAGAGCAACGGCATTCAATATCTTACATGGAAAATGATTACATATATTCCAGATCAAACGTTTCTATATATATATATATATTAAAATGAACCAATGTGAATCACCCAAAAGCAAACCTGTTAGAGAGGCAGTTTGAAATTCAAGAATTTTATCCGAAACCACAGGTTCCTTTTCAAGTTCCTCTTCCACA
>Ga0307517_10006243_pt1 | contig 17718 bp, 8 predicted proteins | sample 23_EM_MG_FD_194515 | JGI IMG/M metagenome (GOLD analysis project Ga0307517, IMG submission 194515) | Populus trichocarpa ectomycorrhiza microbial communities from riparian zone in the Pacific Northwest, United States - 23_EM | ecosystem: Host-associated > Plants > Roots > Unclassified | place...
TACCGATGAACTGCAGCGTGTGACTCTCGCCGTCCTTGTTGCTGAAGCCGAGCTTTTCCTTCCACCAGTCGACGATTTTCGCGGCCACCGCCTTGCCGCCCGAGACGACCATCTTGCCCAGCGCTTTGGCCTTGTTGACGATCCAGGTCACCAATTTGTCGAGCGCGTTGTCGACCGGTTTCCTGATCTTCTCGATGATCTCGATGATTTTCTTGCTGACGTTCCCCAGCCCGGCGAAATTGGCGAGGAAATTGATCGCCAGGCTGAGGCCCTTGGCCAGCACGCTTTCGACCTTGGCCGAGGCCGGGCCGATATTGCCCGCGGCGATCGCGGCGATGCCGTCGATCAGGGCGGCTACCACGGCGCCGATCTGTTGCAGCTTGCTGACGACGAAGCTGATCGTGCGATAGATCGCCAGCAGCGCCTGGATGAACGCGCCGGCCGGATTGAGGAACGAAAGCACCTTCTCGATGGCGATCTCGATCACCTTGCCCTTCACGTAATCGATGATCGCATCCATCACCATCGACTTGAGGTTGGACAAGGTCTCGAGCAGTTGTTCCCAGGCGGCGGCGGGGCCCTTGGTGACCAATGTCATGACGAGGTCGAAGGTGGTTTCGAGTACCTTGACGGTGGTCTCGTTAGTCGCCGCGACCAGCTTCGCGCGGACATTCTCCCAGGTCGCGCCGACCACCGAGAGGCCGAATTTGAGCAGCTCGGGCAACGCGAAGCTCTTGGGGATGTAGAGGTTCGCGCCCGCCAGCGAGCCCAGCAGCCAGTCCAATATCCCACGCTGGAGATGCGCGAGGATGTTGGTCTTGAACATGTTGAAGCCGGCCTTGCCGGCCTTGACCAGGTAACCGATGAATTGGCCCGGCGCCTTGATGATCGTGTTGAAGGCGGCGCCCGCCTTCTTGAGATAGGGGATGACGCTCGGCGCCACGACCTCGAGGATGATCTCGAGCAGCTTGAGCACTTGCTTGAGCGCCCAGCCTCCGAAATCGACGATGAAGCCCACGAACAGTTTCGCGAATTTGGCCCAGGCGCCGACGATGGTGACGATGTCGAAGATCGTCAGGCTCTTGAGCGTCGAGATGAAGCGGTCGGGGATCGTCTTGACCAGCGCCAGCGCGCCCGACAGCGCGCCCTTGAACCAGTTCCACGCCTTGCCGACCGCGCCCGATTTCTGGATGTTGGCCCAGATTTCTTCCTGCCCGATCAGCGTCATGAAGCCGCCGATCAGCGCGTTCGCCGGCGATACGCTCTCGCCCGAGATCGGGTTCTTGCCGAACACGCCCGCGAGCATGTCGAACTTGGGAATGATACCCGCCGCATAGCGGCCGAGCGGCTTGAGGATGGCATCCCTGACGATCTCGGCGATGCCGACGACCAGGCCCTTGCCGAACGCGATCAGCTTGTCGACCGGCGCGGTGAAGATGCGCTTGGCGCGATCCCACACGTCGCCCAGGTGGAAGACGTCGCTCCAGCTCAGCGAATCGATGAATTCCATCAACGCATCGCGGAACGCCCCACCGACCATGCCCAGCGAATGGAACTGGTCCTCGATGAACTTGCCGCCCTTTTCGAAGATGCCGTGATTGTTGAGGGCATCGACGATCAGGCCGCCGCCGGGAATAAACTCGATCAGCGCGCGCAGGATGTTGGCGCCCGACCGCTCGACCGTCGACATGTTGATCGGGTTGACCCCGATGACGATGGTGAAGAGGCGGAAGCCCGGGATGTAATTGGCCTTGTCGGCAATCCAGTTGAGCGCCCGGGAGACGATCCCGCGCTGCGCTTGGGGCGCCGAGCGCGAGGTGACGCGCGGGGGTGCTGCGGCATCCTCCTTGAGCTGGATCACCGCCGATTGCTGGATCGTGTGCGCGAGTTCGTGCGCGATCAGCTTGGTGCCGTCCTCGCTGTCGGGATTGTATTGGCCGGCATTGAAGAAGACGTGGCGCCCGTAGGTGAAGGCCCGCGCGCCAAGACGCGTGGAGAGGTTGGCCGCCTTGGCGTCGGTGTGGATGCGGACATCGCCGAAATTGGCGCCGAAGCGGCGCCCGAAGAAGCCGGCGACGTCGGCTGCCATTGGCGCCCCGCCCGATAGCTCCGCCTTGACCGCCGCCTCGGTCGCCGCGTCGGCGACATTCTCCGCCGCGGGCTGCGGCACAGGAGGCGCGGCCGCGCGCGCTGCGGCGCGCTGGACGACGAGCGGGCTGCGCTGGAGATCGCCGCCATGCGCGCGAGCCGGGGCGGCCGGCGGGTCCTTCATCGCGACGACGCGGTCGGCGACACGGTCGGCCTCCGCCTCGGCGGCGTCGCCGGGTTGCGAGATCAGCAGGGCGGGTTGGATTCCCGTGCGGGCGAGCAGCGCAGATCGCTCCGGGCCCGCGAGCGGGTGCGCCGGATCGTGCGCATGGCCGAGCCCTCTGCGGTGGTGGTCGTGCTTGCCGCGATGATGCTTGGTCTTGCCTTTGACCTTGGCGTGCAGCCGCTTCGCCGCGGCGGCCGCGTGCGTCGCGCCGCTCTCCTGCGCATGGTCGGCCTCGGCGACGGTGCGCGAGGTGGCGGCGGCGGCGGTCGCCATCGGCTAGCCCGCGGCGGCGAGCAGGGGTTTGAGCGGACAGAAGGCGCCCGTCTTGCGATATTCGCGCTCGAGCGCGGCACGCAGCGCGGCGTCGTCGAGCCCGCTGTCGCGCTCCATGGCGAGGAGGCGCGCGTGCAGCGCGACGTTGCGCAACTGGCCGCCGGTAAGGACGCAGCGGCACGCGACGTCGTCGATCAGCCAGGTGCTGACGTCGTGCTCGCCGAGCTGGCGCGACAGGATATCGCGCCGCATCACCGCGTCGGGCGAGCGGAAGGTCAGCACCGCGTCGAGCCGGCGCGCGAAGGCCTGGTCGATGCGCTCGACATCGTTGGTCGTGACGAGGATGATCCCCTCGAAACTCTCGATCCGCTGGAGCAGGAAGTTGGTCTCGAGATTGGCGTAGCGGTCGTTCGAGCTGCCGACGTCGGTACGCCGCGCCATCAGCGCATCGCCTTCGTCGAGCAGCAGCACGACATCGAGCTCCTCGGCGGCGGACAGCGCGCGGTCGAGGCATTTCTCGGTTTCACCGATATATTTGCTGACCGTGGCGGCGAGATCGATGCGGTAGAGATCCTTGCTCAGCCGCGCGGCGATGTGGCGCGCGGCGAGCGTCTTGCCGGTGCCGCTCGCGCCCGCGAACAAGGCGCGCACGCCGCGGCCGTTGCCGAGGTCGGCACCGAGCCGCTCGCGGTGGCGGCTACGCAGCAGCAAGGCGTCGAATTCCTGGCGCTCGCGCGGATCGAGGAACAACGGCTCGGGTTCGCCGCGTCGGTCGACCGGAGTCGCCAGCGCGTCGAGCCGAGCATCGCGCAGCGACCGCGCGGCGGCGCGCACATCGTCGCGGGTCGGCGCGCCGGGGCGGCCCGCGAGCTCGGCCGCCGCGGCGGTGCCGCGGGCGGCGCAGGCGATATTGCCGAGCGTCATCGACAATGTAGTCAGCTCCGAGGCGATGGCACCAAGCCCGCAGGCGCGCCACTGGCGAGCGCGCGCGTCGGCGTCGGGCAGCGACAGGTCGATCGCCAGCGTGGTGGCGAGCCCTTCCTGGCGGATCGACCCGCTCGCGCCGATCGCGATGCCGATCGGGCCGGTGAACAGCGGATGCGCCGGGATCGTCAGCGTTTCACCAGGCGCCGGCTCGACCGCGGCGATCAGCATCGCGCCGGCAAGGTGCGCGGTCGCCGCGGCGCAGCGCCATTGCGCCGGGTCGGTGAGCATCGCTTGCGGGACGATCAGCACGTCGAGCCCGGCGACGCGCGCGGCGGCGCGCAGCAGCATGCGCCGGCCGTTGCGCCCCGGTCCCCGGACGAGAATGAGGCGCGCCGGGTCGCTCGCGATCAACGCACCGAGCCGCACGGGATCGATCGCCTCCGCGTCCGGCGCGATCCAGTCCGCCGGCTCGGGCAATGCGACGCATGCCTCGAAACGCGCGCTGTCGAGGCGTGGTGGCGCGCCCGCTAGGACATCGAGCAACGGTCCGGGCAAGCGCAGCCGGCGATCGCCGCGCAGGACTTCGGGATCGGCGACTTCGACCAGCCCAGCCGCTTCCAGATCGCGCAGCGCGTCACGCACGGCGGCGGCGCGATCGCCCTCGGCGCCGGTGCGCCATTGCGCGACGAGCCCGCCGAGCGTCGGCAGGCCGCCATCGGGTTCGACCAGATAGGCGAGTGCCGGATCTTCCTCGATCATCGCCAGGGTCGCGAGCAGCTGACGGGCGAGCGGCGCGAAGCCGGCTCGCGCCAGGCGGCTAAACGGAAGCGCGGCATCGCTGCCGATCCCGTCGAGCGCGGCCGCCCATTCCGCGGCCCGGGGCGCCGTGTCGCGCCCCGCCAACCGCGCGATCTCGGCCTGATAAGCGGCAAGAAAGGGGAGATCGGCGCACGCATCCGGCCGCTGCTCGAGCAGGTGGAGTACCGCGCCGAACACTGTCAGGCGGAAATGCGTGGCCGCGTCGGGGGCGGGAGCAAAGGCGAGCTGACGGCTCATGCGAAATGGAACCTCAGGTCGCGACCTTCGCTGGGCAGCCAACCGGGATCGCGATCGAGCCCGGCAAGCCGCAGCGTGATCGGCAGCGCGGCGAGCGCGAAGTGGAGATCGAACCGCGCTTCGTCGATGACGGCACGCGCCGGGATCGCGAAGGCTGTCGGTGTCAGCGCGTTATCGGGCGCAGCGCGGCGGAAACGCGCGGCCAGGAACAAGGCGAGACAGTCCAGCCAATCGGGATCGTGCCCTGCCCTGGCCCTGGATCGGCCAGGTGCGCCGGAGCCCAGCCGAACGCCGAGTCTTCGCGCCAGTCGCCGCGCCGGCGCCGAGGCACTGCGGTTCGCCAGCGGAAAACCGGCCGAGTGCCACAGCGTCGATCCGTCGTGCCAGGCGCGACCGGTCGGGAACGGATCCAGCCATTCGGATTCGACGCGCCAGCGCCTGGGCAACGGCCCTTGCGGCCCGCGCCGCGCGATCCAGCGGTGGAGCGCGTCGCGACGATAGCGCGCGCCGAACCAGTGGAGCCCGAGCCGATCGGCCAGCGCCAGCGGCGACAACGGCAATGCCGGGTCGAGCGGCCGCGTGAAATCGGGGTTCAGGCCCATCGCCAGGAAGGCATTGACCAGGAAGAAGAGACCGCCGAACGCGGTGTCCAACACCGCCTGCGGTTCGGACAGCGCTGCCGGGATCGGATCGTTAGGCGGGTCGGCGAAGGGATTCCAGGCCGGTTGCGGCACGGCCGGAACGCCGGGCTTGGCGGCTGTTTTCGCCACCGAAAGATCGACTGCAGCCGCCGATGCGCGCTTGCCGGCGATCGCTGGCACGACGAGGCGGTCGGGCGTGAGCAAGGTTACGATTGGTCGCCGCGGCGGTCCGTCCGCCGGGAGGATGGGCGCCGGCAACGTATCCGGCACGGTCGCCGCGACGGTATCCACCGGCACCGAGCTGGTGGCGATGACGGCCGTCGCCGAGATCGACGTCGGGCGGACCTCGTCGACCTCGCGCGCGATCGCTTGCGCAAGCGCCTTGCGTGGTGTGGCGGGTGTCCGCGCAAGCAGGATGGCGGCGATGAGTAAGCGGCGCGGCGCGACCGGCAGATCGGCAAGCGGTTCACCCCGCGCCACGATCGCCGCGCAAACCGCGCGAGCCTCTTCGGTCGCGGCGCGCTCCTGTCGATCGGCGGTCGCGTCCTGGCGATTGATCGGTGCATTGGGCCGCGAGCCGGGCAAGCCCTGAAGTACCTCGCGATTGGCGACCTGCCCGAGCGCCAGCCCGTAATCGCGGGCGAGCGATGCCGTCGCCAGCTCGACTTCGACCCCATCGAGCCTGGCAAGCCAACGCACCGCCATCCCGGTCTCGGCGAGGCGGACCAGCACCGGGACCAGGCTGCGACCCTCGCTCAGTACGTCGCGGCGCCACCAATCCTGCGCGGTGGCGCGGCCGGTCGCGGCGCGCACCAATGTCGTCGCCTCGGGCGCCCCCCGTTCGAGTACCGATCCGATCAGCCAGGCGGCGAAGGTGACGCGACTGCTGAAGCGGCACGGCTGGTCGGTCGCGCTGCCGGCGGGAGGGTCCCGTGCCGCCCGCGCGGCGATCTCGCCGAGGACGAGGCCGAGACCGTTGGCGAAATGCCGCGTCGCGCCCGCACGCAACCGGGCCGGGCCGAGGAGGCGCGGCACGTAGAGCACTTCCTCGGGTCCCACACCCAATCGATCGAGCGCGACCTCCCCCAGCGCCTGCTCGAGCAGCGCGCGGCTTGCCCCCGGCCCGGCAAGCCGGGCGCGGCCGACGGCAAGGCCGCTCGTCGCGAGGGAAGCCGCGCTCGCCACCGACTCAACTCTTCTTGAACAACGTCGTCAGGAAGGCGAGGCAGCCCTTGGGTATGTCGTCGTGGGGCGGATTGATCTCATGACCATCAGCCGGCGGATCCCTGGAGATATCGCCTTTGGGGCCCTGCGGGCTGGCGGACAGCGTGAAGCCAAGCGTCACCGCTCCTTTGTGCGGAACCTTGAGGGCGTGGACGCCCTTGCCATAGTTGCTCAACCCGGGGGCCTCCAGCGACCAGCTGAAATTGTCCTGGAGACCGACATGGTTAGCCACCATGGCGAACGCGCCCGGCACTTCGTCGAGCACCTCCATCTTGATCTTGTCATGGACAAGGTAGCCGCCGGTCCGCCGGTATCCTTCGGTGACCCACAGATAAACGACGACGTTGGAATAGTCTGCCGGCGCCGTTGCCCTCAGATGATCGAGCGCGGCGTGGCTGACCATCCCGGGCGTCTGGCCGTCCTGCGCATGCTGGAGCGCGCCGGCGACGAGCGCCAGCGTATCGGGATCGAAGCGATTTTCCCTATAGTGACGCAGAAAATCCTGCACGCTGATCGTACGGCAGCGCGAGAACAGCAGGAAATCGTGATTCCCCGAGGCAGGTTCGGGATAGCCCACGCCGCTCACCTCGGCCGTGGTCGAATAGTCGGACAGGGTGATGAAATCCATATTACGCCGCACGCTGGACTGCGTGAACAACACGTTGCTGTCGGACGTCAGGTCGACCCACATGCAGCGGTGACTATTGGCAGCATAATCGGGCCAGTCGCCGGAGGGGACAACGAACGAGCTGACCGAGACTTTTTCGGCCGAGGGCGCGCCCGGCGTGCCTGACGGGATCGTGACCTTGGTGGCAACGCCCATGCCGGCGGGGACCGCCCAGGAACCCCAGCCATTGAGTCCGTACTTGCCGATGCGGAAGATCGCCTTGACGTCGGCCGCCTGCGGACCGGTATTCTCAAGGATCGCGACCATGTCATTGGCGTTGTTGCCCGATTTCGCCATGATCGTGCCGGTCGGCGCCATGATCGTATTGCCGGGATCGCGGCGGCCTACGCCATAGACACCGTTCTTGAAGCGCACGCCCTCCCCCGCGCTGGCCGCCGGATTGATGAGGCCGGTGCCATACCAGTTGCTCCGGATGCGCGACGTAACGTCGAGTTCGCCGGTGATGCGCGAATCGATCGGGCTGCCCGCGGCGGGGAAATTGGGGAAGCGGAATTGTACGCAATAATAGTCGGCGTCGCCGCCCGACGTGGCGAGGCGTCCGGCACGGATCAAGTTGAAATAGAACCCGAATCCGGCCGCGTTGAGGTCGATCCAGTCGGCCCCGCCCGTCGCGGTGCCGATCGGCAGGCGGATCTCGATGCTCCAGGCCGCCTCGAAAGGCGCCGAATTCGGCTCCCACGAGCGGACGCGCACGCGATAGCTCGTCCCTGGATCGGCGTCGCTGGCATCGTTGTCGGGAGAAGCGGGCGCGTTGGTCGGTGTGTATTGTTCCCAGAGCGTCGGGTCGGACGGATCGGCGGCGCCCGCGTCGGGCCGATAGAAGTTGACGGCATGCGCGTGGATCTTGGTGCGGATCTTGTAGTCGGTCGGACCGCCAGGCGGCACCGTCGGGGTATTTTCGTGCTGCCCGGGAAAAGCGAGATTCGGTTCGGCAGCGCCGAAGCCGACCTGCATCGGATCGTTGCCGTCGCCCCAGACGGGGAAGATATCGATGCGCCGGGCGGCCCCTCCCGCCGTGTTGGGCCGCAACCCGAGCACCAGCGCGTCGTGATCGTCAAAGCTCAGGTCGCCGCGGCAAAAGAACCCGAACACCAGGTCATTGCCATCCTTGACGCACTGGGCGATCACCGGCGGTAGCGGACCGCCGTCGCCGAAGGTCATGCGCGACCCGTTGACATAACCCGATTCCTGGGGCTCGAACGTAAACACCCCGGTATCGTCGGTGACGAAGCCGTTGACGTTGGGTTTGCCCGTTACTCCATCCCAGTCCCGGAAGATCAGTGTATCATAGGCGGACATCGTTCTGGTCCTTTCTGCTGGAGCTCAGGCGCCCTTGATGGGCACGGTGACGAGCGACGTGAAAGCTGGCGTCGCGTCGGCGGCGTTGGTGTATTTCTTGGCATAGATCGTGATCTGCGAGACGGTCGTGGTGTCGCCCGTCTTCGACTGAATCGGGAAGAAGATCTTGGGTGCGCTGGCGGACGTCACATTCGCGTTGCTGGCGGGCACGGGCGCGCCGAGCGTCCAGCGCGCGGTCTCTCCCTCCACCTTGGCGCTATATTTGTAGATGCCCTGGGCGGACGGGTCGCCGGCCAGCACGTTGAGTTGGACGTAGAGCTGGCTTGTGCCATTGGCCGTCATGGTTACCCCGGGCAGGGCGTCGATGGTCGCGTTCACCAATGGGTTGGGCAGGCCATTGAACTTGGGATTCTGTTGCGTCAGCGCGATGACCGCGCGAGGGTCCGACGTCTCGCCCTCCTTGCCCACGGCGAAGACGATCGGGGCCGCGGTTCCGGTGATCGCCTTGTCATCCGAACTGGCGGTCAGCGCGATATTCGCCGAGGTTGCGCCGGTGGGCACCTTCAGCGTCATCGTGACCGAAATCGCTTCGCCCGAATCGAGCTGTACCGGTCCCGGCTGGCCGACCTGGATGTTGTCGGTCCAGTCCTTCTCGGTCGCGCCCACGACGTTACTGACCACCGGCTTGAAGGTGTAGGTCGCCGGAAGCCGCGTCGCGGCGAGCACTTGCCAGATCAGCGTATAGGTATTGCCCTCCTTGATGATGCCGAGCGCGGGGCCGATCGAACGGATCGCGACGGTACCGCTTTGCACCACGACCTCGGGAGCGATCCCGACCGAGACCGTATTCGAGTTGGCATCGCCGACCTTGACCTTGACCTGCGCGACGCGCGGCAGCTGGGCGAAGCTGTCTGGTATGGTGAAGACGAGGTGACTGTCGTCCGAGGCCAGGCTGAACGCCGAGATCGTCACATTGTCGATCGTGACCAAATTGTCGGCATTGCCCGGGCGAAAACCGCGACCGACAATCGTCATCGTCGCGTTCACCGGGATCGCGATTCCCTGCGGTTCGATATGATCGATATAGGGCCCGCCGGACACGCCCTCCAGCGCCGAGACGCGGATCGCGAGGTCGGCGATATTGGCGAGCACGCTGTTGAACAGCTCGGCAGTGATGAGATCACCGGGCTGGACCAGCTTGAGCTGCGAGCCGATCAATTGCGCGGCAAGCTGGTCCTTCTGGTCCTCGGTCAGCAGGCTGCCGACCGCATCAAGGATCTCGGACAGGGTGGCGGTCATGGGACTTGGGGTCCTTTCGTGACGAGGCTCAGGCGCTCAGCGCAAGGTTGGCGTAATCCCAATGGTGGAGGTTGAAGCGCGCGTCGGCTCGGTAAGCGAGATTGGCGCTGGCGAAGGCGTAATAGCGCGCAGGCGGCGGCGTCGGATCGGCAGGCGGCGGCAGTTCGATCGCCATCGCATTGTCGGCGACGGCGTAGAGCCAGAACACCTCCGGCGCGCTCGCCGCGAAGGCGGGCACGGCAAGGCTGTCGCGGACCAGCGGCTCAAGTTGCGGCGCATTGATATATTGCGGTCCGCGGACTTCCATGCCGGCGAAGAAGGCCGTGACCATCTCGAGCGTGAAGAACGGGAGCAGGCCGACCGGGGGCAAGGTCGGGAAATGCGTTTTCGCGGTCACCGACCCGAGCGTGCCCGTGGTGCCGACGAGATCGGCGAGCTGCGCCTGGAATTGCTGGAGCATCGCCTTGCCGGTGGCGATACGGCGCGGGGCGACGAGCGAAGGCAGCGGCCCAAGCATTGTGTCGGGTTCGCTGACCGGGCGGCGCACTGCCCAGGCGTCGAGGAAGACCATGCTCGCCGCACCGGCAAAGGCGAGGATCGCGAGCGGGACGTCGTAATCGGTCAGGCCATAGGTGCGCATGTCAGCGATAAGGCCCTCGTCGCGCCCGGCCTGGCCGAACAGCGCGGTTGCCCAGGACGCGGTCACGCCCGAGCCGAAACAGGCATAAGCGACATTGTTGCGGAACCCCGGCGCGGCGGCGTCGAGTTGGGCGTAGAGATGCGGCGGCACCGCGAGCAGGCGGAACTGCACCGCCTCGATCACGCGATCGATGTTGCAGGCGGCAGCGGCGCCCGACAGGCCGTTGGTCGGCGCGCGTCCGGCGCTGATCTCCGACGGGGCGATGGTCAGGATGTAGAGCCCCTGCCCCGCCACATAGGAGCCACCGACGATCGGCACGCAATCGGCAAAGCTATTGCCGGCCGGCGTCGGATTGCTCGCGCCGAGGCGCGACAGCCGCACTTGCTCGTCATAGCCCAGGCGCAACACTTGGCCGGCGCGGTTGATCGCCAGGCCCGGCGCGATTCCGACCGATGGCATCGGCGATCCGGTGGCATCGTCGACGACGCTGCCCGCGCTCACCTCTAACCCGAAGGCGACGCCATCGCCGAGCGCCAGGCCGAGCCGCGCATCGGCCTGGCGCCGCGCGTCCTGCTCGCGCGACATGTCGGCGGCGGTGAGCAGGCGGCCGTTGAAGAAATTGACCGTCTCGATACCGCCGTCACCGACCGGTTGCTGGAGCGAAAGCACCTCGGCCATCACACCTGCTCCTCGGCGACGACGATGACCGCCCAGCTGTCGGTGCCGTTATAGACGAGGCGATAGCTGCCGCGCTTGGTCGAGACGAACGGGTCGGCGTCCTTCGACTTCGCATTGGTGAGCGTCAGCTTGGTGGCAGTGGTATGCTGCAAGGTCAGCGTGTCGCCCTTGGCCTGACTGGCGTCGCCCACCGGCATCACCAGCGTCATGTCGGCAGCACCGGCCGCGACGATCACCGAGACCGGCCACTTGGGTTTGAAGTCCGGGCTGGCGTCGTTGTAGAAAGCGAGCGTCTCCGACGTGGCCGGCGGCGCGAGCCGCGGCGCAAGCGGGCTCTGCGTCGCCATCGTCGAGAGCATGAACGGCCGATTGTCCTCGTCGAGGATGATGTCGGCGATCAACGGTGCCGCCCAATCGGGGATGATGCCGCGGGTTGCCTCGAAGCGAAGCTCGCCCAGCAACAGGCAATCGTTGGCGGGAAGATCGAGCGACCCGCAGCTCTGCGCGAGCACGAGTGGGCGCAGGACCGTGATCCAGGCCTTGCGCATCGCCAGCGCGAACGCCGGGAACGCCGCCGCGGTGAGCACCACCGGCGCGAGGTCGCCGGGATCGACCGGCCCGGGGGCGATGCCGAGCGCGGCGATGATCTGCGCCTTGGCCCGCGCCAGCAACGGCCCGAAATTGGCCGGACTGTTCTCGCCACCGGCATCGACCGCAGCCTCGGCGGCGGCGAGCCAGGCATCGAGCACGCCGAGCGCCTCCACTTCGGTCTGCCGCGGCGCGTCGAAGGCGAAGGCGAGGACGTAATCGTCCGCCACGCGCGACGGCGCCATCAGATTGTCCGGACTGCGACAGGGCTCGCCGGGGATCGGCACCGCGTCGACCGCGCAATCGGTATAGCAAAGCGTCAGGTAGATGCTGAGGTCGAGCGTGTTGGCGCCGTCGGCGCGCGCGTCGAGCTCGGCCTTGACCTCGGGGCGCTTGAGCCAGGCGTCGATCTCACCGCATTGGTCGCGCCCGACGCAGATCAATTGTCCGCTCGGTGCCGCCGCCGATCCCGCCGCGACGCGCACGCGCGGACCGTCGGCATTGTCCTCCAGGCTGACCGCGAGTCCGGAGACGGTACCGTAGCCCAGGAACTCGCGCACGATGCGCTTGGCGCGGTCGGCGTGATAGGCGAATTCCTGCGCGTAATCGTCGACCCCGAGCACCATGCCGGTGACGAAATTGACGTGGCGCGTCGGGTCAGCCTGGGCTGCCCCGAGGATTGGCGAGAAAGTGGTGCAAGCGCATCCCATGGTTATCGCTCCCCCAGATGCGTGGAACTTGGCGTCAACATGCGAGCACGCTCCTTGCCGGACCCGGATCGTCCGGTCCGCCGATGAAACTGGCCCCGAGATAGGCGCGGCCGATCGTCGCCGTCGGCACCAGCTCGGGTGCGCGGCTGCCCTGGCCCAATTGCGTGTCGATGCCCGCGCGCGCTTCGCCGACACGGTTCATCGCCCAATAGAAACGGACGTCGAATGTCGTGTGCGCGGGCTTCTCGATCGCGACGAGGCGCCTGGCGACGGCGAGCATGTCCTGCTCCTCGTCATATCCCTGGTCGACCGATCGGCGCGGCAGCAGCACGCTGAAGCGATGCGCGCTGGCATCGACCGCGAGAATCTGGCCCTCGAACACCAACCAGTCGCGGGTCGCGGCAACATTATCGGGCACGCGATCGGTCAGCGCGACCTCGCCGAAATCATCCCAGGCGGCGTTCCACGCGGCGTTGAGGCGGCCGATCCGACGATAGGTCTCGGTGAGCCAGCGCACCCATAGAGTACGCTCGCGCGAGGCGAGCGCGGTAAAGGCGCGCCAGGCGTCGTGCACCGCGGCGGGCACCGAGCCGACCGGCAGCGTCGTCATCGGCGTTGCCATGCCGGTCGCCTGCTGGAAAGCGATCCAGCGTGCGCGTTCTGCGGCGCCTGCGGTGGGGACGAACCCGATCTGCGCCGCGGCGAACGTGGCCCAGTCGCCTTCGGTATGCGTAGTGGGATCGAGGTCGAAGGACGCCGGAAGCTGCGCTGGCACTGCGCCGGTCGTCGCCAGCGCCCAGCGGCGGGCGAGGCCTTGCGCGCCCTCGGCGGGGGACCAGGTCACGCTCGCCTGGTCCTGCGTCGGCAGGCTACCGTCGGCTTCGCCCGCGGGCCAGGCCGGAAGCGGAGCGCGCGTCGCGAACCCTTCGACGATGCGCACGCCATTGGCCGGCTGGCATTGCCGTTGTTCGAGCGCAAACAGGCTGTCGTCGGGGGTCGCGTCGAACGCGAGCCGCAGCGCCGCGTCGATCCCGCGCGCGGTGCCGCGCCAGCCGAAGAAGCGCGCGGCGTTGCGCACGAACAGGCGCTTGCGGTTCTCGTCCCAGCGCGGGTCGAGCGCCATGTCGTACCAGCCCGCCAGCCAGTCGAGCGTGTCGGCCGGCGCGATCCGGGTGTCGAACAAGATCTGCGCCGCCGCGATGCGTCCTTCGGCGACAGTGTCGATCCCTTCCATGTTGGCAAGGAAGCGTTCGAGGAAGTCGGCGGGCGCCGGATCCTCGCGATAGACGCCGGGCAGGAAGCGCGCGGGCCAGGAGAAGCGCGGATACCACAGCCGCAATGCGCGCAAATGCGGCGTGAAGCGGCCGTCGCCGCCGAGCGTGATGCGCAATTCGCAATAGCGGCCGGTCACGCCCTGCAGCAGCAGGTCCCAGCAGCCGACGCCCGCCCCAGGATCGGTCACCGAGCCGGCGGTGTCGCGCTTGCCGGGCAATTCGCCGCCGTCGCGGTTGAGATACGGGCGCGGCTGGAGCGTCCAGCCGATCTCCGCGCTGGCGCCCATCAAGGCGAGGTCGTCCGAGGCGCGCGCCTCGATCGTCACCGACGTGCCCGATGGGATGCAGCCATCGATGCGGATGCGGTCCCAGACGCATTGCGGGACCTGGCTGTCGAAGCGCGGCGACAGGAAGGTGTTGGCGCTGGCGTACGATTGCCGCTTCTGCGCGAGCAACGGCACCCACAGCGGATCGACCGGCCCGCTGTCGTAGAGCACGTAGCCGTTCGCGGCGACGAGCCCGCGCCCACCGAAGCGGCGCATCGCGATCGTCGTTGGATCGAGTTTGGCCGACAACCCCGTGTCGGGGCGCGTAAGAAAAACCCGATGCGCCTGATTGCCGTCGACATCGGCGAGCATGAGGTCCTCGCCCGCCTTGGTCGGCAGCGCGGCCAGACAATAACAGGCATGCGGCACGTCGATCAGGACGCTGGCGGCGGTGTCGCCGGGCGCGACGATGAGCAGGCGCGTGGCATCGCCGTCGGCGCACAGCAATATCGCTTCGAAATGATCGGTAGCGGCCATCGCCAGCGGATCGACACCGCCGGGCAGCGGCACGATCGCGATGCCGGTCGGCCGGTCGTTACGCGTCGCCGGGCCGGCTTCCGGCTGGAACACCGACGGGATCGGCGCATTGCCGGCCGCCTCGACGAAGGCGAGATTGCGGTCGAGCCGATAGAGCCGCGCCGCCGCGCCATCGAGCAGCCAGACCCCGCCGCACGGCCCGGGGGCGAGGTCGGTGGGGGCGATCGGGCCGAGCGATGCAGGGAAGGCGAAGCGCTCGGGCGGACCGCCGCCGACCAGATCGAACCGCAGCAGCCCGGTGGCGAAGGCAGCGACGAGATAGCTTTCCGAGGTGATCGCCAGACCGGTGATGGCGCCATCGAAGCCCGGATCGGGATCGGCGGCGGTAAAATCGCCCGGCCGCGTGCGCCGCTGCGGTGCGTTCACCGGCCAGAAGACGCTGGTGGCATTGCCGTCACGCGAGAAGACGTCGATGCCGTGGCGACTGTCGCTGACCACATAGATGTTGCCGTAAGCATCGGCGGCAAGCCCATGGCGATCGGCCGCCAGATAGGCGCGTTCGCCCGGGGTCGCCGGCAATTCCGCGTCGAGCTGGGCGAGGCCAAGGTAGCCGCGGTCGTCATTCCACGCCGGCACATCCTCGGGCGGCGCTGCGAGCTTCCATTGCCCCGCCAGCTTGCGGCGCTTGCCCGCGAGCAGGACGGTGCAGTCGCCCCAGTCGTCCATCCCGTAGAGCAGGTGATAGCGCGAGCCGTTGACGTTCATCAGCAGGTCTCCGCAACGACGGGGACCGGCAGGCGCGGCGGATTTTGCGTCGTGCCCGGGCTGGCGCCGCGCACCGTGTCGAGCGGCAGCGGATCACCCGCGACCACCGAGATGCCGAGAATCTCGGGCAATTGCAGGCCAATGATCGCCACCTGGTCGACCGCCGGGCCATTGCCGCTCGCCAACAGCACGTCGGCGACCGAGACGATTCCGGCGACGCGCGCCACTTCGGCGAGCAGGGTACGCGCATTGACCGGCTTGCCGAGCGGCCAGCCACGCAGCGCCGGGTCGGTCTCCGACGCGTAGAGCGGGACCAGCAATTCGGGCAGCGCGACGCCTGGGTCGGGCAGCGGGCTCAGATATTGCTCGATCCGCGCCTTGACCGCCGCGATCACTTCGGCGGTCTGATGATTGGCTTCGACCTCGATCCCGATCGACAGCCAGATGCCCAGATAATCGGCGCCGCGCAGCACCAATTCGGTGGTCACCAGCCGGCGCGGGTCAAGATAGGCGCACAAGGCATCGATGAACCGCGCGTCGGAACGCGGCGCGTTGGGATGGAGCGGATCGTCGTGCGGGATCGCCATCAAGGTGACGACGCCCGGCGCGGTCCCGGCCGCGACCGGCGCGATGTCGGGATGCGTCGCCGGGAGCACCTCGATCCGCCCGATCGACACCCCGGGCGCGCGCCAGGCAATCGTGCGGAAATCGTCGGCGGTGACCAGTCGCTCGCGGTGCTGGATGACGCGCGGCACCTGCTTCTCGCCTTGCGCGACGCTCTCGGCGTCGGCGCCGCCCCAGGTCTGTACCGGGTTGGTCGCGGCGATGCCGGTCGGCACCATCGGCCCGGCGGTGATCGATCCCGCCGCGACATTGCCCTCGGCGCCTTCCGAATAATCGTAGCTCGCATAGAGCACTTCGCCCGCGCGCGGCCGGCGGCCGGTGAGCCCGTCGCCAAAGCGGATCGTGCCGGCTTCGGCGTCGAGCACGAAGACGTCGGTCAGCGGTTGGGCACTCGCCTTGGCGGGATAGACGGGCACCTCGGGATCGGCGGCGAGGATGTCGTCGATCGGCTGCCAGTCGCGCGGGGTCGGGCCGACGAAGCCGAGCAATTTGACCGAACCGGCGAGAACGGGCGCGCGGCCCAATTTCCTGATCTGATCGGGCGTGCCGTCGCCATCGGCGAGCCGCTCGGAGGTGACGTGGATGATCTGGCGCGCCTGCGCCGCGTTGATGCCGATCCAGGTGAAGCGTGGCGCGCTGCCGCTGCTCGCGCTGATCCTGAGCCAGGTCACCACGCGCCCGGCGACCTTGGCATCGTCGATCGACGGCGGCAGCTCGCCGACCCCCGCCTCGAGCGGGTCGAGGTCCTGCCAGGTGCCGATGCCCGAGGCGGGCGGCAAGGTCAGCTCGACGATCCCGGGCGTGGCGATCGGGTCGAAATCGGCGCGCGGCGCGAGCTGGCGATAGCCGGGCGCGGGTGCGTCGTTGACCCGCGGGATCGGCACGACGACGCTCGGCATATGATATTGCAGGACGTTGCTGTTGGCCGCCCCCTGCGCCACCGGCCCCAGCGTGCGCGTGCCGATCGGCTCCTCGGGCACGATGCCGAGTGACAACACTCGGCTGGCGAGCTTGCCGCGCAGCGTGCGCCAGGGATCGGGCTGCGCGACGGTCACCGTGTCCTGGTCGCCATCGCGGCCGAGCAGCGCGATCCACACCGCGCGATCGACGCTGGCACCGAGATCGACGATGTCGCCGCCGGTCACCTCGACGCTTTCGTACATCGACAGCGTCTGCGGCGCCGGCCGGTTGTACGAGGCGTAGAGCAAATTGTAATAGTCGGCGGTCGCATCGTCGACGCTCGCCAGCGGCCGCTTGACGTAGAGCTTGGCCTCGAGCGGCAGCGCGTCGAGGCTGGTGGTGGTGCGGAACGGCAGCTTGCCCGCGAGCAACTCGGTGTCCGCCTGGATCAAGGTCGTCTCGGCCGGCCCCTGCGCATTGTCGAACGCGACCAGCCCGCGCGCCTCTTGCGCGGGGTTGAGCTGGATTCCGAGCAACGAGAGGAATTTGGCGCGGTTGCGCTCGGGTATCTGATTGGCGCGATAGAGCAGGCTTTCGGTGACGTGCGCGAACAGCTGGACGATGGTGATGCCGGGGTCGGATGCGTTGAAATTGGTCCATTCTGGCGTGTGCACCGGGATGCGCTGGATCAGCTCGTCGACCAGGTCCTGATAGCGACGATTGTCGATCGGCGGGGCGGGAAGGGGCATGGGTCCGGGCTCCCCTATTGCGCGCCAAGCGGCACGGCGACCGCGATGCTTTCGGCCGCGCCGCTGGCGACCAGCCGATAACTGATGGTGACGACGGCATCGCTCGAATCGGCGGCGACCGCGACATCATCGAGCGCGATGCGCGGCTCCCACTGGCCGAGCGCGATCTCGATATCGCGCGCGATGCGGGCATGGGTGCCGGCGTTGTTGGGCTCGAACAGATAGCTGCCGAGGTTGGCGCCGAAGCCGGACAGCTGGACGCGCTC
>Ga0307517_10006244_pt1 | contig 17716 bp, 21 predicted proteins | sample 23_EM_MG_FD_194515 | JGI IMG/M metagenome (GOLD analysis project Ga0307517, IMG submission 194515) | Populus trichocarpa ectomycorrhiza microbial communities from riparian zone in the Pacific Northwest, United States - 23_EM | ecosystem: Host-associated > Plants > Roots > Unclassified | place...
CATACAAACCACCTCCGTCTCGCTCTTCCTTGCGAGGGAGGTGGTGTGGGCAAACGGGGTGGAACCAGCCGGTTAGTTTTCGTCGGGTTCGCTAAGTGGGTGGGGTAGGGTTCACCTAATCCCTGGCCTACATCCCTCAGTGTAGGGGAGAGGCACGCCCCCCTGTGGTGTAGTCGCGTTGTGTTGAGTCAATGAGCAAGGACAAGAAGGGTGAGATGAACCCATGCCGAATTTGGTAAGACCCTGATTAGTAATGACAATTCAAACTCAGTATCGGTATCGGTATCTGCCCACATGCACCAGTAACGAGCCAATGAAACTGCCAACCGATTTTTTCAAAAACCTGTTTGGTTTTATGTGGCCCATCAGCGGCGGATTATTGCCGAAAATGTGCCTCTTCCAAACATCTTCCTCTGCCATGTCCTTCACCTTTTTCGGCGCCATATTCTAATTTATTCATTCAACGAATCCTTCAGAGAAATTTTTGAAATGGAATTCGCATCGCAGGCGTGGTAGGTAGAATTCGACTTTGGAAAGCCGAAACCTGCCGCTAGGTCCCATCAAATTGGTCAGCACGTTGAATAAATTCGGTTGGCAGTTTCATTTGCAAGGCACTGTAATGCACACTGAGACAAGTCAATGGCACGCAAGTTCTTTCAACGGGCAGGGCCAGCATAAGAGTTTTATAATAAATGGCCAGTTTCTTTCTGTGGCATTACTGTGCATGCCGTGTAAAGGTAGAGGTTGGGTACTCGCCAAATGCAGAACCGTAGCCTTTCAGGCTGTCATCGGGTTAGTAGGCCTAGATTTATTTATTTGAAATATATCTTGTAGAAGCCCCTAGGAATGGTGAGACGATATTAGAGAGGCCATACAATATATAAAATAGACGATAGCAAAAGACAGAGAGTGAAGGGAAATGGGTGGAGAAGTCGAGTTGGTTGAAGTTCCGTGACGGAGGTGATAGCACTTGATACTGATTGAGTGCCATTGAAGTTTACGCAACATGCCCCAATCATGCTGAGGTCGAATGGGCAAAAGAGCACCTACACCATGCGCCCAAGGGACATTTGATGACAGACTCAACGGATACTTTACAAATTCAGTGAGCGCTGAGCCTTGAACACGTTCAATATTGTCGCAGATCTTCTGCTCGAGATCGGGAGGGAGAGATGTATCCTTTTGTTCCATGTTATACCGACCAGCCCAATTCAAGTCAATGAGTTGAACTTTTCCACCCTTGTCGAAAAGGATGTTGGGTTCTCGCAAGTCGCCAAAGACATACCCCGCCATGTGCAAGTCCGTCAATATCTTTCCGAGCTGGGAATGAGCGTCTGCTGGTCGGCGATGAGGTTTAACATAGTCCATTACAACCATCTTCATCGGACTGCTAAAGAGGTCGCTAGGCGATGCCATTGTCGGAGGCGCTGGCGAGGCGTTATTTCCTAGGGAATTGTCGACTTCCAGTGGACCGTAACACCGAAGTTTTGGAGAATGATTTTTATCGGCGAGGAACTGATGTACTTCGGCACCATATCGATCAACGAACTTGACGACGACAAGTTCTTCGATATCTGAAGATTTGACGTCCCTTCGAAGCTTCGCCAGATATGTCACGCATGTCGGATCATCCTCCAGCATCTTCACGTAATCGAAGTAGATGAGTTCGCCCTTCTCGATGAAGGATGTTGGATATGGATAGAAACGGGGATGAGGAGAACCCTCATTGAAAGGTGGAATCTCGGCGGTGCTGATCTTTTCGTAGTAGTCCTGGAGTTTAGGAATGTTTTGACGCAACGCCATCATGACTCGTGCAAATCGATGGATGTGAGCATATTCACTCGTCGATGAGAGTCCAATCCACATCATGTCCGTCAGCCTTTGTACAATGACTTTATCCGTAAACACGGCCCCGAGAACGCACATCCATGGGCCACCACCGGCAATCATCAAGGTAGGACAACAGCATTTGTCACGCATTGTAGATCGCTAAATTCAGGTGAGATCATCATAATACGTAAATGTGCAGCAGAACTCACATCGCGCTGGATCCATGCTCGTCTCGTTCTACAGCCGGCTTGAACAGAAGGATCGCAGCCGCCTTCACCGAGGATTCGCTTGTACTCCCAGATGAAGAATGGAACACTTTCACCAAGGGCCGTAATGTCGACCGTAGAGATACCATCGGGATGTGTCCCGTCGGCATTTTGGTCCTCATGAATACCAACCTTCAAGAGTTTCGACAACAACTGTCACCATTCTGGGTTGGAGGCCGGCTCAGACGTCTTGAGCTGGGAGGCAAAGGACATAAACTCTTGTATCTGTATGAGAAACTCGCGAGGTAGGTCGAGGTGAGGGTCGTTGGCATCCCTAATAAATTGCTCAAATATAGGGTGGAAGATGTGGACTGGCGGGGCAACTGTCGTCATCGGTTTTGAGTTCGATTTGGAGTTCGTCATTGGCTTTGGGTATAGCCCGTCATGGATGGCGAATTCTGGCTTCGCCTGGATCTTCACATATTCGTTGGACTTAGCTGCTGATGACGGTACCATGTCAAAATGGTTGACGATGTTGAGAAAGCCTAATATCATATGGGCAGGTCTATCAAGAACATGAATGGAAACATAACGCACGAATGTTCTCCGCCAGTTCGCTAACAACATCGCTCGCCTCGGCGTGTTCTAGATGCGCATCCGATGCGATGTAAGACCCTTCAGCGTTAAACAGGACAGTAAGGACACTTCCACTCACCTTTGTCGGGTACCTCAACGAGGATGTGGATGGCTTCTGGGGACAAACCAGTCGCGAAATGCTTCGAAAGCAGCGAGGTGGGGGGTAGGCGATGAAGACGAGTATCGGTGGCATCGAAATGAACAGTGTTTAAAGTTTCCTGTAAATTCTCGTCGGCAGGAATGTAACACTTCCAGAGGACGAGATCGGGTGCATCGACGTTATGGAACCTATGGGCATACTCGTCTTTGATTGATTTCTTGAGAAACATGATGGTCTCGTCGTCATCGATTTTGACCTCGGCTAAGCGTTCATCGGGCTTGTCATTGGGCAAGACAAGGCACGTTAACCTCAATTTCACGCCAGGCATCACAGTGTAAAGAGCTCAGGATGGTGGCACAGAGAGGAGTCGATGTGAAAGAGATGAAAGTCCAACATTCATATTGTTCTCGTTATGGTAATTTATATTGATCCGGTTTCTTCAACCGGTTCGCCGGCTCGGTGACGACAAGGCCACAACTTGAACCTAGACTCGAGCTCTCCAATCCCAATATCATTCTTTACCATACAGGTCATTCACGTTAGATTTTATATAATGATAGAGTTTACAATGAAACCACTTGGAGTCCATAACGAAGTCTATGCGGCTCATTCATTGAATCGTGATCATGATCGTGTACAAATGTCATAATGTGTGTCTCGAACCCAAAGGATAAAGGAAGGTAAAACAAACGAGAGAACAAACGAAAAGAAAAGGGAAAAAAAAAGTACGAAAGGAAAATTGAGAACAAATACATAATTCAAAAAAAGAGAGAACAAAAGGAAAGGAATAAAATCATGACGATCGTAAAAGTGCCTTCCTCGCCTCCTTAGTCGCCTTGCGTGCACTCCTGAAGGCCTCGCATCGACACTACCCACCTCACTGGTCGACGCGCTGGAGGACATCATATCGCCCTCGCCCTCCATGCCAATGCTGTTCGCTTTTGGCGGGGCGACGGAGGTCGAAGACGATGTCGATGGAGTCCCTCTCCGAGTATTGTTCGCAGCAGCCACGGCCCTCAACAACCCCCACTACTCCCTCGCCTCTTCACCTTCGACGACGACGACGAAGGGTCACTGTCAGTCGAGTGTGGCCCCTTGGAACTTGAACTAGACCCAGAGTTAGGCGGCATATTCGAACTCGACGATGATGCAGCAGCAACAGCTGCAGCTTTTGCCGCCGCCGCCTTATCCACTCTCTTCAAAAATGGACTGGGCAAATTCTCCTCCGCCAAATCGCACTCCGGCGAAGGATCACTCCTGGGTACTGGAATCGGTAGCGATCTGGCAGCAGTGGCAGCCGCAGCGAGATTGGAGCTACTGCCTGATGGTCGTAAATGAGGATGAGGGAGTGGTTTTGCTTGACTATGCCGATTGGATGTGGAGGCGCCGTTGCCGTTGATATTGAGCCCAGCAGGATCCGAAGTGGATAAAGGTAACGTCGACTGCGTGATGCACGATGGAAAGAATGTATCGAGGGTCGACGAATCCTCTTCGGAGGAGGTGCCGCTGCAACAGCTTGCTGCTTTCGTGTGTTGGCCGCACTCGTACCCGACGAGGAGGTAGAGGTTTCCGATGATGCGTCGTCCTTCCCCTTCTCCTTCGCTTTCTCCCTCTCTTTCCTCGAGCTCGCGCTGGGCGGTGGGCTAGCAGCCCCGTCCTCACGTCGTTCTCGATCCTCGTTCTCGCCGCTATCGACCTCCTCAAAGTCGAAGATCTTGCCGAATTTAGCCCAACCTTCGGAGAACGGTTGAACAAGTTGACGAGTTCGGCGGGTGAGGGTGTGGCGAGTATTTCGCCTGTTGAGGTGAGAACGGTGCCCTTCATGGCGGAGGCCATATAATCCAACTGAATGGGGCGCGAAATGGGGGTTTCCATCGAAGCGATATGATACGTGGAAGGGGTGGGTTGAGATGTGGGTTAAGATTCAAATTTTGCCTCCGTTGGTGTTGAACTGGAGTAACTTGTGCCGTCCTGGTGGTCGGTTCGAGGAGGTTCTTTACCTCTTCAAGAGGGCTCTTCTCTTTGCGGCCTACAGGACAATTTAAAATGTAAGGGTAAAGCCGAAAAAAATTGAATGAGATGACGTGACGAACCTTTCACCGTTGTCGTGCTGCACCTCGCTGCTGCACCTTCTTCGCGCTCTCCTCCAACTCCCTCTTCACCTCCTCCCCTCCACCTTCAACTCGTTCTCCCTCGCGAGGACCCACTGGATCCGTTCGTCGACCTCCTCCTCGCGTTTGACACACGCAGCATCCACCTCCGCTTCGCGGTTGCGTACAGCCTCCATGATCTCCTCCTCACGCTTCACGATAGCGACAGCGACAGTGATTTCTTCCTCCCTTTTCATCACCAAGACGCGTAGCTCCTCCTCCCATCGCGCGACAGCCTGCCCAACGGCGACCCCCACATCATGTCTCAACAATTGATGATGTTGTTGTTGGAGCTGAGATACGAGGTGTTGGAGGGACGTAATCTCTTGGGCCTTCTGGTTGAGGAGTGACGTTAGCCGTTGCTCGTTCGGGAGAAGGGTCTGTTGCCGCGCAAGAATTTCGCGTTCTTTGGCGGTTACAGTGGCGCGATGTGCCTTGACGACAGAGAACCTGCAAGCGAGAAAGTTGGGTTAAAACGGAGATCCGGTGGTTAGACGATTTATTTGGACTTGCATTTTCTCGGCGTCGGCGAGTCGGTTGAATAGCTCCAGCCATTCGTGTTGGAGGAGTTGAGCAGCGGATGGGCGCATGGCGGGCTAGATGCGGAGTGGGTAATGCGTAAACTCACGTTGAGGTTTAGCATGGATTTGATACCAGAAGTAAGGGCCTGGGACTATAACCCTGTCGAAACTCTCAATGAAAAGGAAAGAGCCGCTCGCTGTGGGGTAGAATCCCCAGCAGGACTGAACGAAAACTAGTCGAAAATGGATAGATTGGTCCCAAATTGGTACAAACGATGCTTGTAAGGAACGCACAGTGCCCGAAAAGATAGGTGATCGCGACATGAAAGAAAGGGCGGCAACAAGGGAGACGGTTAGACTCCAATTTTCGAAACCAATATAATAGATCTAAATGATAGTTGAGTTATCAATGGATGATGCGAGGACTGGAAGAACGTACCAGCTCGTTAATGCCCTCCTGCCCAATCTCCTCCCTCCCAAATTGAAACCCTTGAGAAGAACGCATTTGATGCTCGCCGCGGAGCAGAATACCAGTAAGAATGATCTGAAAAATGAATATAAACCCGATATTCATCAGTAACTCAACGGAGATAACGAGCCGACATGGACGCACTTTCTTAGGAGTCTCCTCACTTCAAAATCATGGAGGCCACATCTTATACGTAAGGGTTGCTCATCGCAGGGCCTGAAGATTATGACGAGATGTGGGAGAAATGGCTAAAGTGGTTGTTAGTTGCGAGAGAGGGCGCGAGAGCTGGAGGGTGATACATACCTGCTGTGTCTCGTCACTTTCAGCGCCAAAAAGGTTCGAAAGCTCCAAGGAAACATATCACCGCACTCCGGGGTCGTAGTACACAGGGAAAAGAGGCTGAAAATGAGTGTTGACTTGATGTTAAGTAGCGAATATAAGAATGGGACGAACCAGGATCGTCGACGTGCTTTCGCGCGTCTCCTCCCTCCCAAATAACCCAAGTGAGTCACAACTTTACGTTGGATGATGAAATCTTCATCCTGAACGTGGGGGCTGCTCGCCGCAGGGCCGAAATCAGTGTTGTAGTTAAGACCTAAGGGTTAATAATGTTTAAGGCTTAAATACATATTATGTAAGGTTAACCCTTAGAATGACTGGACAGAGTTAATAAGCCTTAATTAACCCTTAAAAATGTATTAGTCATGCCCTATGACATCATGATCAACCCCGTTTGTGGATCAAGTTGTGGATGGATAGTATAAGTGTTTTTTATTTTATAACCACAGCCAAGATCCTAGATGATGAAAATTAGAGGATTCAAGTGATGAATTTCAGAGGTGTACTAGGTCACAAGGCCACTTCGTCTCACAAGTCAGTAAGTGACGAAAAACGGACTTATAAACAGCTTGATTTCAAATTTCATAGCTTACAGGCTCACGGCAGGGGGATAAAGCGAAAGTTTGAATTTAGAAATACGGGGCCTACTCATATCTAACATAATGATCCCCGAGTACTCATCTGAATCACGATTCAGGTTCACTGTCCTTCTTGAAAAAGGATCCACGTGCAGTCGAGGCAGTTGTAGCGTGAACCTGGTAAAGGGCGCTGGTAAATGTTGATCAGCTTATAGATTGGGCAGAATGAAACAGGGTTAACTTACCAGCGGTTGCAACCAATGCACCACTCCCCGTAACAAAAGCCATTTGAGGGAGCTGGTGCAACTAAGACGGCCGTGGGGACCGCGCTGGCTTATGCTGAAAATCTGCCAGTTTGACTGGATACGCAAGAAGGTCTGGGCATGTCGAGGACAGCGGTGGGAATCTCGTGTCCTCGTATTTGGTGCTATAGTGCGAGGGAGCTTGCGGGAGGGGTTTCGATGGTGGGAACAGCCAAAGAACAACCCGATCGTGCTTTCGACAGCGGTGGGGGCATCGCGTCACCGTGTGGAGCGCTATAACACGAGTGAGCTCGTGGTGGGGGTTTCGACGATGGTGAGACAGGATGCTTTCGTCGCCTTCCGTCTGTTAGCATGCAATGCCACAAATCGACAACCAGCAAGTGACTTTACTTCACGTGTTCCATCTTGTTCAGCCACGATAAGTTCACATCAGTAGTGCTTGCACTGGGTTTCGACAAGAGCAACGATGTGGGAGGAGAGAGACGAATAATTATTACCAGGCCTATTTATAGGATTCGTCCTTATTACGCCTAAGTAGCCGGTAATTCCCGTCTAAGTACATCCGACCTATCGAGCCCCATAGCTTGGGGCAAGCGCCATAATAAATGAAGATCAAGGATACCCATTTGAAGAAGTGAGAGCGCGTGTTCGGGTTGAACGAGCCTGTACCGACACCCTCCGATACGCGAACAGGATGCCGAGGGAATAAGCGCTGACATCGTCGCTGATCGGCCGTAACAAAAGTGAGATCGGGCGAGTTGGAGGAGCCAAGGAGGGAGGTGATCGAGCCTTTTGGGGCGCGAAAGACTGCAAGGATTGCCAGTAGGGCATTAGGGTGGCCAGGAATAAACCTAGATGAATAGGTTCCCGCCTAGGACGCTTCCACAACCCGTAGCCGCATGATGCCTTGGTAGGGTTGAGTAGTGTCAAGCCATGGAAATGAGTTCCATTCAGTGAACCTGGATCGATGGGACGAGTTGATGCTTATGCTCGATCTTGAATTTCCGTCCGATGCTATCGGTGTCGGCGACGTGGAAGATGGTGCCGGACGTCCCAATGGGGCCAACAGCGGGGTTGGACACAAAGGATGCCAGAGGCGAGCTCGCAACGGTATCTGAGGGCGCAAAGTAGACCCAGCTCGAGCTCCTTGGCAGTCAATAGGCATGTGGTGTTGACTAAGAGGGGGGAGTTGTTTCGAGCGAGGCCGAGGATGACGTGTAAACGTCGATCATAAGGCAACGACAAGGAAATCCGAGTTGAAATAAGTTTATGAGGTGACGCGACGTGTGAATAAGAATACGCAAGTTGGTCGCGTGTAATCAGCGAGTTGAGGCCGGTTTTATAAATCTGGGACATATATATATAAATCATCACGCAAAAGGGGCAGGGAGAAAATTGGCCTCACATAAGTATCATCGCAAACATCTTGAGACGAGTCAATTGCCCGCCGGAGCTGGCTCTCCAGTCGTTTGCTTTGCCAGTGTTGACTTTGCGCGCTTCTTTGCACGCATCTTCGCGGATTTGGACGCCTTACGGATGGTAGGTGACTGATATCTACAGTGAGCATCATAAACACCAATGCAGACCTTCAAAAAGGGAACACACGTTGAACCACGTAACAATAAATCCGGGAGCTCGACTAATGAAAGGGTGACCCGTAGAAATGGGGATTGTGTTTGTCGTGGGCTTTGCGAAAAGGAAAAAAAGTGAAAAACGGGGAAAAACGGTAGGATGGTTCCAACTAAAGAGACTAACTGATGTCGGCCACTTAGGGCCTGTAAAATCTGTTGTGACCTCGTCGTTTCTTCCGCTTGCGTAGAATTTTCCTGATCCTCCTTTGCACGTAGAGGTTTTACGGTGGCCCCCAATTCCTCCAAGGTCACAATTTCATTGTACTGGTGCAGGCCTTTAAGCCGAGGCGAGCGGTCCTTCTCCAGGTTCTTGATAAATTCCCGTTTGATCACTTCCACGACAGATATCAGCCTGGGAGTAACACTCGTCGCCGTTGAGGCTTCCTGCGCGGTAACCGAAGGTAGGGGTTGGCGATCCGGGTCAGCGTTGAGGTCAACTGCGGAAGGTAGAGTATGCAGAATCAGACGTTTCTCTCCATCTGAAGTCTACGCGGGTGAGTAACTCCCTACAACTCCGTGAAAAATGCAACTTACCGCGAAGAAATTATGTAAGAGAAAATGCGATCCACGAACGCATTTTCCCGTGATTTGTAACTCGAATAAAGCTTTCACGAGATTCTGCCGAGTCCAGCTGAACATCTGCTGCACCTAGCGCGTCCATAGGATGTAAACAAGGACAATAAAAGCGACAAATCTAAGAGAGTCCAAGTTCAATTCAGAAGTTGAGGAAGTAAATATTTGTCCCTGTTGATTATGAAGGCCATCCGGTTCCTTCACCCTCTACGACGACATACAACGACCAGATGTCTACGGCAGGGCCAAGCCGTGCCATCCAAAATGTGCCCCCTTTACTTCTATGCGAAGCCCTTGGATTTTCGCCTCAACTTTTGCTAGACGACGTTATTAACATCGCCAACACCGCGGTCCAGGATGGTGTGAACGGTATGGAAGAATTCCTACAGAAATGGGCCGATGAACGCGTCGCCCAAGGGGACAAAAATGACCCCAAAATGCGTGCAAACATCAAGGAGACTACACACGAGGTTGAGCGAGGATTGGTCGCGTTCCAAACCTTGCTTGAGTACCATACTGACATCGCGTTGGATTTCTTCGAAGCATGGAGTCTTCGCAACATCTTTATGATTCCCCCAGACTTGCCAGTCGTTTTACCGCACCAGGAAGGATTGGATCTCACTGTGACTCCCGAGCAAGAGCAAGAGGCGATGGATGAGGTCGAGGAGTTGCGGAAGCGTTTGGATGGGGTACGTGATATAATCATCGTATTTTTACGCATCTGAACGCGTTTTTCAAAATAGCAACGGAAATTCAACCGTCTCCTCATACGTGCCAACCGAACGAGCGCACGTCAACTATCGCAGGCGGAAGCGCGTCTCTCCCAACTCTCATCTCTGGCCCACCCTGCTGATACCCCCGGTTCAATGTTGGACATTCTCGCAGCACTACCTCCAAAGTTCCTTGCGATGTATCAAACAATGTCTTCGCTGCCACCGCCAGAAACATTGCCTGCCACTGTGGATTTAAGCGAGCCGGGTAAACGGCAATGGGAGACGAATAAAACAGGTTATATGGATTGGGTACTCGGGCGGTTGCTCACGAAAGGGGCAACAAAGGAGGGAATGGGTCATGGGCCCGTGGAAAAAGTGGATTTGGCTGCTTCTGAAGTTGGGACCGAGGAGGAACTACGGCGTGCGCTGGACGCCGTCGGCGTTATGAAACGCGATCTCGCTGCGGTATTGCCACCGGAGGGAGATGTTGACGGACGTCTTTCTATCAAGTCAATGACACTGAGGCAGAGAAAGTATCTCGAGACCAATACCGGAGCCTTTCCTGGTGCCGAATTCGAAAAGATTCGAAACCCGAGGGGAGATAACGCACCTCACTGAACCTTCGGAAGTCCTGGAAATTCTTTTTCAATTCATTTACCCGCGACGACATCCAGATATCGAAGAACTCGAATTCCCGCTGCTGGCGGCCGTTGCAGAGGCAGCCGAAAAATACGAGGTCTTCAGTGGGATGAGCGAATGCAAGACACGTATGAGGTATTTATCTTTCGCTCCAGATTTAAGCGTGCATAAGCCACTGACACCAAATATAACCCTCAGGACATTCTTACCCAAACACGCCGCCGAAATATTAGCGCATGCCTCAAGGCATGATTATCCAAAGCTTATCCAGGAGGCAGCCTCGTACCTGGTTAGAATCGACGCGGCAGAGGTCATAGAGCGCCTTCCCTCATTCTATGTGGTCCCTTGGGTAAGTTGTATTTCTGCTATCCCAAATGACTTGGCGAGGTGAGCTCACGTCGTTGCATTTGCAGCTTCGCTATCAGAAGGCTTGGGACTCGGTCATCGAAGCGGCCTTTAAAGAAGTTCTTGGGCTCAGGATATCTAAATCTCTTCACCACGTAACGAGGCCGCCCCTCTACGCTGCCGCAATGTCGAAACAGGGGGAAGCCTGCCATCCGTGTGTCCTGAGGATGCTCAATACCCTGCAAGAGCTGAAATCTTTGAAGACAATAGAAGAGCTACAGGCCAATTTTGTCAAACCTCGACCGCCCATGATAGGCTGCCTATCCCCGTCTTGCCAATATACCTCTGGTCGAAACCGGAGCTCTCACCCCAGCCCAGGATTCTAGCTCTGTAAACGCTCTTTTCAGTCAAGGTATCTCTATACTAGTTCCTGCCAATTCCGTGTATCCTTAAACAAGTTTTATCCATACGAATTGATTTACTCCTGTTACCTTAGAATACTTTTATCCAATGTTTTCCGAACAACCTCCCGACCTATCGATTTTGTTTTTGGAAATCATCTTGAACTCGAACCTGGGCATGGCGTGGAAGTTCAAAATGACCAGTCGTCTATCGTCTACTGAGCGGGTGGGACTCGGCTCATACGGTTTGCCAATGAAACGGAATCATCGGTTACGTGTTGTACTCGCTACCCGAGCAGTACTTTATGATACCTCCTCATCCATCATCGAAGGTATCAGTAGGTGTGCGTGATCAAGGGGACATCATCTGGGCGCCAGAGCCTATTGAACACAGTAACACTTCACAGATAATAATTAAGTGGTTTGTGTTCGTATTGGACAGTAAAGTACGTAAGTACTAAAAGAGCGTCTTTGAATAGTTAACAGCTTCAAGTTCAAAGTCGATAGATCTACTAGTCGAAGTCCCTGCCCGCATGCACCGTAGGAGGTTCGCGAAGAGCTGCTGCAGAAAACGGATGCGGACGAGCCACCGTCGCCTTCCCAAGAGTATATCCCAGAGAGAACCATTTAAACGAGCGGCGAGCGACCGGGGGCAGTGGTGGTCGGTAAAAGCCCTCAGGGATTTGAATTTGAGGTCGTAGTTCAGCTGGGTGATAAACGGGGAAACTCGGGAGAGGTCCCAGAGGACGAACATGGTTACTTTGGAAAGTAATGTTCCGCGGTGCGCCTTTCGGAAAATCATTAAGAACACCATCTCCCTTCAAAGCTTGAAGGGCAAATCTGCTCGGAGAAGAAGATGTGAATTCGGGCTCTTTGGGAAAGAACAGTATGGAGACTCCGACAGATTTTTGTGTACTGTAGAGTAAGAATGATGAGAGTGTAGTTAAACAAATAAGAAATGTTTTTTTTTACCTGTAGGTAAGAAGTACAGATCGTCGGGAAAATTATCTCCGCAATTCTTTTTCGTCTGCGAACCAGGACGAAGCCAAGGCAGACAAAAAAGCATATGAACAGGACTCCGGCGAAGACACCACCAAGGATTTGTATGGTTGATCCCTCTGTCATCGGTAAGAAGCTAGATGATTCGGAAGAAGGTACTGCTGGAATTGCAGTAGAGACAGTCGGGTTCGTGAAGGTTGGCATGGGTAGAAGCATTTGCGTGGGCGTTGAAGTTGTTTCAAATGTAGAAATTCCGTTGCTCGTTGTACGAGTGATGAACACTATGACGTCTATGATTAATCTTCAACGAGAGAGATTCGTCCGTGTTCCTCACCGGATGCCTTAGGTTGGGTCAAGGTAACAACGGAAGCCGTTGTCGAAGCTGGTAAGATAATGTTAATTCTTTCGAACGAAAGAAACTCGATAACTCACAGGAGGGTCTCCGGTTCATAATCAATACTATCCAGATGAAGGCTAACGCTGTCCACGAGATTCGTAATAACCAGTAGGTGTGGACCGATCTCCAACGTCCCCGAGTCCCAGAAGACATGTCGCCATTGAGATGATGAACTAGTTTCTTGAGATATGATCCTAGCCGGTCCATCGTCGATAGAGAACGACACTCTTCTCTGCTCTCCGGCCCCACTAGGAATTGTACTTCGAATAGCAACAGCAGAGCCTATAAAATATATCATTATTTTGCCAATCGGACGAAAGGGAAGTTTCTGCACCAGTAAACCTGAATAAAGCGAATGATCCAAAGAGTGAAGTCGAATGCAACGTTCCTCGCCAGTTGGAAAATGGATCGGAGGTGATGGTCTCCCAGCCAGTTGAATAGATGATCCGGGAATCAGTGTCATCGACCGAAGCACTGTAAATCGACATCTAGCCGAGAATATGATAGGTAGAAGTGAATAAGCAAAAATGAGAGGAATCAGGGAGACTGGAACACCGACAATATTTGTGGAGAGCCATAAATACGCCTAGGCGGACAAAGTTTGCACATTTAGTTATCACTGGAGAAAGTGAACATGAAAGAGGCGTGATGAACGCAAAGGGCACTGAAAGATAGTTGATTCCATATTTACCTGAGTGAGTATAAAGGTGACTATAAAGTGATTCGACTCTTGTAGTTTAGCCAAGAGCGATGCACTCTTTGAGTAACCGATCGGTACCTGGTCTCCAAGATCCTACTAGCACCGTTCAGGGCGTCAGTTAGCCTATTTAGCAGAATTTTGTTCAGGAAAACTGACAAGTTACAACCCCAAGATCGCGCGTTGAGACACGGCGTAGTCCACAAAAGTAGCACGCCTCTTGAACGAGAATCATCAACAAGACCTTGGGCCTTAGCAACCGTGGACCGCAAAGTACGGTGAAATAGCCCCTCGTGATATCCTGTTACAAAGTCTTTGAAATTTGTCGTCTTCCTTCGCTCAGTGTGCATACAGATTGTGAATGTATGACAACTGAAAGAAATTTCCCATCCAGCTTCAACGATTCCGGTTTTGGTCCCGTGTGATTCCATCAATTTCCATGGGGTGACTCGGGTATGAGTTCGGAGTCGGAGACGCATTGGTCAGTAGCCTGCCCCTAAATTCAAATCATACCATTAAATCATACCATTTTATTGGTCAATTTGTGATTCATCAAGGCAAGTGCAAGGTGACGCTATGTCATTTATTTAAGAAGAGGATTTAAGAAGAGGTCGTGGTACTTGCTCAACTTGGGTGTGGCCGAAGCTAGTGGCAGTTTCCCCATCGTTACATCCGCTAACCCTGACCTTCTTTCCTCAAATCGGCGCTCGTTGAATGTGGTTGGGCAGGTAATCAAACATGTGTATCTGAATTCCCGCTGCGAAGATTTGCGCAGAGACTCACAAATCCATTCGGCGTCCAAGGGTCACAAACATAGATGGATATCCCGCACAAATTCGGCGATGTAGGGCTTTCGGCGCAGAATTTCATTGAGGTGACAAATTCTTTGCGATCTTATCCTTCCCCCCCGGGAAGTATCGGAAGAAAATTGAATGTTAGAGAATAGATAATATTGGGCCCTATAGGTGAATGAGCGGTGAACTGCGGTGAATGAGTGAGCAGACTTGCGTTTGTTGTCGACCTTCGGTTTTGTGGAGATAGTCTACAAGGGCGTCAACCACTTCCTGAGGGAGTTGAAGAAATAAAGACATGATACAGTCCATTCTGGGAGTCGGTCGGAGGTGGATTGGAGGTGGACGTTGATGTTGGAAAGGAAGAACGTTGATTGATCGTGATGGAGTTATCTAATCTTATCTCCAGTTCAAATTTCAACTTCACCGCGACCCACAACAACGCTATTAGTTGATTACCGATTCAATGGTGAAAACAACAAGTACAAGATACTGTACAAGACAAACAATCCTCTCTAAATCATACCCAACTGTGCTTGCCCTTTTCTTCCACTCTCCCATCTCAATCACGGCGAACCTCAATATTGCACTGATTCTCTCCTGCAGAAGTATACACTCTGTCCCGAGCTCAAAATACGGAACTTCCAAATCCCTACGCAATTCTTTGAAAATTAGGGTGCATGCAGCCTGATTCTCAGTACTTCGGACACCATCGTCAACGAGCCACCCCAGAGCTGGCTTCAAGAGGACTTGTTCTGAGGGCCATTGCTGCGCATGGTAATATACGAGTCTTCTCATTTATTTCCTTTGATTTTGAATTCCAAATCCGCCAAGCAGATTTAAACTGGTTTGTATGTGTACAATTACTTAGGTTATGTACAAGTCCAAAATATATGAGATGCTACCCATACCGCGCGGCGATCAGGAAGACCAAATAATTGGAGGGCGTTCAGAAGAGCCACATCCAATCTTGCCGTTTCTCGCTTCGACTTTGTAAGTTGGAACGCAGGTTCGTAAATGAGGAGCTGGGGAATAGGTAGGATTTCTCGCTATGCAAGAGAGGAGATATAGACTAACCTATAATTGGTCACCTGACCATTCCTTCGTCGCTGTTGACGCAGATGTTGATTTTGTAGGGTCCACCAGCAAGAGTCCTAGAAAAAGTAAGCATTTCGCCGTGTTGTGTTAATGACAACGACTTTCTGTACAGTCCAAGGGGTAGACATCATCATCACCGCACAGCGAGACGCTGACCGTTCTCCAGCAGTGGATGTATTTCACACGAAAGCCGGAGTGCCCCTATGAAGAAGACCTCAAGCGTGTGTGGCGAACGTGCCAGGTCTCCATAGCGTTCACCGGTTCTTCAGCACACTGGGCACACGAGGGATCTACGACGAAGCAGCGGATAGAAAGGAGATCGTCAGCGCAGGTGACTTACAAACAGAACACGAGAAAGCTCAACCATGTCACCAGTCCCTCGTGTATGGACCCGCATTCCAATCCCTACACCGACGAACAATAAAACTCCACAAGACGTATAAAATATGAGGATGCCCCTGCCCTGCATCAGCAGCAAGAAGACACCGATGAGAACTTGCGGGTGTCAACGTGTGGGATGGAGCTGCCTAAGTTCCCGGTAAGTAAATATTCATCACTAGTGTAATATGACGGAATGCTCACCACTCTCGCCGACGTAACAGCTCTGGATCCACGAGTGTGGTGGCTAGACGGAAATATAAGTGGGTCGATATTGAGACGGACAATTCAGCGGGATACTTACCATTGTCTAGAGGTTCCCGGCTGATCTGAGGCGGCCAAAGTCAGCGCCCATTGGAACAAACGGCGAGGGAAGAACTCACTGATGTGTGGCGCATCGAAGTGGCTGGACAGGGAGAATAATGAGTCGGTATCAAGATGGACAACACGGAACCCTTACACATCGTGTCTTTCGTCTCCTCCCGCTGTGCTATTGGCGGTGTCTCGCTCTTTGCTGGCTGGTATTCATTCGTCCTTCTACCCGTAATAGTGTTGATATATCGTGTCCAAAGGCCCACGGCGTCTGCGTTGATGGCCCGCAAATTCAGCTGGTGACGCAACTCAGCGAGTGCTGCAGCAGAGATGAACTGATGTCGTCAGAGTCGTACTATACGCGAAGTGTGCTTCAGGATTATGCGTCGGTTGCAGTCTTGAGGTCGGGCTAAGCGGAACAGTCACAGTGGAAAACGGAACAGTCAGTGGAAAGCGGGGTAGCCTGTGCAAGGGGTGATGCAAAATTGGGTATTCTCGTCGACGCTGCTGGGTTGTTGCCGTTGTCGTCGGGCTGTTGTCGATTGCCGTCAATGTTGTTGAGTTGTGGGCGATGTTATTGAGTGGTCGTCTATATTTCTGGATGGTCATCGGGCTATCGCTGATGTCGTTGGATTCTCGCCAACATTGCTGCACCCTCCATGTTGATGGATGGCTCTCATTGTCGTTCCGTCGATGGGCTCGATTGTTCATCGATGAGTTCACGTCATCCAGCAGCGGGCTGGACTTTCATGCTTGCAGTTCGTGGGTTTTTTGAGTGTGGGCAGAGAAAGAGTGGAGAGAAACCGCACCGCCGGGGCCTCCGACTTCATGTGTCCTCCCGGTTCCTCTCCCTTCCTTGGCGTATTCTTCTAGCATAAATGGAAAGAGCCCACATCCCTTAGGAAAGGGGAGGGCACCTTGTGGTGAGTGCGGCGCAGCGATGATGGTGGTAGATGGTAGAACGAGCGACATACCAAACCAAGCGTGATATAGGAGTGACATTCGCAAACTGGGGCCGGCATAATGGTTATCTAAGATTGCCGATGCTCCGGAACAATGTGTTATATAATATCCTTAGCGGCGCTTTGCGCCAGGTCCCCGCACACTCTTTCATACAGCAATGTAGAGAAATGCCCAACATACAAAGGAGGGGCGCAATAGAAGGAATAAGCAACTACTACATCAGAAAATGATAAGTGGAGGAGACAGAGATTCATACGCCAGGCAAAGGAAATGTATGACGCTCAACCACAAGTTGGTCCACAACTGGAAACTACTGGAAAGGATTGTCGGTTGGGCTGTTGGCAATCCGGGCCGCTAGCCGAAGCCTCTCATTCAATATTTTGATATAAAATACTTATTTTGCGAGACGCGTCCAATTGAAGTCATGGGACTTGGTGAAATTGGTCACGTTATTGCCTGGCGGATTTTGCCGCCGCACACGATCGCCGCACACATTGCCGCACTTTCCAATTCCCAGATTTACTGCGGCCCCTGGAGTGCATTCGGGAGTTGGAATGTCCGGCAAAAATGTCCGGCGAACATGTTCGGCGGCAATTTCCATGTTCGGCGGAACTATCCGTCACCGTGTTTTTCCCCTCTTCTATGTGGGCCTCAGCGGGGTCGGCGAGCACAAAGGAAACAGCGACA
>Ga0307517_10006245_pt1 | contig 17716 bp, 11 predicted proteins | sample 23_EM_MG_FD_194515 | JGI IMG/M metagenome (GOLD analysis project Ga0307517, IMG submission 194515) | Populus trichocarpa ectomycorrhiza microbial communities from riparian zone in the Pacific Northwest, United States - 23_EM | ecosystem: Host-associated > Plants > Roots > Unclassified | place...
ACCGATCATTTAAATATATTTGTCGTATTGTTTTTTTTTTTTTTTTAATGGAAGTTGAAATTAAGCCAAAGTTACTTTCTTAAGCTCAATTAAGCAGAAATTCCCGGAATTCAAGCTCCGTAGTCTTTGTGAATTAAAGAAACAAAAAACCTAAATTAAAATATCGACAATTTCCCTTCATTTCCAGCACTTTCACAGAAACCAAAGGCAACATACAAATTCAATTACATGTCAGAACCAAACCCAAAAATCAAGAGTCAAACTTCACAAAAAAGAACCCTAAACAGCAGTTAAAAAGACACTCTCGCATAACAAGAAAGAGCAAAATTAACGAGTATTGTTCATAACAGACATGAAAATGAAGAGAATAGAAACTTACAGTGATTTATTATTACTCTAATTTGTTGATTCGATGGGATTGCGTAGCTTATAAAATTAAACTCCTTGACTTGGGACACATTCTCCTTCGATTTCGAAATGGGTGTCTTGATTGTTTTTTATTTATATCTCGGATTTAAAATGTAGTTGAATGCCACCTAGGATGAAACTGTCAGATTCTGGGAACTGATGGATGGATGGCTCTGATTCTATTATATCTTTTCAGTATATGGGATTTTACGGTCCTGATTTGATATTCAAATGCACACACTACGGTTGCCTTGGTTGAGGAGATGAGCCTGGGGAGACAAGACAGTTTTGTGTTTGTTTCGGAGAAGCATGCATCATTTTTTGACTTTGTGATCGTTCGGTTACAAGAGACAGGATATCATAAAATATTGTAAATAACTGTTTTGCTGTTACATTATGTTGTGCTATTTTTAAAATAAAATGTTTTCTAAAGACTCTTTTTTTTCATTTTACTCTCTAACATATTTTTTTCAAGAAAAATATATAATTTAAAGATGCAAATTATAGATTCATTCTATTAATTTTTTTCATGATGAAATTTTTGAAAAACATTACATTATTTTATTGTTAAAGCAACCTAATAAAAAAAAATATATACACACACACAAACATGGATATCACCGCTTTTTGCCACCCATCACTTTGTATATTAACTCTAGATTCTCAGAAGAATCTTCTTCTTCCAGCACAATAAATCTTGAAAGAATTTTCAAAATACATTCTGTCATTAACATTCCATACCATACCAACCCTTCTAGACACTCTATATCAGACATCCCTTCTGCAAGTTTCCAACATGCAAATTATACTACAAATATATTAAAACCAGTGTATACCAACATTGAACAACAATCCCCTCCAACATCTCCAACCTTTTCAACACTCACTGAAAACATCCAAAATGAGCTCAATATTTTGACTTTAGAACAACATTTTGTTATAGACAAAACTTATTTTAGAAATGATTTTTACAATGACAAAAATTCAGATAAACAGACTTGGTTTTTCAAAAATTTCCTCCAACAAAGACAAAATATCCAAAAACAATTTTATGATTACGTTGCATTATATAAAGTACAAATATTATTCTTTGATTGGTTTGAATTACATTATGCATCTAAACATCATATTGTATATCCATTTGCATCCATCAAACATGCATGTCCTATCACAACCCATTCAAAAACACTAGTATGAAACCTCATAAGCGGACCATCAGTTGAGTCTGAACATCCACCCTTAAGAAATATCCAAATCACCCATAACAACCAGACTGTAGATGTAGCTTCCTATAAAATACTCGGTGATGACACCTTTTTAAATACCAAACACATCATCCACCACAATAACTTTACAAATACCAACCTCAATACCTTAGGTAAACAGCTTACCAGACTGGAAAAACAAATACAAAGAATCACTACCAGTTCGATTAATACCAAAACCTCAGTTGACCTAAAACTAAAAAATTCAGTCTTCAAACCTTACCAAGTTACCAAAACAAGCAAAAAACATATCCAAGAAAATCAAACAGATTTCTTCAAAGCCATTAAAACACACTTATAACACCTTGACAGTTCATCTCTAATTGTCTCAGACACACCACAAACAACCAACCCATCTACATCCACAAATCAAGTCAATACACTCCAAAACAACCCTATATAAACTTCTGATGAAGATGCTTTTCAAGAACAGCCTCTTGAGTTAAACAAACTCACTTGGCAAGGTCCCAAAACCACCATTGCCCTAGACATATCCCTACTTTATGAACCATTTACCCTCAACCAACATAAATACAATGTCTTCTCCCTCTATGAATGGAACATAGATGGAATGTCTGAGTACAACATCCTAAACACTCTCCAACAAATGACTATGACAGCTAACACTTACAAAACTCAAACAGGGACCCTTGATAAAGCCATAGCCGAACTCCTTATCGCTGGTTTCTCTGGCCAGTTAAAAGGATGGTGGGATTACCATCTCACAAAAACTGACCACCTATATATCCTAAATTCTTTCCAAACATATGAAGACCAAACACCCATCATTGACCCATCAGGAAACATCATCCCGGATGTTGTGTTAACACTTATCCTCACAATCTCCTTGCATTTTGTCGGAGACCCTTCACATATGAAAGATAAAAATGCCGACCTTCTTTCCAACCTTAGATGTAAAAAGCTTAGTGATTTTCAATGGTATAAAAACACATTCCTCACCCGCGTCATGCATAGAGATGATTCAAACTAGCCCTTTTGGAAAGAAAAGTTCCTTGCAGGCTTACCTATTCTCTTAGGAGAAAAAGTCAGAAACAAAATCAAGGACACCTTTACAACAAAAACCATACCGTATGACCAACTTACATATGGTGAACTTGTGAGCTTCACCCAAAAAGAAGGTCTCAAGATCTGCTAAGATCTTAAACTCCAAAAACACTTGAGGTGGGAAATGAAACGTACCAGGCAAGAACTTGGTAGTTTCTGTCATCAGTTTGACCTTTTCACCAAAAAACCCTCTTGCAATGGAAACTATTTAAAACCCAAGACCAAGCCTCCCTACAAAAAATCATCCCACAAATATCGTAAATAATTTTACTATAAACCAGAACAAACCTACTACAAAAAACCTTATAAAAAGTTTAACAACAATCACAAACCCTCTCAAACTAAACCTAAAAAAACCCTTTGGCCTTAAAACCATTACCTGCTACAAATGTGGACTGAAAGGACATACGTTTCGTTTCTGCAAAATCAATACCAAACTCCATGAACTCCAAATCAATGAAGACATCATAAACCAAATACAAAACTTCTACATTGAAGCCTCAAATAAAGACTCATCTCCTTTAGACACTTCTGAAAAAGACTTTCAAATTGATGAATTAGCAACTTCCAGTTTTAATTTAGACAACTCTACAAACTCCAAAAAACTTAATGTCTTCACCAGAGATTAAGAATTCATTCTTGAAGTTATCAAAAGACTTGATGTCCCACAGCTACAAAAAACCTATTTAGACAAACTGTTGAATAACTTCAACAAACTGAAACCTCCATGTCTCAACCTTCAAACCATCATGTCTTACCTACAACCAGCACAAACACTTATGACCTTACAAAAATTCTCAGTAGAAAGAAATCCAAAACCTCAGTTACCATCCCAAAACTACATTCTAAGATCAAAACCCTCAAATCTAAGTTACAAACCTTGAAACAAGCTCAACAAAAAGACTCCGCCATCTTACAACATCTTTTGTCCAACATTGAGAAATAGTCTGAGTCTGAACCAGAAGACCATACTGATGAGTCTCATGCAGTACATCATGCACTTACAAATATTGAGCATATTCTTGACGATTTCTTAAATGTGTTAACCCAAATATCTTTCAAAAAATATTTGATCAAAATTACCTTAGTCTTTTCAGACGATTTCAAACTAGACATTATTGCCTTATTTAACACAGGTGCAGATTTAAACTGCATCAAAGAAGGCGTGGTTCCAAAATAATTTTTACAAAGTACCTCTAAAAAACTCTCTGCTACTAATAATTTAAAATTGCATATTGGAGGCAAAACCCAAGCCTCTGTTTTCAACAAATGCATTTCTCTTAAAACATTCTTTGTAGTTACAAAAGATATAAATCATACCATCATTCTTGGCACTCCATTCATCGATATGATCACCCCATACAAAGCATATAATGATTGTATTACCTCCAAAATCAATAGCATTAAACTTGTTTTTCCATTCTTAGAAAAATCTAAAACTAAGAATTTAAATTTGATTAAAGCATGCTCTATACATACCTATCATATTAATGTATTGATTCATGAAAAACAATTCCATTTACATGATTTACAAAACCATGTTTCCTTTTATCGTATCGACAAACAATTACAAAACTCTATTTTACAAAAGAAGATCACTGATTTACAAAGTAAGATTGAACAATAAATATGTTCAGACTTACCCAATGCCTTTTAGAAAAGAAAACAACATGTTGTTGATCTTCTTTATGAGGATACTTTTTCAGAAAAACATATACCTACAAAAACAAGACCTATTCAAATGAATGTTGATCTCGAACATCATTGCCGACTTGAAATCTAAGATCTCGAGTCTAAAAGTCTTATTCAAAAGTCTAAATCACCATGGTCGTGTGCGCATATATATATTCACACACGTAATATTAATTGTATACTACTTTAGCTTCAAAGGTTCTTTACAAGGCTAGAAAGAACTTTACAAATGATATAATTATTCCTTTATATTTAGGAAAATCATGAAAAAACTAAAAGACTAATTGGTTACTTCCACCACATACATGCTTAGTTTAAAGATCCATTATCTCCATGGTACATTCCAAGAAAGGGTTGAAATAGAAATTTCAGATTATAACGTAATTGGGTCTACCATCCAGTTTTATAGCAACAATCATAATTCTCAATCCGATAATTGATCGGGCAAAAACTTTACCCAGAGTTTCCTAGAATATTGTTCTATGTTGGAGTAAATTTTTAGGTCAATCGGAATTCAAGAAGGTCTTGCGAAATAAGTCAGAATAGGTTGAATGAATTTTGTTATTTACTTTCTTTTGACTTGTGAACTTCATATTTGGCAATGATCATTTTTCTAAAAGGATGTGACAACTTGTTTTGAGAATTTCCTAGTTTTACAAAGATATTAAATGAGCTGCAACATAATTTTCAAGTGTGGTAAGAATTCATTAATGTTTTAAATCATTTTCTTACAAGGATTTTTTATTTATCCTAGCTACACAAGGAAAGAATGGTTGGTGGTATTTTGAGGAGTTTAATGATAAATTGGTTAGCTTTTTTAGGGGAGTTTTTTAACCCTACAACGAAGGTTAAAGGGAGGTAATAAGGGTTTTCATGTTTTGAGAGGATTATTTAAAGTTACAATTTATTATCCTAGACGAATAAGAAAACTAAAGGAGAGACAACTTTAACGATCAATTTCCTAGCTTATTTTGGGTATCTAAAAGTGGTAACAAAGATTCTAATGTTTCTAGGATAAAATTTCATTCATGACATTATTTAAACTAGTAAATTTATCTATCTTAGGTTATTTTGTTTAATTAGGTGCAATAACTTTAGTTCATGAGTTAAATTTTTTGTTTTTATTATTTTCTTCATGTTTGGGCTTAGTTAACATACTTTGTGTGAGTGGGTAAATGCTAGCCCACAAGTTTTGGGTCCATCAGGGTTACTAGTTGAACTATTATTTAAGGTTTTGTAACCTGAAATCTTCAGCAACCATGAATTTATGAAATAATCTTGTGTCTTGCGTAATAGAACACGTTTTCTTTGCTAGGATAAAGAACAAATTTGACTTATCAAAGATTAACTAGCTTCAAGGAGTCTTCCTTATACTTTTTGTTCGTGAATTGATATTCATTTGGTGGATGTTTTTTATTCCAATAGTGTTGGTGCCTCGAGACAGGTTTTCATGGTGTCACACCCCCATCAAACTTGATTTCTTAGCTTTTCAGGAGTTGTATCATCTTTGTTGTGGGTTGCTTGATCACGTGATCAAAAGGTCCATATCATTTGGTATCAAAGCTTGACTCTATTAATCAGGTTATATCCTTCTGTTAATATCATTTTTTTTCTCTTATCTCCTGTCATTTTTTTTTTGTTTATATCCATGTTTTTATTTAGGGGTAGTTTTCTCTAATCCTCAGTGTCTTTTTTACTTTCTTTATTGTCATTAACATTTGTTTTAGGGTTTGATATCAAAAAAGAGAAAGGATTGGTCAAATGTTTTTTGTTCTTTATCCAGTTTGAAAACTTAAAGTAAAAAAAATAAATACAAAGAAAGTATTAAAATCAAGATTACATGTATTCTAATAAGGTATTATGGTAAAGAAAGAGGATGTATCAAAGGGAGAGGAACAAACAAATTGGTGTTTTTTTTATGAAGAATACAAAGATTTATCTCATAAGTTTGGGGTTTTAATGAGTGAATTTGATAATTTAAACAAACTATTCTATGAATATAAAGCTTTAGAGAGAGAGGAGCAACAATATCGAAATGATGAAAGACGAAAGATAAGGGCTACCATGTTCATACAAAATTGTTGGAGGTGAGTGTTGGCAAGAAAAAAACTTTGAAGGCTTAAACAAGAGGCTTATGAAACATCCATTACACCAATTAGTGATTTGAGGATGAATCATCTTGAAGAGAGAGGGAATAATACGATCCAAAAAAGGGTTGAACCAGGAATTTCATATTCTAGCGTAATTGTGCCTACAATTCAGTTTTATGACAACTGTCATAATTCTCAATCCGACATTTAGATGAGGCTAAATCTTTACCTATAGTTTTCTAGAATATTGTTCTATATTAGAGTAAATTTTCAGATCAATCAGAGTTCAGCAAGACCTTGCGATATAGGTCAGAACAGGTTGAATGAATTTTGTGTATTTTTAGTTAAATATTCATTGATGTCAGAGTTAGGAATATTATAGGTAGACCATTGATGACATAACACAACAAACCTTTAGCAATTTAAGACAAAACCAGCAATGCAGCTTATCTCAGGTAGGTTATTTTAGGGGTGATAATATCTTCTTTTAGTATAACCAGTCATATATCATAAAATCCTTATTGACTAGTTAGAGTTTTTTAGTGATCATAATACTAAGTAGTGACTTCTTAAATAAAAAATTTACCTATACAAAAAGATGTTGGATATATATTCCTTTCCTTTTTTTAGGTCATCATAATGTCGGGTAGTGACAAGGGTATCAAATTCACTTCCAACTCCTAGTCTTTAATTTGCACAACACACCTCTCATATACATCAACAATATCTATGGTTTTTCCTAGAGGAGTACTAAAATATAATCCTCTCCTCAACTATCTTTTGGCATGTTTAATTTATTCACAAAATCATAAGATACAAAAGAATAAGTGGCTCCTAGATTAAGCAAAGCATACACTCTTTATGAATTTAACATCATCTTACCTATCATTCAATACAAACATTATATATTTTTTTATTTGTTCCTAACCTTTGATTTCAAAACATATAACAACGAAGTTTCAATTACATACACATATACATGCCTTCATGCTTGCTTATACATTCACAATTTAGTATGCAACTTATTTATACAACACAATAATATAAATATGGTATTATACTTGCAACCATATTTAGGAAAGTCCTGGCATCCCACTGAATAATGTTGAAGGCCCTCCCCTAAACCCTTTCATATGACACATATGACCGGCCCCCACTAAAATTCGCTCCAAATTGAGTAGGTCTTCCTGAACCCCTACATGGCCGATTCATTATCATTGACTACTCCTAACTCTCCGCTTGAGGTCTATACCCATAAGACCTCTCTAGGTTCTGATAGGGGCAACTCTTCTTAAAGTGCCTCAGGTCACCATATAAATAACATCTATTATCGAAGTATTTATAGCTCTTCCACTAATGACCCTCTTGCCTACATAAATAACTCTTACTTCCAGTCATTAAACAATCACCATGTGCTTCTTATTACAACGTTCACAACATGGATATATAGAATGCCCATACATTAGTGTTCCAAAAGACCTACCAACTTGTCTCACTCTAGGATCAGATTGTCCTCTAGATGATCCTCTTTTGATAGGTTAGGATGACCTACTAGAGGCTCATTTTAGAATAAAATAGCTCTCACCTTTATAAAACTGGTCATTGCTCTACCCACTATCTCTATGCAATTGACTACTGTTTGTTCATCACCTCCTCATCTTTTTAAGAGAGTTAGTTTACTATGATATGATCCAAGTCCTTTTCTCCTTCTAAATTGATAAAGGTCATATTCTTGCAAGCCTTGACTTTGATTATTTAGCACTGCTTCGAAAGATTGAGTTACCTCCACTAATTCCTGGATTTTAGTTGGTCAGAGAGTAACTAACCCCTTCATGATCTCTCGATACAACCCATCTCTTAGCCTATTAATACAGTGCTTTTTTATAGGCATTAAAGTAGAGGCAAATATGGAGAGATCTTGAAATATTCATTGATATATTTAAGCACTAATATATTTCTTTGTTGCAGTGCTAAGAACTCATACTTTTTTTGCTTCCTTATACTGTTGGGAGTAATACTTAGTCTTAGATTTTGTTTTAAAGTGCTTCCACACCAATGCTTTCCTACTTATTCATTGTTTAACAATGAACCATCATGATTATGCACTATTCACCAATAAATATAATACATAATTCACATGGATTTCCATGGGTACTGGGATCTGTAAAAAGGATTCATCAACCTTATAAAGCTAGTGTCTAACTACCTCTGCATCCTCAACTCCATTAAAGAAAACACACCTCATCTCTAGTACATTTTCATATAGTGAATAAAATAGGGGTGCTTTCTCTTTTTATATTGTTTATGGTTTTTATAATACCTGTCATCATCGTTCTCACCATCTATTCAAAGTATGCAGGGGCCAGCTGGAACACATGTGGTACTAGTTGTAACATAGACAAGGGTCTCTTCAAAGATTCCTTAGCATCGTGGGAAACCAATGAGGGCATCTCTTTATAGTAATGATAAAGGTATAATTGACTGATGAGAAACAATGTCTCCCATTATATCTTTTATTTGATCACTTCTATCATCTTGAATTAGCTCTTTGCCCTCATGTGGCAGTATATTAGTATGAGCTTTGCTTCTAATGCTTACCATCATATATTATAATACACATTGTTCATCGGTTACACTTTTTATTCTTATAAGTTTACTTAATCATAAATTATTAGCTTTGATACTAACTATAATAGCCTAAAATTTCATACCAATTTTAAATACTTCTAATAGTGAAGAACATGTAAAATGGTCAAGATTTTTTTTGTGATATATTTATAATTGACTTATCTCTATCTTGCCCAAATTAGATTTAACTTTGCCCGTAATAGTATAATATTCTACACTAGTATTTAACATATAAGGAATATTTCATTTTATAAATAATAAGTGTATTAATTTAAATTTTTTTTGAAAGTGTTTCAGGGCTCCACCCAAAATCTTGTCTCGTTTATACTTGCAACACAACCATTATGTATCTCGATTTAACGTCAAATTGATCAATTATGGTGGGAATCATCAAATTCATTGGTGTTCGTATGAAAAATAAAAAATCATGTGAGTTTAATGCAAGTATTCAAGAGTTTTATTGACGAATTCATTGATAAGTTAAGATTTAATTGGGATGAAAAATAGCTTAAAGATCTAATTGAGACCTGTCTTAAAGATTGAGGGTTACTTTCTTGAGGTTTGCCTTTTATTTTATCCATAGAAATCTAGAAGAAGCTAATAAATCGAACCTTAAAAAAGAAGAGAGAAAGTCAGAGAAATTCATTTCTTCTGAATCAAGACACTCGTCTCTGTGTGAGAGAGAGAGGGACGCGAAATGGGTGACAATCGGTGGATAATAACAAAGCAAGGAAGGATAGATTTGTTTTGAAGAAGAAATGCTGGTGACCTGTTTGACGAGGTAAAATCTTACTTTATTTTAGGCACCAACCAAATCCACTGTTTGTTTGCCTTTGTTTATTCTAACAAGACATCTACGTAATCAACTTATGATGTCTTCAAGTTACATATTTAGTTTCATGGATGGACTAACAGCAAATATTTTCTCGATTAGGATATCGATTATCTGTTGTGATGGCATTTTCAGAGCTCAAAATAGTTCGCACAAGAATTTCACTGGGATTATATCTTTGATATACTACTCTGGCTGGTGTGTTCCTGGATATGTTTGAAAAAATTAACAATCTCAGAGAGTCTCACCAAGATCTTTATGTGTTTGCAATCTTGCTGCATGTTGCAGCAAAGTTCAGAATGAGTAAACTCTTGCCATAATTTTTAGGGTTTTTTAGAATTGCATCCTGAATTCCAAAATCATATTTACTGAAACAGATGTGGCACTCGTGTTTTTTTTTTTTTGCCAACGATGTATGTTCTCGTCTTTCTCTGTTGTTCTGTTACTGTGATTTATTTTATAACTAAGATTCACCCATCATTTGTTTTGGTAGAGGGTGAGAGCTGAGAGAGGTGTTCCTTTCAGTTCATACTCTATCAGAGGAGCGAGATATCTCTTAATCAATTGCATGTTTATTATTTTTCTTGATAATTTTTATCTAGAAAAATAAGTGTTCATTTTTAGTATGCCGCCCCTGTTCCCTCCCCTTTCCTTTCCTCTATTCATATGGCTGCATTTTCTTGCAGACAGGATTGAGGCAAATACTTACAACTGTTGCCATCACAAGAAGAAGCTGTAAGGTCAGTTACGTGTTTCAGACTGAATGATAAGATTTTGAGTTGGAAACTGGAAGAATTGTGTTCTCTTTGTTACAAAAATGTTCACAGATTGTCAAAATTATTTTTAAACCCAGTCTAACAAGAACTTGTTACTAAATTGTCAAGGACAGTGGTGCTGTATCCCTTGATACACGGGAATTGTTCCAAGCTTCAGCTAATTACTAATCCTTACTGACTTATGACTGCATTGCAATTGAGTGCTTCTTTGAGACCAATTCATATTGTTTTACGAAGCTTTCGTTAATTCTACCGTGGTGGTAGGGTTCAAAGCATTGAAAATCTTATTGAGCCTTGGCTAATTAATTAAATAAGAGGAAAATTAAACAGACAGAAGCATAAAGTTAGGTGTCCTGCCTTCAACATTGGTAACCCTTCTGGCAATTAAGAGCTCCAGCCTGCGGGGACATGTTTGTTAAATATGAAGCTGGTCTTGCTACCATGCTTGATGCTTTTATGTAGCTTGCAGAACTTTTCTGGCCAGAAGGCGTGAAGAAAGCACCGTTGAGCATCATGTCTCCATCTGATCTCCAGTTCCAGCTCTTCCACTCCTCAAATCCAGTCAAGCTTTCATGCCAAGTCACCTGAATGTGAAGTGAACTTTTAGGAACAAAAGGGTAAGTTGAGCAGTTCCCTAACTGGACGTAACCTGGTAAGTTGAACAACTATAATTAACTGGGACAGTTGAAGTGTCCATGATTTGACACTAGCCTTTTTTTTCATTTCAAATTCTACTTCAGTTATTGCTTCATTTGTGAAGAATGAACTGTTCCCCCTTTCCTTTGGAGGGATAAAAAAGGTAAGCTCTCAGGTAAAATGAGATAGCTGTCAAGTGATTAATTATCTGTAGGCAAAGACGCCCTTCATTTTGTTTAAGTAAAGCCTATTCACTTTAAGATAGAGAAACTTGCCTCCTTAGTGTCACTGTTGTCTAATGCCATAAAAACATTCCCTTGGCTGTTGATTGTTGGATCGGCGCTTCCACCAATTGCGTACTTCTCCCAACCAGTATATATATTATTCACAATGTGAAAATAACCATGCCTGCACCTGTAACACTTTGTAGATGCATTTAGATAGCAGCAATTCACTGATAACTCCAGGGATGCAGAGAAGAAAAGGGAGCGCCATTAATATTTACAGTTGCTCATGCAGCTTTGTTATAGAGTAAAGTTAGTAATAACTTCAGTTACCTGGGCATTCTTTGAACCAGATTTTCACCAAAAAAATTGAAGGCAATTGTGACTTGCATATTCTTGTCATCAAGAAAATCATCACTATGACCCATAAGCATAACCTCATTATGATTGAACATGTAGTTGTTTGAGATTGTTATAGATGTTGAGCCAAATACAGCATCTATCAGTCCGTCATGGCAATTAGCTAGTGTACAATGATCAATCCACACATCCCTAGCCGCAAATATCGATATCCCATCCCCATCTGAATTACCTCTCAAACCGTAATGCTTTGTGGAGTCTCTTACAATGGCATTTCCTCCTGGTACACAGCCATGTATGTAGATGTTATGTATGATAATGTTACTGACATTTTGAATGGTTATGCAAGGACCATCCGCAATCTGGATGTTATGCCCCCGGCCATCAATTGTTTTGTGTGAATTCATAATAAGTTCTTCCTTCAAGTTGATGACCATGTCCTGATCAAAGATGATCCACAGAGGCTCTTCTTGGATGACACCATAGCGGAGTGTGCCTGGAATTGGGTTTACAGGGTCATCATTGTCAGAATTTGTTACTACATAGAGGTTACCATCTCGACCCCCCACAGCATTGCGTCCAAACCCAATCGCGCAATCAGCTAGCACCTTCCTGTTGGTTTCCCAGTCAGGGTCGCATCTCCAACAATCATCAATAGGGTTACCGGTTCTGCATGCATCGTTTCCCAGCTGCCTTCTCGTTGAGCTCCTGTTACATTATTTTGCTCAGAAATTGATCTTAAATATTCTTGTGAACATATAGCATGAAACATTCACTTACCACTTGGTTGCTTCTGATATTCTTAGCAGAGGATGTCTAGAGAATGTTATAGTGGCATGTGAGATCAGGACCAGGAAGAAGAGGGAAAATGTCGGCATCTTACGTGTAGTCGAGGGATTGACGTCTGTTTTAGGAGCTACTACACTACGATAGCGGTACGAAGATTTAGATTTATATAGCTAGCAATCACAGCATTTTTTTTTGGCATGTTGCTTCCAGCAAAATTAACAAATACCACGGTGGAGATTAAATGACACCGGAAAAGTTGGTTTCCAATCATGCCGACAAGTAATAAATGAAAAGATTGTTCTAAAGAAAGTAGCAACGAGTTTTGGCTTGTAAAACCCCCTCTATTTGGAAACTTGACATTGCATTGATGTGGACGTGGTGGCAAGGACACAAGTATTTAGAGACCGAATAGTTAGCTGCCGGCTTGGATGATGGTCCCGGTCTCATCCGCCACCGTACGCTGGTGGACATGGTTCATTGAGCTAGATAGAGCAGTCTCGGTTTCCACAGAGGGGCTTTTTAAAAAGATTAGCTCGGAAAATATTGTTTGAAAAAAATTAAGTAAAAGAACACATTTTAATATTACCGCGTGCTGCAAAGTAGATGTGTAGATTTGAGTAGACGGGGAAAGTTCATCTCTTTTTTCAATTTCTAATAGATCACTTGATGTTATGAGATCTTTCAAGTTATTTGAGAATTGATCTTTTAACTTTAAATTTCAAAATTGACCTCTTTGATCTAAACTTTGTTCGAAATCATCATCAACTTTCCATCCAAAAAAGTAACAGACTTTTACGCCTGAAATTCACTTGATTTTTAGTTTTATATAAAAAAATCCATATAAATACAACTAATTAATATAAAATATAAAAAATCAATAACCATTTAGAAAACAAAGTAATTCAATTTGTTTAAAAAATAAGAGAGAAGGTATAAATCAATATTTAAATAAAAATAATAATGGGAAGGAATAAAAAAAATAAAAACAAAAATATGAAAAAGATGTCATATGGCCTTAATAAAGAAGCTCATACCATACATTTTTGTGTTTTATCTATTTAACGGAAGCAAACACTCTTGTTTTATTTTTTGTCAACAGAGCGACCGATCGTCTATAATAGTAGTTGACCTATTCTTAATTAGTTGTTTTTTGGTCACCTCTAGTGATTAAAAAAAAAAATTGAGATCCAAGTTCTTGGCCCCTACAAACTCAAATTGCTTGCTTATTTTTACCTCAAAACACTTTCAAAACATAATATATATAAAAAGCTTTGAAAAAACACTTATCAATCCTAAACCATCCAAAAATCAGTCTCAAAAATAAAAAAAATCAACCAAATCATAAAAAATCAAACAAACCTGATCTATTTTTACTAGCATGTTAGAAAAAAACACCATCTTCATTGAATTTCTATTGAGAAGAGAAACCCACTTATACAAAAATCATTCTTTTTGGTGGCCAAAATGGAGCTAATTGATAACTTTCTCTTTCCTTTACTATTTTTCAACAAGTTTTTCTCTCATCTCTTAAATCCAAATATTGAAAAATGTACAAAAAAATAAAGGGAATGAAAGGGAGGAAAAAGGAAATTAGGTGGATTGAAAAGCATTTTTTCATGAAATTTAGATTTACTATGCAATTTTCCAATATTTAATAGTTTGGTTCTCTCACTTTTAACTTTTTTTAAAAAAAAATTCACAATTAACCAACAATACCTGATGAAATTAGATCACACGAGGATTTAATTAAAAAAGAAGTTGAGGCATAATAATTAACTAAAAGAACTAGGATGAATAGTAATAGCCACCCCGGTTCTTTTAATATATTTGTTAATGAGAAAATAGTAGGATGCAAAAGAACAGACACATAGTTTATTCACACACAAAAACAATAAAATACAAATACGCATATTTGTATTAGTTTTGGAGTGCAAAAGAATCTGATAAATCCTATTTACGATGAAACCAAGCTCCCAAAATTTAAATCTCTTCTAATTTAGAACTCAGTTTTTGTATATGTCATTACTACGTACTGGAAAATATATATTCTCTCAATTGTTAACGGAGAGTGTTGACTCTCCTTGCCAAATAAGGATAATTGAGAGATTTTCTTTTTCTAATAGAGATAAAATCTCTCGTTAATATGTCAAATTATTAGAAATTACTCTAACAATTTGAATTTTTTTTTTCTTCTCCATACAATTTGGACCAGGCATAACCATGGGTTCCCAAACATAAAATAGTGGTTCGAAAAATCTTTTATTCTACTTCTTGAATCTCCACTAAAGTATTTACTATCAACTCACAACCTTCTTAATAGGTGAAACCAATAAGCTAATATTTTTATAGGATTAAGATTAAAAAACTTTTTACTCATAGTTTTTTTAAGAATTAAGATCAAACATTTCAATGGCTTACAACCAATATTTTTCCAAGTGGTTCAAATATCACTTACACTTTTACAGTAATTATGTTTCTCACAAGAATTCTCACACCTTATAATGAAGATAAAGATATCAATAAAATTAAGCTCAAGCATTTAAGAAAGTAATGATTTGATGTAAAGAAAGTTTAAAGCTTTGTAAAAATTATAAAAATAATAAAAGTTTTTAGATAAGAGAATTTGTAACCACTTGTAAAAATATAAGCTTGTGTGTTATCTCACTTGAAGTGAAATAGTGATGTTTATAAATAAAAAAAAATCACACATGGCCATCAAACATTTTGATTTTTTTGGAGTGTTCTTCCTTTTATTAGGAATGCCATATCCCTATATTTTTTTTTTAGAAAATGATTTATTGTAAGAGTTTGAATATATATAAAAGTTAACCGTTTTAATGTTCCATTAATTTATTCAACAAAATATATAGTCTCAAAATAAAGTTACACACACACGGAAAAGTGCAAATAACAATTAAAAAACCATTTCTCTCAACTACTTACCTTATAAATTGAGCATTGATAAAACTAAAGTATTTATTTCAAGTTTGGACTCCAATTAAAAAATTAACACAATTTCTTTTGCACTAATAATTTAGTAATGCTATATTTCTATACCCTAATTGAAAAATATGAAAGTGGCTCCCATATTAATAATGTTATTAAATATTTTCTTAATTGATAAACCAAGATTATTGTTTAAAGATTGTTATATTTTGTTATGCTTATTTTGTTAAATATAAAGCAGGTTATACACTCTGGTACAAAAAGTCAAGTACAACTCATAAAAAAATTACAAGTATACTATTTTAGCTAAAATTGACTAAAAAAAATGCAAGAACCCATATGATTGAGAACTTTTAGCTAAAACTAAATAAAAAACTTTTTTGGTGATTAAAAGTGCAAAAACACATGTGATAAAGTTCAAAATTGAGTGGTAATACCAAAATTTTTGATAAAATAATTTATTATAAGATATTGTTCACTATGTATAGGTTTTTGAAATAAAAAAAACATTGATGGTAACAATTTTGGATAAAATTTATTTTTGTGATGTCAAATTAAATTTTATAAAGATTTGATTATGTTAATATAAACTTAGGCATCTTCAAGTCATATTTATATCAAAAAGTTCATATTGCTTCAAATTAATGTAAAAAGATTCCTATAACATTAAAACTTTAACATATATATTAAATTCACTAATTTTGTTATCATCAAAATAATTAATCCATGATGTTAAAGACCTTTGGATTAACAATCCCTCTCTTTTTTATAATGATAAACAGTTCATGCAATAAAAATAAAAATATGATATTTAATATTATGCCCCCTTATCAGAAGCAATTAATGCAATAAAATAAATAAAGATGATATTTAATATTATACTCTTCTAATCAGAAGCAATATAAATTTTTAACTATTATAAGCTTCTAATATCAACTTGAATGTTTAAGATATAATAAAGATATAGCATTTCATAAATGTATCATCTTAAAATATTAATCACTTGCCATCATTAAAATCATAACCTACTATAGTAACTTAAGAACTAAAATTCATGCCTATCACAATCCACATTTAACTATAAATACCACATTTTTCTCTCTAAAATAATAAATATTAAGCATCCAAGCACTACATTTTTCTCCTTCTTTGGCACATCAAAAAGGAAGGCACCAAATAGCAAATAGATCCATGATATTACATAACCAAATAGCAAATTTATAATTTAAATGGGAATAAAAGCACATCAAACATAGTTAAAACCAATATCCATTGATTTAAAGATTGTAAACCAAATCTTCTTGAACTCATTTTATGTCCAAAAATCTTCTCTCATGTTTAGCCAAAGTGCAAGAATATTAAGTCTAAAAGTTTGTCTCTTTTCCAAAGGATTAAAAAAGTGTAACTTTTCTAACTAGACTTATTTTCATCAACTTATAAATGAATGTACAATCAATTTAATATTTTTATGCAAACATGTATTAAGCCTAAAACATATTTTTATATTTTTGAAATGAGAAGTTTTTTTTTTAATTTTTTGATTTTTTTTGAAAATTTAATTGAAAACGGGTATTTTAATACTAGGCTCACTTCTTATAGTGTAAGTATACAATCCCGATATTAAATAAAAATTTTGAAAAAATGTGTAAGAGATCCACAAATAATTTTAGATTGGTCTTAAAAAATTTTAGAATATTTTTGGAATATTTTGAGGTCTGTTTGGCAAAACCTATTTTTATTAAAAAAAACAAAGCAGTCAAAATAAGTCTAAGGGTGTGTTTTCCAAACAATCCTTTAGGCCAAAACTCTTTCACAAAAATATTAGCAAACCAAACAAATCTTTACCAAGTGACCTGGTTTGACCTGACCGGGTCAACCCGAAAACATCGATTCAACCATAGGCCGAACCAAAAACCAAGGTTTAACCCAAAACTAAACCAAAATAAAGATTTGAACCAAAATAAAATCAAAACTAAAAAAAAAATCATAAGATTTTCTTACCAAA
>Ga0307517_10006246_pt1 | contig 17713 bp, 11 predicted proteins | sample 23_EM_MG_FD_194515 | JGI IMG/M metagenome (GOLD analysis project Ga0307517, IMG submission 194515) | Populus trichocarpa ectomycorrhiza microbial communities from riparian zone in the Pacific Northwest, United States - 23_EM | ecosystem: Host-associated > Plants > Roots > Unclassified | place...
TATCAAATGAACATCCGGTTTGATATTGACAATCTTTTTTTTTTTCTATTTTTTTTATTTTAGCGCATGACTCTTAAATTTTTCAATACAATCATTAAATTTGTTTTTTCTTTAAATTTATTTTTTATTCTTTTAATTACTATTTGTTTTATTTTTTTTTTATAATATTAGCAAACATTCATTTTTTTATTAATCATTGTTAATTTTTTGTTATTGATTTTTTTTTATAACCATATTATTAAATTAATTAAATTTATTGAACTCATTCAAATCAATAATTCGAGTATAAATTTTCTTACTCATCTAAAAATACAATAATCGTCCGAACACTGTTTTATATTAAAAAATTTTAACCTAAAACCACATGTCACCTATCTAGTATTAGTATTGCAATAAATGATCACCACCATTCCCTTCTCCCTTTAATTGCTCGTATGAACAGCTTGGTATCTCAGCTGGGGTTGCGTCCTTAGTTTTGCAGGTTTGTACTCCATGCAATGTTCTTGAAGTTGCTTATCATATAATACGACCTTTGTTATAATTCAAACACCATTTATTAAGCTTAACCTCGATCTTGAGTCTACTAAAGATGGTGATGTGAAGAATTTCAGCGACAAATTTGTGAGAATAAATTGTTCTACAGATTGTATATTAGACCTGTAAAAATTAATCCCACCCAGAGTGAGAGGATGATAGGACTATTTTTCATAGCAAATGGATTTGCCATAGTGTATAGAGCTTTGCTCCAACCCCTCTTTCATTATAGGAGCTAAAAAAAGTATATATATAGGATATTTTCTCCAATTTTGCTTTAATAAAAATTTTAAAAAATATTAGCCTCTAAAACAAATTGGGATTTCTCAGATTCTAATACGATTAGTATGGGTAAATTAATTAATAAAAAAACGCATATAATGGATATTTCACCAATCTTTCTTTGCATCCTAAGGTCGAACTCCGTTTGGGAACGCGGTGCGAACCGCATTCCCCAAAATTCAATTTTTTGTGTGTTTTGGATCGTTTTGATATGCTGATTTTAAAAATAATTTTTAAAAAATAACAAAAAATATTATTTTGATATAAAAAATATTTTAAAAAACAACAGTAATTATAATTTTAAATAAACACTGGAATGTCATAGAGAGCGGCGAGGACGGGACTGTAAAGACAACGCTGAAAACAAGACTGGTTTGTGCTTGGTGTATTTGGAGAAAACATAAATTTTTATTCGTCTCTATTTAGTTGTAGAGGACAAGTCGAAATAAAATGCAAAAAATATTTGTTTTGCACTTATATGTCTCTATTGTGCATGTTATATTTGGTATGTGGTTTAAGTTTTTTTTTTTTTGTAATTTCTTTTGAACATTTTTAAAGGGTTATATTTCTTCCACAAGATGAGAGAGTTGTAATTTAAAATAAAATAAATACACATTAATCTTTTGATTTTAAAATTGAACCATGTTATGGATGGAATACATCAAGTGTTGGAACACTTTCAATAGTTTATAAGATTGTTGATGAACTAGTTTCTACAAAACATAAAACATGTATATGAATCAATATGTAAATAAAAAAAATCAACTTACAGAACTTATTGATAGAAAATAGACTTGAAGAAATAGATTAACGGAATGATCAATCCACTGGTTTTAAAACAATTTATTATCTGCTCTCTAGTGTTAGCAGTATGATTTTAATATTATTTTCTAGTTTTTGATTGCATAATCAAGAATAAACAATGAGTCAAAATTTATGTTACTTTCTGTAAGAATTTTAATTGAAGGAATGTAAAAGAGAAAGTTTTAGAAAAACTAGAAGTTTTCTCCATTATCAAAACCATGTCAGAATTGACACTCTCTGTATATAAAAACAATTTTAACATTAGTTTTTAAAATGAAAAGACATATTCTTTTGAAAAGAACACAACTCTATTTTAAATAAAATTTAACATACATAACTTTTCATTCACATCCTAACAATAAAAAAAATGAAATCATTAAAAATAACTTATATTGTGGTGAAACAAAAGATGTCGAGTCGAGGAATGTGAATTCGAAATGCTAGATTTAAAAGAACATCGATTTGAAATGCAAGATTTAAAAACTTTCAAATCAAAATTGTGTTTATAAGTAATTTAAGAATGAGTTTTGAAATTATATTTGAGTTTAAGACACCGTTTGTTTAATGAAAAATAGTTTTTTGAAAATTATTTTTTAAAATTTTCCATGTTTGTTTTTCAATAAAAAAGTTTGTCAAATGAAAACACTTTTTAGTCAAAAAAAAATTTGCCCCAATTTCATTTTCTAGAAGTTGAAAAAAATTCAAAAATAACATATTATTTGTTGATTATATCAAATCTGATCCTCAATCTTTTGATTGCTATATATTTTATTTTGATTTGTTTTTAATTTTGTCCCTTAGAATTTGATTTAATTTGATTTTTATATCAACTTTAATCATCATTCTTTTTATTGTTATTTTTCTCATATTATTTTTTAATTGAATTTGTTTTCTATCAGATTCGGTCTCTATTATTTTTTTTCTTTATGAAATTGATTTTTTTATTTTTTTATTTTTTAAAAGTTTTTTATTTGTCAAATTTGATTGTCAAATTTGATTCTTATTCTTTTTATTATTTAAAATAATTTATGAAATTAAAGTTTTTTTTATTTCATCATCTTTTAATTAGATTTGGTCCTCATTATTTTGATTGCTATTTTTTTATTTGAAATAATTTATGAATTTATTTTTATTTTTAATTTCATCCTCCTTTAAATTTTTCATCTATCAATTTTGGTCTTTATTCTTTTAATAAAATTTTTAAAAAAAGATTAATAAATTTTTAAAAAAAGATTAATAAATTTTTTTCATTTATTTTTTATAGTATAATCAAATACTGAAAAATATTTTTCAGATTTATTTTTTATGATAATATCAAATATCAGAAAATATTTTTTTAAAAATGTATTTATTTTTAAATATTTTTAAGTAAATAAACGGGCATAAAAGATTAGGCAAGTGTTTAAAATTGTTTCACGGTGAAAAATGAAAATAAAATTGAGAATTTCCATGTTGTCGTTCGGATAAAGGCGGACAACACGATTTGTAGGAATCCAACCAGCTCAAGGTTGAAGACGACATGAATGGCCTGTCACGTGCAAGGATGAGGCGTTGTCCACGTCTTATGTTTTTCATATCTAGGCCTAGACAGACCTAGCCACCTAGGTCTCCACGTCCAGTTTGATCTTTTCCTTTTTCATACTTGGTGGAATTAGGGTTTATGCTTTCTCGTTTTTTATTATTCTTTTTGTTTGATGAAATTTTTGTGCTTTCGTTTTCTTTTAATTAGTATACATTATATACATTTAGGGTCTTATTTGAGAGTTTATTGTAAGAAAATATTTTTATTTTTGCAAAAAATAATTTTTAATATTTGTTTGTCAAATATTAATTATTGCTTGCACCACAAAAATGATAAAATTCAATTACTGAAAATCATGTAAACATAAAAGAAATAATAATAAAATAGTTTTTCAGCCCATAACACAGATGGGTCGGAGACAAAGCCCAGTTCGAACCAATTTCCATTGGACGGACCAAGCCCATTTATCAACGTAAATGAACAGAAGAGTTTGGCTGCGAAGATAAAACCCTAGCTGCTCCGTGAAGTCGAGCCATCTTCTCGCCGCATAGAAGGGAAACAGCAGCAGCAGTCGTCATGGGTAAACCCCTAGATCTTGATCATCTCTTTGAGATTTTGCTTAATGTTTTTCTTCATCCTATCCCTTCTTAACATTGGGTCCGACTTGCAGGTAAAGTGCATGGTTCTCTAGCTCGTGCTGGTAAGGTGAGAGGCCAAACTCCCAAAGTGGCAAAGCAGGACAAGAAAAAGAAGCCCCGTGGCCGTGCCCACAAGAGGATGCAATACAACCGCCGTTTCGTCACAGCAGGTAATCTCTCTTTCCCATTTATTCATTTAACTGCAGGTTCTTGTTCCGGTAGCAGAACCAAGAAATAATGAATTTATTATAATTACAGTTGTGGGATTTGGCAAGAAGAGAGGGCCCAACTCCTCTGAGAAGTAAAGCTTGAGAGAATGAGAAGATGAAGAAACATTTATTGACTTTTAGATGAAGAAACATTGCTGTTTTTCCTTTCTAATTATGACAATGTTACTGCAGGTTGCTTTTAGTAGTTGATATTAACTGTCAGACTATGTGGAGCATCTGCCCTTTTTGTTAATTATAGATGATTTGATCTTCTTTTCATTAAAAATGTTGCTTCAGAATTTTGTTGTGGGGTTTGCTTAGTTTGTTGTCGTGATGTATTCTTTGTTTGTTTTCTGTTCTTGAGAAATGATTTAGAATTAAGAATTAATGATGATGGTCTGCTTGGTTAGTGTGGGAAGCCAATGGATTTTGATTGAAATAATGTGGAAATAGGCAATCTTTGCGCATTTTGATTGTCTTTTGCACTTTATAGAATGCAATGGGTTATTTGAATAGGTAGACTTGGAGAGAAATGGTGAGATTATGAGGAGATGCCTAAATGAGGGATCGTCCCTATTCTCTTGTGGTTCTAGTTTTCTTCTTTATAGTGTTGTATTTCTTATCAGGCTCTATTTTCTGCATCCCGTTGAATCTTGCTGAGAAAAGTGAATGTGATCGATGGTTCTTGTTACTGGAAGTACTGTTTCCAAAGCTTTTGGTTCTGTTTTCCCTCCTGCATGCCCATTATTCTTTGCAGAAAATGGCACTCGCCCAGAATCCTTGAAAGAATATTACCAATAAGCTTATAAGCATGCCATTACATTTTCTGACGAAAGGGTTTATCAGGGAGAGAATCTTTGTTCTTTTTCTTTTTTGACATAAGCATGGATCTGCCTTGAATCTGGATATTAGTTAGCTGATGTCTTGAGTTGTGAAAGAAATCGAGGCATAATCAGTTGTTTCAGTTATTTTTTCCCATAGCGTTTGTACATTAACTTAGGAAGCCAAAGGCAAGGTAGTTCTTGGGAAAATGTCTCTGGAGTGGTTGATGGATATGCTATAAAATCTTCATTGCATATCATGGTTATATCTAATAATGGCCAGTTAGAGGCACATCGGATAATATATCTAGCTGATGTCTTAACACTGAACACCGGATAATATACTAACACATGAGGCACACATCAACTTTATATTTGTTATATTCTCTGCTTCAAACACTATTGATTTGATCCGAAGTTACGCTAGCTGTAAAAGCATCTCCATTAGCAAAAGCCATTTAGAAGAAAAGTTGTGGAGATGAAAGAAAAACTATTTAAATAATTTATTTGAATGCTTTTGATTTATCTGATGGATATGTTGGAATAGCTTTCTTTTTTTCAGAAAAGTCATTTTAGCCTTTTATTCTGCTATCCTTTTGAACTGCAAAATCAGGGAAGAAAGCTAAAAAACTAGTTTTTTCTTTTCTTTCTTTCGGCTCCTCATTTGGCTCTCTCAAGATGTCCTAAGAGAAGATATCAGGCACGGTGCAGCCAGAAAGCATCAAGGTAGACCAACTTCTGATCCACCATATTATAGATGCAATGATATCAATGCTTCCTTTCCAGATTTGCTTGGTGTAAAGTAAAATGCAAGCAAAATGGTGCTTCCGGTTATCAAGATCTCAGCATGTTGCAACACGTTTCAAAGTTAACTGAGGAATGCCTAAATTTGTTTTTTAATCTGGAGCTCAAGGTAGCTGGAAACCTATAGCTCAAATCTGGATCTCAGCATGATAAAACCAGCGCTAGCTATCTTTTTCCTGAAGATTGCTAACATAGGAGAGTTACCTGCCAGAAAGAATCACCTGACAGCTCTGTTCTGATCAGCTGAATAGAAGATTTTATAGTGTTGCACCCCAAACTTTATTCACTAAAAAGATAGAACACAAAAGAGCCAACAAATTAATTAAGGCACAAACAGTGCTTCAATCCACACCCTTCATAGCATTAAATAGCTTAACGAGTTTGATGGGACAAAGCGAACGCGATCACTCCAACAACAAATTGTGAACCAGCAAGACTATAGCGTAAGTCAATCAACTGAAACATATGTACAAGTACATAAAACCGTGGAGTTGGGGTGAAGTAAGAATTTTAGGTGAGCTAATATTACAAAAATACATGACTTGCTAGACCTTGCATCCTCTCTGCAGCTCAATTAAGAGATTAATGCACGATAAATATTGTGCTGCGAGTCTGTTTCATGCACATGTGGAGTTGATCATCACCTATATTTTCATGCTATGATTCTGCTCTATCGTCCCTCATGACTCGATATCACAGCATTGCCTTTCAAAGCATGTCAAGCAGCAGGTCTTCTGTAATAAAGATCCGAGTACTCAGTGATGTTTTGATCCATTCGACTGGTAGAAAACCTTTTAGAGTTTGTTTAATTACCAACTCACCATCCACTGTCAAGATGTGCAATGGAATGCACTTCAAATTCTAGAGGGTAGCCCATATCTCTAACAAAACACGCACTGAATCACGGCATTTCATGAACAGGTATTTTCAGTTTACATATATTTAAAACATCCTGACGAATTTCTGGAGACACTTCATTCAGAAGGTCTAATATGGCTACTTTGTGCTTCCTCTTTAGTTCCTCTAGCTCTTGTTGCTGCATTACTAGAAGTTTATCAAGTTTCTCAGCAATGATCTTGACAGATGTGCTGTTTCTATTAGCATATTGCAAATCATCAGATCTGTTACTTCCATGTTTTGCACTGTTATCATCATCATCAGACATGCTCTCAGCCTCCAACTGTCCATTTGACCGAGCAGCATTTGGACAACTTAGAGAAGGCTCATGACAAGACAAGTTTGAACGTCCAAGCTTGCTTGGAGAGTTTCCATCAACGTCCTTGGGTGAGTCGGACCAATACTTACGACCTGAAGGCAATCTTTCCAATACAAGACTGCCAGGAGAGGGAATGGATTCATTTGACAAAGGTGAACTGTCATCCTTAGTTTCAAAAGGAGGTTCTGAGTCCTCTGCAACTAAATTTTCTGGTGAAACATTGTGGGAAGCCCAACCCGGAATATGGGACCGAATTTCTGAATCAATCATAGCAGCAATTGTTGAAACATCTTGATCAGTCAGATCCAACTCCTCCACCATTTCACTAGCAACTGCAATTGCTGTATCGACCTCAACATCAAATGGGAAGTGGATATTGCGGATATGACCTGGAAGCATGAAGACAACATTCAATTAGAATCATTTGTGGATGCTGATGGACAAGACCTCTAATGTGTGTGTGTGTGTGTGTGTGTAGAGAGAGAGAGGGAGAGAGAGAAAGAACCTGTGGAATCAGCTATCCTTAGTTTCAAAAATATTGTATTAATGTCTTTCCTCTGACCTTGCACAGTGAAATCTCTGATTGGTTCAGCAGAAGAATCCTTAGCAATTTCATTAACATCAATCTGATCAGAACTACCACCTGCAGTTCGAGCAAGGTGTCAGAGCCAAAAACACTAATGATGTGGTTGTCTTACAAACAAGTGAGGGGAAAATTTGCAAGGAATCATATTCCTCTAATTTGGTTGATAATGTGGGAGAAAAAAAAGAAACAAAGTTGAGGGAAGCTTTGTTCTAGTTATGAATTGTGTGTTTTCTGCCAAATTGTTCAGGATTTAAGCACTTAAATATTTTTCTCATTGTTTGTCATAGATAAACAAAAAGAAAACGATTCTATTCCTTTTTCTCTCATTTTTCCTATCCATGATTTTGAAAAGCATTTGAACACCAAAGAATTTTGAAGCTATTTGAGTTTACCTGAAGAATGGGCTTTCGGTCGGAAAGAGTGACCAACACTTTCATTTTCCTCATCTGATTGAAGAAAGGGATCCATCAAAAGTTCCTTTGCCGGCAATCGATCAGAGACCTTTGCAGTACATTTTTCTATAAATGCTTTCACAGCAGGATCTTTCACCTTCGCTAATGATGCTGGTTTAATTCCCTTTCAACAAAAAGAAAAACCACGATGACAACTTAGAAACATAAAGTAAAACACAAAGAAAAATATGATAATATGCTGGGAGCCACTGGCTGTGCATGAATTGGGGTGCTAGCAGGGTGGCTGGACAAGCTTTGATTCAGAAAAGACTTAGCAAGGAGAGGTGACATTAATCAATGCATGGAGGCCTAAAAGCCCCAGTGTCTGATCTAATCTGATAACAAAAGCACGGGAACATAACAAGAGGATTAGCTACCCTTTCTCCATTCATCAAAACCCTATGTAGCAGAAATTGTTCTAATGTCATTGAAAACTAGGTTTTTGTTATTAGAGGTATGCTCTGCAGAAAAGTATGCAAGCTTCTACTCTACAAATTCCAACTGTCCTACTGAAGAAATCTGAGGTAATGTCAGCATATGTTAAGGAGGAACACAGCATATGCATGACAACACCATATTCAAGTATATTGGGGTTCAATGATATCTACGATAATATGTCATGTAGTAACTATAGAAATGAAAAGCAATCACGTCCTAGAAAGATGAACATCATGTTGGTGCCACATTCTTTCACCAATAAGTGAATTGATGCTCATATCATAAACTATCATGAGAACAATATAGTCTCTTGAGAAGACTCCACAAGATTAATACAGGGTTTTCACTTTACAACATACATATAAAATCAAGATTGAACAAAATCTGATGTCCAATGAATCATGTAGCCAGGACTGGAAGGAAAAAGAGAAGAGAGATGAAACCAGGTAACAGTGACAGCTTTCTGCAAGAATAAAGAAAATCAATTTCCAATAGAGTCTGACAAACTGAACTACCAGGACTGCACAGCGTTTAAAAGTTAAAGATGCAGCAACATATTAAACTACAAAGGCAGAACTGCATTAAAATTTGTCTTTTTTCTTTTGAATGGTGTTGAAAATAGTCTACTCTACGACATAAGACAAATAGCAAGAATATAAATTGCAGAAGTAGTTTGTTCAATAAATTTAAATTTGGGCAAGGATTCCAAATCCCTTACTGATGTCACTTTCTTATATATTTGAGCAGCATTGGTGCATTCCACATATGGATATTCAACAGTCACCAACTCTAGCAGGCACATGCCAAAGGCATAAATGTCAACAAGCTCATTATACTCCTCCTCATAAAGCTCTGGTGCCATAAACTCTGGTGTACCTAATTCCGCACTAACAATTTTGTTATCATTGCCAACAGATAACAAAAACCTCCAGAACACCTTCCATGTCAAAAAAGAAAATAAAAATAAAAAACATGAAAATCACAAGAAAGTAGTCCTCACCAATAACACTATGAGCTGACCGAGCTTGCTGAAGAATGGCAGCCAAACCCAAGTCACCAATTTTCACTTCACCTTGGTTTCCATTAACAAAGATGTTGTCACATTTTAAATCTCTGTGGATAACTGGTGGATCATGACTATGAAGATACAAAAGTCCCTCTAAGATCTGCCTAGACCATTTCTTCAATGCTCTTAGACCTACATGCTTATGCTTCTGCCGATACCTACAACGCAAGTAAATGAGCTCCTCAAGTCAACCAAGAGCACAATCAAACTAAGATCCAAAAACAAGAAATTTTTAATTAGTAGAATTCATAGACTTACTGCCGCAATGTCCCAGAAGTGAAAATCTCAGTGATGAAGTTGATATTCTCATTTTTGGTATCGATCCACGAATTGTAAAACTTGATAATGTTTTTATGCTTCAAAGTATTAAGCAAATGAACTTCAGAATATAAACGCTCCAAATCCACCGAATTACGTAATAGATCTGCCACTTTAACTTGATTCCAAGCTACTTCTATTCCTTCAAATTCATCAAATGCTCTATATCTAAACCCCCAAGATTCAATCAAGGACAAAACCATATAGAATTACACACTCATTAGTCCTTACTTGCATCTCACTCACTCACTCACTCACTCACACACACACACACACACACACACACACACACACAAACACAAAAGAAACAGTATATACGGTAACTTCCATTGTAAAGTGACAAAGTTGTACAAAAAAAAAAAGGATACACTTTCTTGAAAGCACCCCTGCCTAATACCTCTTTATACTGCAAGAAAGACAAAGAAGAAGAAAAATAAAAGAACCCCATTAACAACAAAGCAACTAATAAAATCACCATAACATTGACCTGAGAAAGAGACAGGGCAAACAATATCATATATTTCCAATATGGGCTAATTCAACTTTGATCGACAAAAACAAAAGGCAGAAACTTAAATGGAAAATTTCAAATTACATGAATTAAAAAAAAATGGAACACAACACATACCCGACCATAACGACCAGTGGGATCAATCTCTACGAACTCAGCATCAGAATCATCCGGGTCTGTCTCGGACGAGGATTCCTGTGGCATCCTCAGTTTCTCAAAGAAAGAAAAAAAGAAAGCTTTTTGTTAAATCTTTATGTGTTCACAGATGAATCAAAATTAAAAAGAATAGTGTTGTTATTGTTGGAGAAAAGGCAGAAATAGAAAAGGAAGAAGTGGGAAAGAGAACGATAGAGGCTAGAGAGAAGAAAAGCGTTGCAACGTTGCAAGAAGCAAGGAAAGTTGAGTTGCTATTATTCTTAGGAACAAAAAAATTATTTCTTTTTATTTCTTTTCTTAGTGAATGAAAAAGAGAAAAATAAATAAATAATTCCATCAATGAAGCTTCTGAATTTATGTTGCAAGGTTGTTAAAATAAAAAATAAAAAATAAAAAAAAGGGTTTCAAAAGGTATGATTTGGGGTTACATGGGAACAGAGGTGGCAGAGACCTCAGATCTTGCCACATAAGATGGGGCACTGCACGTGCTGTTGGATGTTTACACATGTCAAGTCAAGATCTCAAATTTTTCTTCTTTTTCTTTTTCTTTTTCTTTCAGCAGAGAGGCATCTTCAAGAGTTTCTGCGTGTTTTTTTTTTTTTTAAGGTTTAAAACAGGCTAGTTTACATGCTCATTTAATTTAACAAGTTAATTTTAATTTGAATTTAAAATTAAATTATGTATAAGTGATATAGTTGATTTGATTAGTTTAAAAGCAAAGACAACTCACTATAGAAAAAATTCAAAAATAAAATTAAAAAAAAATTGATGAAATTAATAGAAAAAAAACTTTTTGATCTGACTTACTATCTAAATTGAATTTAAAATTAAACTGTGTAAGATTTGTTTTGATGTGATCTAGTTGATTTGGTCACACCAAATGTAATTTAGAAAATTGTTAGAAAAAATCTAGGAATGAAATTGATAAAAAAAAAAGAATAAAATTAAATAGAAAAAAGAGTTGGATTGAAAAAAGAAGAAGAAAAGCTTCACTATTCATGATGTTTTCTAAAACTTTTAGTTGAATTAGGTAATATCTCTAATTAATCAGTATATTTCGGAATAATAAACGTTTCTCTAAATTTTAAATTCAATATTAGTTAATTACCTATCATTTATGTGAACTTATCCAAATTTTCTCTTTTTTTACTATCGTCTTTCAAATAGAAAATAACTTGAATAGTAGTTTTGGAAAGAGATATGCTTAATTTTTAGAGATTGTTTGAGAACGCGGTATAAATCGTGTTTCTTCAAATTTTAAATTCTATTTTTATATAAAATAAAATTTTGTTTTATGGTTTATTACATGCTGATATTAAAAATAATTTTTAAAAAATAAAAAAATTTATTTTAATACATTTCTAAACGAAAATATTTTGAATCGTCACCACTATCACAATCCTAAATACACCCTTAATATACATGTTTTACACAGTTTTTTTAAAATGAAATAAGGAATCCTCATATTATTATTGTTATTATTATTATGGAGAGTCTTAAGAAGATTAAAATGATAACACTAAGAAAAAGAAAAGGAAAAAACATTTTCCTTGACTTGAAAGGACTTTCTTTCATTTGGTTTATAATTTTCATTTTATTTTTGACGAAGATGCGAGGAATTATTATTTTTGATATAGTAATTGATGGCATATATTATATCTCTCGCAAGTAAGTACGAGTAAAGTTAGAAAATGATGAAGTCTAAAAAATCTAAATAGTTTATGAAGAAGCGTTGAATAATTAATTAATTAATTAGTCCTATTAATTTTATATATTTTTTTTAATTAAGATAGTTAATAGTTTATATTCGGTATTTAGTAGACCAGTATGATTTATGACTAATATATGTAAAGGTTTTTTTTTAATAAAGATGGTGACTCTCCCGATCTTTAGAGAAATATTTTATTAAGAGAAAAAATACAATAATATTATATATATATGAAAATCTGAATTAGATATCAAGAGCAGCCTTGCAAGTTGCAACTGACGAACTATCCAAGTGGGAATATGGAAATTGGCCGGCCGCCATCTCGCATACGGTCTATGTCTACCAACTATTCAAGCTGCAAGATAATTAATTAGAGACTCCGCCGCCTCAATCCACCCTTTACAATTAGTTTCTCACTATTTACTAAATAAATTTGATTTTTCCGTGAAATGCACATATATTGTAAATGCCTACATAATTTGTGTTTGATTGGTAAGAAGAGGAAGAGGAAGAGGAAGAGGAAGAGGAAGAAGCTATATAGATCATAAATATGGGATTCACATGGTTTGATATGAGGTTTAAATTTAAGTGGTAAAAAAAATGGCATTTTTCTTAGTCATTATACCAACAACGCCATTGAAAAGAAAAAAAAAAAACTAAAATAGCTACTGAAATTACTGTCGAGCAAGACAAACCCTGTTTGTTTTTGTAGTTGAAAAATATTTATGAAAAAAATTAAATATTTTTTATTTTAAATTAAAATTTTTATGTGTTTTTAGATCGTTTTGATATGTTGTCAAAAATAAATTTTAAAAAATAAAAAAAATATTATTTCGATACATTTCCAAACAAAAAACATTTTGAAAAAAAAGTTACTATCACAATCCTAATCAGGTTCACAGTATTCTAGTTGGTTTAAGTATAGATTTAATGAACTGTTTTAAAACTATCATAGTTATAAAACGCAATTATGTAATTGACCTGGTTCAAAGTTTAGGCTGTTGGATAAATTAATTTAGATTAATTCAGTTTTTTTAACTGAAAACAATATTAACACATGCTGTCCTTCTCGGGATAAGAACCATCCCGGGCAGGAGGTTTCCATTTGGACACCATTTCTATTTGGAAGATGACGAACGAAATAAATTTTTCGGCATTAAAGTTTCTTTTCTGCCTATTTTGTAGTTTAGTGTTCCATTTTTACCCTTCCGTTTAAACGATATTACAATCCTACTCCAGGTTTATCCACCAAAAATCTTATTCCTGTCAGATACCAGGCATTACTCGAGGAAGAATGGGCAGCCATTTTCATATTAAAAAAAAGCTTCAAGCAGCCGTACACGCAAGGGCAAGAAATCGACATCTTCCAGGTTTTCCATATCATCAACCAACCAACAGTTGACTGAAAAGAGAGTTCATATAGAGTGATCTGAACGCACCTGCCCTCCCCTTTCTTTACAATATATCACCGCAATCTCTCTCTGTAAACTTTAAAGCCAAGAAAAATATGTCATCCATGCTATGAGTAAGGTCGGCAGATTCAAAATTACACTGATAATTATTTTAATAAAGATCCTTTAAAATATATGTATGAGCATACTATTTTGAATTGTTCCAACTTAAACCCAGAATATATGAGCATTCCCCTATATTATTGTTGTTCTATCATAGATCTTGTGCTCAGCAAGTCGCATGTCCAAAATTATATGGTATAATTGAAGAAGGAAATTATGCAGGTGATGCAAGATAAACTGAGAAACAAAATTCTTTGCCACTTTTATCACTAACAACTTATGCAGGTTGCTGAATGCGCCACCAGAGGCCCCGTATCTTCCCCATCCCACAATTTCAAAAAAGGTCCTTAAATTAAACCTGATAATAACATGGAAAAGGAGTTGGAAAACAAACAGTCTGCAACTTTTCTTGCTAGGATGATCAAATCCACCACCATCTTTCCTGAGGAATGGATGATTGATCTCCCTCTAGATATAGATCTTGCTAACGTTTCTTAAGTGCATTCATCCTGTCTCTTAAATAGTAAAGCTTGGCCCTCCTCACTTTCTTCCTGTCATCGAGCACCTCTATCTGCTTTATGTTAGGTGAGTACCTGCCATTCATCACCCACTTACTTGGTCACCATACAGAAATGATGAGCACCAGCAATAAAGAATTGATGATAAGTATCACCTGTTTTCTAGAGAGAGGAAAAAAGAAAAACTCTACAGGAAAACATTCACTTCAATGGGAACCAAACACGAAAAGTAGACCAAGACAGGAAACATAACTCTGGAATCTCATCAAGGAGATGAGTAGTCAATTAACATGTTAGTTTGTCCGCACTTAGGCTCATTCTATCAAAGCTGATTACACACAGATATAAGAGCAAGATACAAAACATCTGTAGATCTAATGCAAGATAACAAGTGTTGTTGTTATTGGTCATCTAGCAGTCAGTTTTTTGGTACTGAATTTAACAAAGAAGAGAAAATCGAAGAGACTAAACTCAGAAATTTTGTTAAGATGTTGATTTTTAAAGATATATATGCAGGCATGTGATTTTTTCCTAGCTTGGTAGGATGATGAGAAAATTGAAATGCTTACGAAGGGATAAAAACATTTAACTGGGTGCCCTCTCACAAGCATACAAGGTTCAAGTTGAAACAAATACTCCTATCACCATCTTCAAACACACACAAAAATACCTATACAGATAAATTATATTTAACAGTTGATGGATTGAACTCCATATAGCCCACTTAGGACATTCAAGTTGCAGGTGAGTAGGATGACATATTTTTCAACTCAAGGAATTCAAAAATAAATACAAATCAACAAATAAAAGATTAAGGATTTTTGAAAAACAGAAAAGTAACCGAGCAGGAGGACCTATATGTATCAATATCATCCAGTCAAAGTATATCAGTAAAAGATGCGTCTTCATTCAAATTTCTGGTACATAGATACTTGGCATATCTCTGCCGAGGGACTGTAAGTCATACTTTGGCATCAATTACTTGCCATATGTGCCTTGGATACCCAAGGGCACCAAAGAGGGGGGTAACATGACTCATTATTTAAGCATCACAACCAGGCAAGTGCCCTTGCCATTTCTATAATTTCAGTAGATAAAGGTAACATAATCTCCTATTTTACCAAGTTCCTGAACTAGCTAAAACAGAAGTATAAGGATTTAATTCTCTATCCCACAGGGAAATGCTGGCTTCTCATCAATGTTTATGAAAACAGTGAGACAACGTATATGTAGTTTAAACTATGAGAAACCTTGCCATGTACATGTGAATTGTTACGGTAAATTCCTTTTCTCCCATGATCAATCTACAATTTGGACAAAAAACAGGGAGAAAATGGAGGAGCCTACACTATAACTTCAACACATCTAAGTGAAAGGAATTTATTATGTTTTTTGGGAAAATATGTAGATCTCAATATGACTTCATTGATATTCAAATGCACAATGTGTCTGCAAGGGAAACAGAAGCGGATCAATACAACCAGCAGTTTTTAAGATCCATAAATCACCTCACACCATCAATGATAACAGGGGTTCAAAAATTCATGCATAAAGTCTTTGAAAAGGATAGTGATACAAGCACTTCCTACAAAAAGATTGGCCGTTTCTTTCTTTACTGATTCCTAAACATCTAAATACTAAGTTTTGTCCTCCAAGTCATTGAGTCACAGTTTTTAAGTAAAATTTCATGGACTTCACACATATCTTAATTCCAGTATGAGACAGCAAGGAAAAAAAAATACTACCAGGGCACAGCTTGATCATTGAATAGAAAACTATTTCATCACCACTTACAGTGGAAGTAAGGATTCAACTCCAACACCAGCAACCATCCTCCTTAATCTAAAAGTAGTATGTATACCAGCATTCCGTCTAGCTATAACAGTGCCTATAATAGTCGAAACACGCCGCTTATTCTCCGGCACTTCCTGCTCATAGCAAGGTTCAAAATGGAACAGAATTAAAGCATGCCATTCAAGTCCTCCTTCACAATCAACAAAATTAAACAAAAAATAACAATATCCCTAAGCAAAAACATACCACTTTGAGTCGCACAGTATAACCAGGCTTTATATCAGGTATCTCCCTCTGTCCCCTTACTTCCTCCACTGCTTCTTTATTCAAAATCTGCTCAAAAATAATTATTGATCAATACAGCATAAAATAATAATAGAAATTATTGTTAAAAAAAAAGAAGCTAAATTACCTGCATTATATGCCTGGCTGTTTTATCAAGTCTCTTGAATTTGATGCGAGGAGGAACATCCGCAACAGGAGCGGACGAATCTTCTGAAGACGCTTCAGCCGGATTTCCCACTGTTGTCATGCTCCTATAGCAAGACAAATTCATCCTACAGCTTCTCCCGTTACCATTCAAGAACGTCGCCGTTTCCGTTTGAGTACCAAATTTTGGCTGCCACATGAATCAATTAAGAAATTAAACTTAAATAACGGATTTAGGTTAAGTAAAAAAGCAAAATTGAATGGAAAAGGAAGGAGAACATACAGAGAAGCAGTGAGATGAGCGAAAAGGCTGAGTCATTGACGCAGGGAATCGATTTGGAGCCGAAGAATTTGAGTTTAAAAGGGTTAATCCATGATTTTTACTTTCAGTAACAGCTAAATAAGCTAAAGTGGATTTGAAATGAGAGATGTTTAGATTTTGTCTTCGAAATAAAGTGCCGTAGAGAGATTGCATTGCTTCGAATTAGACCGAGGCTGCTTGGTTGCTGAGAAAAAGAGAGAAAGTAAAAGAAAATGTATACAGTTGATCAACGACGGGCCGCATCCAAAACCCTGCTTTGCTCCCCCTTCTACTTGATGGGTTTTGAGGTTTATAGACATGGACCAAAATGCCCCCTGTGAATGCTATAGCAACTGTCCTGGTGGTGGGGTCGTGGCTGCGGACCTTCTCTTCGGGTTTTCCTCTTTATTAATTTTTTTACAAAGCACAAATAGAATTTGTTTTTTTGAAAATTAACGGAATAGTTGTTAAACCCGACCTGGTAGCCGGTCCGGTTCAAGACTTGGATTTCAAGTTTTGACCGGGTCATTGGGTTTTGACTGGGTTATCAGGTCGCCCGGGTTATTTTTTTTAATCAAAACAACGTTGTTTTAGTAAAAAAAAAACAAAAGTCAACGGGTTGCAACCGAGTTTTTGACCAGGTCGTCGGGTCACACCGGGTTTTTCTTTTTCCTATTTTTTCTGAAATCCGACCTGGTTCCAGTCCCGAGTTGGTCAGGTTCCTGGTCGATCTGTTGGGTCGGTTTGGGTTTCAAAACTATGATTAGCGGTGTTAAAATAAAAAACTTGGGAAAATAATATGGTTTATTTTTTTTATATATAAAATAGTATAATTTGATACAAGTTTAAAAAAATATTAAATGAGTTGACACCATTTATAATAAGAAGCTAGAAAAAAAAAATCTTAGAGTCACACTAACGTTATGATAATAACATTATCAATACTTTCAAAAAAATATCGACAAAACGAATCTAACTACATCAATGAAGATCACCAACAACGATTAAAGTGGGTTACTCGTTGTCCAAAGACCCACTTTGATCACTTTTATTGATATTTTTTGGTATTGTTGGATTCGTCACATTGATATA
>Ga0307517_10006248_pt1 | contig 17708 bp, 15 predicted proteins | sample 23_EM_MG_FD_194515 | JGI IMG/M metagenome (GOLD analysis project Ga0307517, IMG submission 194515) | Populus trichocarpa ectomycorrhiza microbial communities from riparian zone in the Pacific Northwest, United States - 23_EM | ecosystem: Host-associated > Plants > Roots > Unclassified | place...
AGGAAACATTGAAAAAGACTAGCACGAATAGTTTGGCATATCCTTCTATTTTATTGATTTTTTTTAAAAAAAACTAGCATTATTTAAAAAAATATTGGCAAAATAATACTTAAAATTTTTTTTTTAGTAAAATAACACAGTTTATGCATGTTGCGATTAAAAAACGTAACATTTAAATTTATCGTGATTCAGAAACATTTACTGAATATATATTTAAACATAAAAAAATTCTTACTTTTATCAAAGAAAACCTTTTACAGGTATTAGCACAAACAATCTTGACCTACCAAGTATTAAGTATAAGATATTAAACTATTTTAATTAAAAAATATTACTAGAATCAATTGATTAATTAATTATCCATTCCAAAATACTATTGCAAACAACTCATATTTTTGGTACATTACCGTATTCCAAAAGCATCCAAGTTGCATTGCATGCAAATTGAGAAGTCATGGAGACACAATCAAATCCACTTTGATGAAAAGGAAATTTCAATTTAGACGTCAATATTACAATTTGGATGGCTCCGACAAGCGAAGACAAGGAAACCTCTCAATTGGTCCCACCCACTACCCAGGCAGATGATGAGCTCAATTGCTTGGTAATTGAACGAAACATCATGGACTCATCTTCGTGGTAAGACAAATCATGTCTTCAGAATGAGTGGTGCATAATCAGCGGCTTGCATTAAGGGTCCGCATAATACTACTCCTGTTGAATTAATCAAGATATATATAAATTAATTGAAATATTTATATTAATAAAAAAAATATTGAATTATTCAAAACTATCAAGTACTAAATTTTTAAAATTTTGAAGAACAGATTATTCCATTTACTAGGATAATATCTTTTTGTCGTATAAAATCATTAAATTAATGAATTTGTAGTTTACTTTTAATATAATTTTGGATAGTCAGAGCTTTCCTTCAACTTAATTTTGACTAGCTAATTTTTTTCTTTTTTGTATTTTAGTTAAGAAGGAAGGATGAAGGAGATGCGTGAAATATTCAAATTATCTAAATCGTTTTATAAATAAAATAAATTTGGGTTGAAAAAAATATTAGGATAAAAGAAATTAAGAATTTAGATAATTAGAGTAATTATACAAAAAAAGTAATTTTACTAATTTTACATTTGAATATTCACCTCTATCTTTAACCTAATTTCAACCTAATAGTGATAAAATCTTATGGTATTGAAGCTGTAACTAATGATTTCTATTAGTTACTTAATAAAATTTACTTTAAAAAAAGAGACATATACAAGTTTGAGAGATAATAAAATTTATGACACATCAAAAATAATAAGAATATCTCCATCTAATATTTATCTCTTATACTTACATCTATTTAATTATTTATATAAAGTAAATTTCATTGAATAACTAACATAGAATGACACTGAGTACAACTTAAACACCATAATGTTTTTTCACAATGGCACCCCCATTAGAAATTAACTTGGAACTAGACTTTCGAGACTTAAGAACTTGACTAATAAACAATCCTTACGAAATTGAAAAAAGAAATTGTCTTGCCACCCATGTATGTTTGGAAGGAATTATATATATATATATATATATTCACGTTAAATAAATATCAAGAGTTTACGTGAGGTTATGGATGTGTTTTGGTGGGAAATATGATGGTTTTTTTTAAAGGTATAATTATTTTAAAGCAAACACCATGCCTCTTAAAAATAAAAAAAATATATTTTTTATTTTAAAAAAATCACTGCACCTCCCATCCAAACACACATTTAAACATAGATAAAGGGATGCCTCCGATCTAAATCATATGAAAAGCACATGAGAATATTTATCTTTGGGATCGTCCCTTAGCACTATAATCAAAACTCCCAGAGAAACATAGATAGGGTTCAGATTTTATAGAATGATGTCAGTGCGCAGATTGCAGATAGGCTCGCCCACCACGCATAAGCTAAAATGCCTTTATTTAACGGTCAACAATTATATGCATGATGCACGAGTCTTGCACTGATTTGAATATTCTTCCACGAGCTGGAAAATGCACTTCACCACGTGTTTGTTTTTCTTACAAATGCTTTAAAAATCATTAGCTCACTTTAAAAAAGCTTCTGTGATTTGTCAATACCCCCCCACCAATTTCCCAGCACTTCCATTCATGATTCTTAAAATTTGGAAACGAGTGAAATAACCAAAACACCCTTGAATTAAGCCAGCGGTAATAAATTGCACCAACCTTTGATGGCACCGGTAAAAGAGCTCCGCGGGCTGTTTAACGACGCAACCACTCAGATTTCAGAGTAGACTTTGATGAACAAGTCAACAGCACCACCTCTTTGCCTTCACTATTCTGTATCTCACACAAGGATGACAATTGAATATGTTTTTTAAATTATTTATCACTTAAAAAAATATTAAATTATTTTTTAAAAATATATTTCTATCAATTTAATATGATAATGTAAGAAATTAAAATAATCTAAAAAATATAATTTAAATTAAAAAATACTTTTTTTTTAAAATATACCATACCACATTAATAAATACATACTTAATAATTAAGAATACAGGTACGAGAATATTATACTTGGCAGGCTACCTCGTAACAATCCCGATCTTTCTCAAGTCAAATTGCTGATTATTGGCTCATCCAGGGACAAATGAGTTATTTCGTATAAAATCAGGGTTAATTTAGAATAAAAACAAAATAACCGAGCAGCATATACCAGTAACCTACTCCCTTTTTGCTAAGAAGTCAAAGTAGTTTCAGCTATAATCGAAACATTGGATAATTTCCTTCTTTCTCTTACACGAACTCGTAATTGTCTCCTCGTCTTAAAAACCTCAATAACTGCACGGCTTAGTAAAAAATTCCCAACCCTCCTCCTCCCTCTCATCAATCGGCTTCTCCGGTTTAAGCTTAGAAAATGGGTCAAGGATTGACAAATCCGGACCGTAAGTGCAGTTTTCCTAGTTAGAGACTTTCATTTCATGTTCTCTGCAGTTAGAGTCTCCACTTCACATAATCGGGCAGAGAGTGTAGTGATTTCTGTATTATTTTTTTTGCTCCCTGCAATTCTTCCAGTTAGCTGATTTTTCTTCGAGAAGTTAATTCCATCATGTTACAATCAGGTAATTTTTTTTTTATTAAAGATGAATTGCTGTGATTATGTTCTTATGATGAACAAATTTTATATTATTTTACTGAAAATCTGGAATTCAATCAGGGTATGATATTAATAGTCTGTTTGAAGAAGCACAAACGCGGTGGCTGAAACCAGCAGAAGTGCTTTTTATATTACAAAATCATGATAAGTATCAGTTCACAAAGGAACCACTTCAAAAGCCAACCAGTAAGTAATTAAGGTTTTCTTATAGGTAATGAAGATTAGATTACAGCTAATTAGTTACTTACAGTGTGGAAGTGTTGAACAGGTGGATCTTTGTTTCTATTTAATAAGAGGATTCTTAGGTTCTTTAGAAGAGATGGTCATAGTTGGCGCAAAAAGAAGGATGGAAGAACTGTCGGGGAAGCACATGAAAGGCTCAAGGTTATTGTTTCACACCTTCAAATCTTTGGCACGTATATCACTATTCATTTATTCGTGTGATTGTCATCTCGCGTGCGGTAGAAGTTCCTTTGGAAATTTTTTTAAGATATGATCATGGATCTCATTTATAGTATTAGGTGCTATATGTATCAATTTAGAAGGAGTAATAGGCATTTCAGTGGTGTTCTAGAACATGAAATGACTTTCGGATAGGTTTAGTGGTTTAGTTAGTGAAACGTGTTTCCATTTCATGCATTTAGTGTTTATTCCAAGGTTCATATTTCTGGCATTTTCTGTGTATTGACATTTTTCTGGCATGATTAGGTTGGAAATGTTGAGACTATAAATTGTTATTATGCACATGGTGAGCAAAACCCAAATTTTCAGAGACGCAGCTATTGGATGCTGGACCCGTGAGTAAACTCTCTTCTCTTCCATAACTGTTTTTTCCCTTTCATGATGTGCTATGATCATAGAGAATACCTCATATTCATGATATCTTTCGAGGCAAGTGGAAACGAAAGTTTTACGCAAGATATAGAAAAGCTAACCTAAAATTATCCACAGAATCATGGCCATTTTACTCACTCCCATTTTATGAGCAAGAGAAGTGGATGATAAAGTGTTGGGTCACATGTGCTGAAATATTACTTTCTTGGCAGGGCATTTGAGCACATTGTGCTTGTTCATTATAGAGAGATTTCTGAGGTGAGTTGTTATGACCTCTGTAAATTATCAAATTCTGTGATATTTCATGTTTGAACGTGTTTAAGTTCTTTGTCATTGTCAGTCGTGATCCTTATTATTTCTGTTATGCGGGTTGGATTGACCACTCTATCATTCCATTGAGGTGCTTGTCAATCCTTTAGCTTAGCAGCAAACGATTTTTGATGAAATGTTGCTTAGCCTGCTATAAGTTGCAAATTAATGTCACTGGTCACATTTATGTCTACAGGGAAAACCCTCTCCCGGATCTGCTGCACAGCTATCACCCGGATTCTCTTATAGTCCCAGCAGTAATACTAGTCAAACTCAAGGATCATCCTCTGCAATTAGTGGTGTATATGAACAACATCAGAGTTTGTCCAGTCCAGCATCTGTAGAAGTTAACTCGGGATTAGACATCAAGGACAATGGGGTGGATAGTACAGCAGAGCTTACTAGTTTTGCTAATAACGAGGTTACTCAATGTTTGCGAAGGCTGGAGGAGCAGTTGAGTTTGAACAAGGACAACATCAAAGAAATCGGCTCATTTGGTGGTGATGAGGGAGACACAAATGATTCAAAAATTCTGGAATACGTAAACCACATCTCCAAGGAGGATCAATCTAAGAATTTACTTCGTGGATCACAGTATATTGTTGATTACCAATCTTATGGTGGACTTTCTGGAAAGCAACTAGAGAGAAACAATCTTGCACCACTTCAGGATGCAGGTTTGTTGTGTCCTTATTTGGTGCTTGTACTCAATTTAAACATGGCATTTTACTTCTGCTAGTTTATTGATGCCACATTACACGTGGCTGCATTTAATTTAATTTAATTTGTTTCATATGTATCCTTACATCATGTTTAGTATTGTTAAGCATTTTGTTTTTGCTAAATCTGACTTAACATTAGCTTCTTAATTAATTCTCCAAAGTGTTGTTGGCTTAGAAAATTTGCGTGTATCAAATTCTTGAGTGCAATGATTCAATTACTATTGTTCTGCGATTCAGTTTTATTAATTTCTATGACTTAGCTCAGGTGGTAATAAGTGGGTGGGTCATGTTAGATCTCTGGTTCAAATCTTACCTGTTGAGAGAAAAGCATGCAAAGATTTTGGAAGAGGTTTTACTTGACTGACAGTTTGTGAGTAAAGCTCTCTCACCATAATCCTCAAAACAAAATTTCCTCACAGAAAAATTCCAAATGGATTTGTTTTGGTATTGTGGTCTATAAATGACAGGGGTAAGAGAGTTGTGATTAGAAGGTGAATACAGCATGCATCTTTCTGATTCTGTACATGTCCCAATTTAATTGAGAGAGAGGGCCTGATACTGGTGTTTCTTACAGCATATGTTGTGCTTCTATTAGAATCATACTTGAGTTGGAAAGGGAGAGAATTTCCAATATCATTATAGGTTAGGAACTAATTTATATTATCTCATCAACTTGCTATTCTGGAAACATGAGCACTAACTTGTATAGGGCTTTAAGAATTAATGGATTAAAAGTGATCTTTTGATCATGGATGGAGAGGATATCCATCTCCCAAGGACCAGATTTTGTCCAATATGATCCTTTTATTTTAGTTGTGGTGTAACCACCAATTAATCTCTTGTTTACCACTTCCTTAAAACACTGCTCAGAGATTCCCCAGTCATTCCTAGCTAATGTTACTGCATACTTACTCTTGGATTGGTGCTTTCATATTTAACTACTGGATCTGCTTAGTTTTGTTCATGTATCTGCCTTCCATTCTTCCTTTCTTTGTTGATGTATAAATAAAACACAATAGGAAAGGAATCAAGAAAAAGCTACTAACGACATTATGGTTTTTAGGTGATAGTGGCGCATACCAGCAATCATATTCTCAATATTATACAGATGGAAGTAAAGAAGACCTTTCTTGGAATGAAGTGTTCGAATCCTATAACACTTCATCAGGCATTGAGTACCAGGTTAAATATATGGAGACTGTAAATGATGTATCTTTCTGTTACATCTTTGATATCCTCTTAGTTGTTTATACTGGTTATGGACATTTATATTTTTCAACAGGAAAAGCCCAAGTCTTCTTTAATGATGGAAACAGCTCAAGAGCAAGAAAATTCTCTTTGGATAAATTTTGCTGAAACCAATGTTGGAAACTGTATGATATCTTATGGCCTTGAGGATCCTTTCAATGAATTATGTTGTGTTGAAAAGATATCAACAGTGATTCACATTTTAATTTTCAACATCTAGTGAACTTTTATCAAGCTTTAATATTTTTTTCATATTGCCAGCTTCTTTGTTGCCGCCTCAAGAATTTGAAGGTTTCGAAACTCCTACATATTCTTCTGTTATAGAAACACATGAAAACAATGCTGACTGCTATGCAATGCTATATGACCAAGGCCATCTTGGAATACCCATTGAGGCAGATTCAAATTTGACAGTTGCACAGCAGCAGAAGTTTAGTATCCGTGAAATATCCCCAGAATGGGGTTATGCTACAGAGGCTACAAAGGTACGACTCATCAAATTCTATGAACTGTTATGCTCTTCACTACATTTCTCGTTATTCATTCATTGAGATGGCAGTATTATTCTAAGAATTGAACTGTTGTGTGGAAGAATGTATGAACTCATTAATTTACAGCATTTGAAAAAAGGCTGCCCCTTCAGTGCAGTGATATAATTCTAAGTTGATAGCACAATTTTCCTCACTCCTGTCTGGATGTGTTTATTCTTTTCTTTCGGAATTATGCTTTCACCGATGCATCCATCTCATGTAAGATTTGACTAGTTTTTTGCTGCCTGACCAACTATTTGCCACCATCCTCATTCTTGATCAGGATTGAACGAAACAGAGGAAAAACTTTGCCTTGTAGCTTTATCCCTAGTTTTATGATTCTGCTAAATTGGTTCCTGAGTTCAGTGAAGACAGTTTTTAAGAAATCAGGAAAACATGACTATATATTGGACACTGAAGTACTTGAATATAGCATGTATTAGATGATCCTGAAGCAAGACATTTATAAAATCAGCACAGGACACAGAATCATCTTGTGCTGAATTCATTGAAGATAGTATTTAAGAAATTAGGAAAACATGACTATGTGTTCCAGGACACTGAAGTACTTGAATATAGAGTGTATTAGATGATCCTGATGCAACGCATTTATAAAATCAGCAAAGGACACAGAATCATCTTATGCTTCCCAATCTCAAGTGATGGATTCCTGCACCCTCTCCTTCTCCCCCTCTCCCTCTCTAGGCAAAGAGTAATTCAAAATTTCATGGACAGTGACCAACCATCCAACCCTGATGCTTACTGGTACCATAGAGAAAACCAGATAAGACTAGTTACTGGTAGCTTATGGTCCTTTTAGATAACTAGATGTTTCGGTGAACATTCTTCAAACTACCAATTCGCTTGCAAACTAAACAATTATCTCATAAACCTTCCTGATGCAAGATATGAACTTCTGTCCTTCTGATGACTCATTCCTCAGGATTATTTTTGGAACATTTCCAGTTTGCATCTGTTGTACTTTGAGAATATTATTAAATTAGTTATCTTATGCATTGCTTTGAGATGTTTTTCTTTTTAGTTCTGAAATAAGAAATTGAGTCCAAAATTTCAAGTCCTGAGTCTCAATGCAGGTCATCATTGTTGGATCGTTTCTCTGTGACCCATCGGAATCATCATGGACATGCATGTTTGGTGACACTGAAGTTCCTCTTCAAATCATTCAAGAAGGCGTTATTCGTTGCGAGGCTCCTCCCCACCAGCCCGGAAAGGTCACTCTCTGCATTACTTCTGGCAATCGGGAGTCCTGCAGTGAGATCAGAGACTTTGATTACCGAGCTAAGGATAGTAGCTGTGCTCACTGTAACTTTTCCCAAACAGAAGCTACTAAGAGTCCAGAAGAGCTATTGTTACTTGTCAGATTTGTGCAGATGCTTCTGTCTGATTTCTCTTTGCAGAGAGGAGACAACATAGAAACGGGAATTCATCTACTTCAAAAATTGAAGGCTGATGATGATTCATGGGGTTATATCATAGAGGCTCTTTTAGTTGGCAGTGGAACTTCATCCACGACAGTTGATTGGCTTCTGCAACAACTACTGAAAGACAAGCTGCGGCAGTGGCTTTCCTCCAAGTCTCAGGAAGAACATGACCATCCTGGATGTTCATTGTCCAAAAAAGAGCAAGGGATCATACACATGCTTGCTGGGTTAGGTTTTGAGTGGGCCTTAAGCCCAATTCTCAGTCATGGAGTCAGTATAAATTTCCGTGACATTAATGGGTGGACCGCTCTCCACTGGGCTGCTCGTTTTGGAAGGTAAAATTATAACCTGGTATGTTTTCATATATTTTGTATACTGATTTTGGCTATAGAGATTGTTGATCTTCCAAAAGAAGAGGCTTACAACTTATATTGCAAGGGAAGAATATCCATGTTGAATGTTGATACATTCAACCCAGACTTGCAATTTTGAGTACATGTATAGGAGATGAGAAGATAGAATTGAGTCAATTGACTAGATTTGAGAGAAAGCTAGAAAGAGATTCAGTGGCAGAATTATCTTCTAACTCACCAATTAACCAAATGAACTAAAACGGAAGACGATTAGAGGTGTTGTTGGGTTATGACTTAGAATGTAGTAAATCTCATAATAAATTGGTTTTATTTGCCTACTAGTTTTTGAATGGTGGTCATTATTTTCTGTAACAGGGAAAAAATGGTTGCTGCCCTTTTAGCTTCTGGTGCATCAGCTGGGGCTGTGACCGATCCTAGTTCAAAAGATCCAATTGGCAAAACTGCAGCATCCATTGCTGCCAGTAGTGGGCACAAGGGACTTGCTGGTTATCTTTCAGAAGTGGCACTAACTAGCCATCTTTCATCTCTCAAACTCAAGGAAAGTGAGCTTTCTAAAGGCTCTGCTGAGATTGAAGCTGAGAGAGCTGTAGATAGCATCTCAAAGGAGAGCTTTGCTGCCAATGAAGATCAGGTTTCGCTTAAAGATACCTTGGCTGCTGTCCGGAATGCGGCTCAGGCAGCTGCCCGAATACAATCTGCTTTCCGTGCACATTCTTTCAGAAAGCGACAAGAGATAGAAGCTTCTCTTTTAGATGAGTATGGTATCAGTGCCGGTGACATTCAAGGGCTCTCAGCTATGTCAAAGCTGGCCTTTCGTAACTCCCAGGATATTAATTCGGCTGCATTATCCATTCAGAAGAAATATCGAGGATGGAAAGGTCGCAAGGATTTTCTGGAACTTAGACAGAAAGTTGTGAAGATACAGGTGCTATATCTTTTCACCATAGATCTAATTTCATCTGTATTTTCTCAAAATAGTGAGATGTATTAAAATCATGATTTGTTTTGTGCTTCAGCATTTCATTATCTAGACAGCTTGTGTATTCATTTATCAAGTAGCACAATCAACAAACCATTGAGTATATTACATACATTCATTTTGAGGGGTAGAGTATCCTTGATTAAGCACCTTTTGGTCTTTTGGCAGGCTCATGTGAGAGGCTATCGGGTTAGGAAGAACTATAAGGTAATATGTTGGGCTGTTGGAATTCTAGATAAGGTAGTGCTGCGGTGGCGACGCAAAGGAATTGGTTTGCGAGGTTTCCGGAATGAGACGGAGTCCATTGATGAAAGGGAAGATGATGATATTCTCAAGATGTTCCGCAAACAGAAAGTGGATGGAACTATTGATGAGGCTTTCTCTCGTGTGCTATCAATGGTTGATTCTCCGGATGCACGTCAGCAATATCGTCGGATGCTGCAACGATACCGCCAAGCTAAGGTAAATAGATCAGAAAAAATTGTATTGACATGGAATTTGAACATTCATGCTTTAATGCAACTGGTTAATGTGTTTTTTAAGCCTTTTACCTCTGAGCATCTGTTGATTGTGCAATAGAATGGATTTTTTTTTTACCAAGTAATTCAATGGAATTAACAAGAAGAAACAATTATGTAATTTTTTTTCATGCATGTAAAAGCATGGTGAACTCAATGTCGTGGTGTTTGAAAATACTAATGTTAGCTTTACACAGTTGGAAATAGAAAGTCAGGTTTGAAGGTGGGAGGATTAATTGTGAGTTCCTGCCATTTTATCTTGAATCAACCTCAAAAGTTTAACAAGATACTTGCTCCTGCTATTATTGCCCCAGGATTATCCCAAGAGAATCACTGTGCGATTTTAGTGTTTCTGTGCTGAGCACGCTTATTTTCTTTTGGCCAAACCTGTGAATTCTTCTACCATTCTTGCAGGATGAACTTGGTACCAGTGAAGCAGCAGCGTCTACTTCTCTGGCTGATGCGAATGAGATGGAAAATGATGATCTGTACCGTTTCCAGTAGAAGCAACTTCTAACGTACAATTGCACTAACCAATCTTCACCCCAGTTTGACCGATCTTAAGTTTGCCTTGGATAATTCTGGATTCAGCTGTGTATAATGGCTTGCATTCACAATAGTCTCTAGTGATATTAGAATATGACTGGTACATTATCTCATATTGATTGTGTAAATGCTTCTTGTAAGTGCTGTAAATGGCACATGAAGAAGTTGATGTAGTTTCTTTATTCTCTTGGAAGCTAATATACTCTTTAGTATGGAAATTGGAAAGTCTTAATTCCAATCCTCTTATGCATGCATGCCCATGCTGGGATTCCTGCTATCAAAGCCTTTTCCTTGGATCACTAGGCGTGAAGCCTTTTCTTTTTGGCTAGAATAGAGATAAGCTCATGGCTACCGACGGCACTAGAAATAGAGAAATTATCACGTCAACCCCATAAATATTTGTTGAAGGCTTTGCATTTACAGTAGTCTTTTGTTTTTTTTAGCTTATAAGCTCATAGCAACTTTTTCATCGATATTAAATGAGAACGATGAAGACAGTCGATACATTTTTATTTATTTCGAATGAAAAAGTTTAAAATTGAAGGACTAAAATGAAAAGTGTGAAGGGTGCCGTTAACCTTTTCTCTATCACCCAGCTTCGCCCCTTCTTATTAATAATTGTGAATCTATTTGAGGAAGATGATGGTGAGTAAAAAAATTAAAAATTCATTAAATTAAAAAAAATTAATTGAAAAAATTAAATTATAAAAAAAAATTGATTAAATCGATTAGAATATTGAAAAAACTGACCGGTTTGGTATCGGTTTAATAAGCTTGAGACCAAAAAAACTAAACCGAACCGAGTCAAGCTGGAAAAACCGAGTCAAACTAAAACCAAACCCATTGGAAATTACAAAAAATACCCAAAAAACAATATAGTTTTTGGTTTTTAATATAAAATAATCAAACCGAAACCAAAAAACGATCGGTTTGAACCGATTTTTGTTCTAAAATAATCGAACCGAAACTGATTAGTTTGAACCAGTTTCTTTTTTTTAATAATTTAATTTGGTTATTTTGATGAGTAAAAATCAAAATGAATCGAAAATTATTACCTCTATCCACGACAGTACATGTGTAGAGACTAGAGAGAGTAGAAATTTGTTGACGTCACTTGAAAAAGTTACGCCTGCTACACGTAGCTGTCCTTGCCCTGAACCTGAAGTGCAAAATGCAACAGACGGCGTGCACTGTGGGTAGTTGTAGGGGTGATTATTTTCGGTTCGATTCGGTTTTTATAAAAAAAAAATAACCAAACCGAATTTTTTTTTAAAAAAACCTGCAACCGAACCGAAATGGGTTCAAACTGGTTTGGCTTGGTTTTTCGATTTGGCTCAGTTTTTTCTGTTTTGGCTCGATTTTTTTCGGTTTGGGTTTGGTTTGGTTTTTTCGGTTTTAAGCTTATAAAACCAAAATCAAACCAGCTGGTTTTTTAAAAATTTTAATTGGTTTTTTTCAATCGTTCAGTTTTTTTTTTGTTTTTTTTATAATTTTCTCGATTTTCTTGATTTTTCAGGTTTTTTCTCATCCCTAGTTAATTGTAATTTGGAGCCACGATTATCGTGTAAGGCCACGTGGCTTCCTCTAAAAAACGATAAGCTTGCCATTTAGAATGTTCAACTACATCTCATTTCGTTGTCTTGACTTATTTTGTTCTGTCAATTCTTCTCTCATCAATATCATTGCCTAACCTAACCATGGAACCAGCCAAAAATCTGGAGCTCATTGATCAGGCTATCAAGAAGCTTTTAGCAGAGAAAAGAAACAAAGAATCCTCTGGTGATGATGGTTTCCTCCAGGATGATAACGATCAACTTCTCCTCTCCAAATTGCTTTCCGAGGTATATGAGAGAGAAAAAAACTCCAAGGAACATTGAAATCATCTTCTTGTGTGATTAACTTTCAATAAACACTTCATGTTTTGATTGATTGATTAGCTTCTATTGAATGATTTGTTCAAATTACATGTCTCGCTGTCAATTAACGTAGCTGGCCTCGTTTGTATGAACAGTTGGAATCACTAAAAGGGAATGATGTTAAACTTGAGCAATCTGATATATCACCTGGAGCGGAGGAGGAGGAGGAGGTAAATTCTCCTGCAATTGGTGAAGTGTTGTCAAGACATGAGAACAGCATTGAAAATACAGCCGCTGGAGAGATAGTGAAAGAGCTTAGAAAACTAAGGAGGCAGAATTTTGTTACCCAGTGCCTTCTTTCAGCAATGATTGTCCTCACTGTTGCCTGGCAGGTATCTCAGGTGTCCATCATTTTGCAAGTTAAAGATGGGTTGAGCCACCCGTTTAAATCCTTTGGGAGTATGTTAAATGGGATGCTGAAACGTTCCGGTACCAAAGGTCAAGATTCAGAAAATCAGCAGTCAGAAGTGGTTCCTGTCAAAGTTCCTCCTTTTAAAATTCCAGAGCTTCCACATATCGATTTAGGTTCCAACATTGAATAGCATTTGCTACATTTCAAGTGCATTTGATGGCAAACCGATGAAGGGTAACCGCCTAAAAGTAGGTGTTTGGTAGTGATTCTGCTTCTAACTATTTTCTAGAAGTGTTTTTGGTTTTAAAAAATATTTTTTGATGCTTTTCACTTGGAAACCGAGCAGCAGTGCAACCTCAAAAACCAAAATGGGCACTAAATGTCTATATGATGCATTATTGTAATTGCATGTTCAGTGTTTTTAGCATCCAGGTATAAACAAGGCATTTATAGGAAGAGAAAACCATGTTGAATTGCTTTTATAGGTTGATGTTTTGTAAGAGAACTATGTAAAATACGTCTTCTTATTGCGTTTGAACTGCGAGCAAGGTCCACTGCTTTTTGAGCCTTCAAGTTTCCATTTGAGAGCAACTGGATAACGTAAATAATCAAAGATTGAGTGTTTTAACTTTTACGCAAACCACGTACAGGTTCCCTTTCTGTAAAGAAATGATTAAAAGAATCATGCCAGCCACAAACTTCAACAGCGCAGTGAACTCCTCCTTCGATGTTCATAGATGACTAATCAGTGAGAAAATCATCTGCACAACGACTACCATGGTGTGGTGCCTAGCCAGCCACCGCAAAAATTAAACACAAAAACAGTGGCGTTACACAAGTCATTTAATGCAGATACAACGCGCATAATTGAGTGATGATGGATGGTTCAATAGCAAGCAACTGCAGTTCAACTTCAAAGCAAGACCTGAAACATTGAACGCATGACATGGAATTCGACTCGAGCAAAATGTTTTGAAATCTCCAACACCAAAATCTTTAAACATTAAACCAACAAATCTTTACCAATTCAACCAATCACAACATAGCAATCTATGAACTTCAGGAACACCAAGAAGGCGTGTTGGAATGAAACATTAAACATAACCCAAACAAAACATCCCCGTCTTCATTTAAAATGTTTTGAACTGAACGGATATAACGAAAGAGGTCCAATCCCTGGACATTATAACCATATAAGATTTTGCTTGGCCGTTCTTGTCTTCAAGCATAGTTCAACCTGAATATGTCATTGTACACATAATAGCTTCCCTGTGGCGTTGGCATCAAATGGAACATCTGTGAGCAGAAAGCACGTGGGGAAATTTCAGTTAGAGACTAAACGTACAATATTAACCTTTCAGTCTCAGAACAGCACGGTAAAGAAATAAATGAAGACTGAAATACACACCACAAAACTAAAATGAAATAAAGATCACATAGAACAATACATTATCCACCAAGTGCTTGGATGGTGCTAGAAAAAGGACCAAACAAAAAACAAATCAGTGCCACACATTGTCATGGCTGACTGAACGCTAGACTTCAAGAGTACCTGCTTGAAGAACTCAGAGGACCAATTTGATACATGCCAACATACACATGATTAGATGACCCAGACAACTAACAAGAGAACTCATCCTCTACCGGTTAAGCATATGCATGTGTATTGAGCTAGCCAAACATTCATCAAATTGATTTCAACACAGGAATCATAATGAAGAAACTCGACAGAACACAGAGTTGGGGTTTCATTTTTAAGCCCCGGCTCCGACGTTAAAGTTTCCTTATCTAAGAGATTTGATCATCTAAAGCATCATCCAATGCTCAGGGCATACTTTTTCAGCATTACTGAATCACTTCTTTCTCACTCCACTTTGGCAGCGCATGCTTAATTTACAACAAGCAAACCACCATGGAAATGAAGCAAGTAATCACCTATAATGTTCTAGGAGGTCGAGCACCAACCAAGTTTTCAATATAAGTTTCTAAGCATCTCATATAGAAAAAACCCTTGCGCAGCCATTGAAAACAAAGGAAAAAAACAATTCAAATCCGCATAAACATTGAAAAATCACCTGAACCAGAAAATTGCTTCATGTCACTGCTATTTCATGCACTTGTAATGCCATAAAACTCTAGACGTGCATAAATTAGCTACAAATCAGATAATAATATAACTGGAAATCTCTACAAGGCACACACAAATAAACCCTAGATCTAGCAATACAAAACACAAACATTCTTTATTTCCAAAACAAAAATCCAAAAAATAAAGAAATCATAAAAAATAAAAACTAAAATACGTAACAGTAACAACTAATTCAATCAGATCGAGAATCGAATCCGTAAACATCAATCAATTAACCACAGACCAGTCCACATACACCACAAGACAAAACGTAAAGAAAAAAAAGGAAATACCTGGCTGAACTTGAGAGCGTGCTGTTCGCCGGCGAGCTGGAGATTACCGGAGACGAAAACAAGCATACCACCAGCAGGACCAGAAGGCTGGCAATCAACGGTAGTGATGTGATGTTTGCACTGATGAAAAGGAAGAGCAGTTAGTTTAGCTACAATATTCTGGGATCCCTGAGTCTTTTGACCTTCAAAAGTCAGCATGGAAGCGTCTTGATACAGATTCGCCAACCCAGCTCTATTCGAATCGAACATATTGTAGTAGTGCTCAACAAATGCCTTCGCTACTGTGTCTGGATCCATCTCAACCCCTTTTTAATTTAATCTTATTTCCTCCTCTTTTATTTCTTTCTTCTGCTTCGTTTCACAGAGAGAGAGACACAGGGAGAGGAAGGAAGAGAGGGTTTAGTTTTGCTTTTATCTCATCATCCAACGGGTTAGGATTTGGGGTTGGAAAGCAAGAATATCCAGGGGATTTTTACGACCGTAGAAATTTATTTTATTCTCGTCTCTTTAACGCGGCTTTTTTTTTCAATTACTTTTTTTATTCTTCTATTGTTTTGGGCGAACGTTGTAGAAAGACTTTGAAGCCCAACTGTAGCTGAGTTGGGCCTTCAAAAGCCTTACATGGAGGGTTAAGCCTAGCCGATCTTTTGAAAAATTACAAAAAAAAAAAACCACTACATCAGCTCGGTTATTTACTGTTTCTTTGCGAATGAAATCATTGTGGATTCAGACAGTGTATTAACCATTTTACCTTTTGCTGCACTTAACAATTGTCTTGGCAATGGGGGAAAGTTGTAGTTTCTATGGGATTCGAATGTTATTTGAAAATTGATTAAGAACAAAGCAGTTGTTTTGTGTTTTTTATGTGCAGTAAAAATACTATGTTGCTCTTGGGAGCTAAAAAAAAAATGGCCTTTGGTCTAGGGGCTTTTGCATCTTTACAAATTGATTTGTAGAGTTAAATAATGTTTGTACCAATCACGTCTGAAAAAAAAATAGCCTTTAAAAGATGAGTTTTTTTTTTTTTTTTGTCTTTGCACATTTTATGTATAGTAAAATTTCATATTTACCCTTTGACTTTGAAAAATCAAATGCTGTCTTAGAAGGATATTTTTGTATTTCCATCATTATTTTTTCATAATATTCATATGCCCTTAGAGCTTTTTTAGTAATTTGCATTATTATAATATTAATAAATCAATATAATAGGCTTACGTGTGCCACACACACGCAGACGCGTTATTGCCCCCCACGCTATTTTGGTGGCGCGTGAGGGCCATTACAGTGGCAAAAAAAAGTCAATCGCCTACTCACCCAACACGGGAGGTGCCAACGCATCTATTAGGGTGGCACGTTAGACGACGATTGATCTTTTTCCTCCTCCACTTCTTTACTCTCTCATAAGCCCTGATATTCGTGCAAAGCTTTTATAAATTCAGTTGTATACTCTAGTTTGTATTATTTTTGGTTTGGTCCTCATTCTTTTAATTTTTATTTTTTTTATATAGATTTTATGCTTCTTTAAGTTTATTTTGTATTTAATTTCGTCTCTCATCATCTAATCTAGTTATAATTTTTTATCTAATTCAGTCCTCATTTTTTTATTGCTATTTTTTTTTATCCTTTGCATCATTTTTTTTATCCTTTGCATCATTTTTTGGGAGGTTAATTTAATTTATTTGGTTTCCAATTTCGATACTAATTTTTTATTGCTCTTTTTTTTATCATTTTCTTCATTTATTTTGTTTTTTAATTTAATCTCTGTTTAGTTTCTTTCAATTATTTTTGTGCATGGTTTAGTCCATGGTTGTCAAATTCGCGAGTTGACTAGTAAAATCGCCCAATTTTACGAGTCAACTCAGAGATATAGTGTGAAATCGTGTAGCAAACTCGAAAATCAACAAACTCGGTTAAAATCGGTCAAACTCGATAAACTCGGTCCGAGTTTACCGAGTTTAAAAAAATTAACAAAATCTATTCACTCTTCTCAGAATCTTAGTCCTCTCCATCCCGTTTGTCTCACAAAAATCCCCCTTTCTCCAAATCCACCAGCAACGCCTTCCACTCTCTTTCTTTCTCTCAAAACACTCATTTTTTTTCTCTCTACACTCAAGTCTTCACCACTGCGACGGAGGCGCAGCCACCAGAACCAGGTTCTTGCAATTTACTTGGCTTTCGGTGGGTTTTTTAGATTATTAGAGATACAACAATGGAAACATCTCTAAGATATGGAGTAGATTCCAAAGCCCTCAAAATTCATGCCAATGAGAGGTTTGCCATTGATTCCAGCACCCACTTGCAGGTAACTGGGATTGATTTCTTGATATTATTTATGGGAATTCTTTAAAATGCAAATTTA
>Ga0307517_10006249_pt1 | contig 17704 bp, 20 predicted proteins | sample 23_EM_MG_FD_194515 | JGI IMG/M metagenome (GOLD analysis project Ga0307517, IMG submission 194515) | Populus trichocarpa ectomycorrhiza microbial communities from riparian zone in the Pacific Northwest, United States - 23_EM | ecosystem: Host-associated > Plants > Roots > Unclassified | place...
AAATTCAAATTGGATGTAATGCTGGCTCGTGACCGCGACTTTAGCAATTTCGTCACTCGTGCATCGGTTGCGCCATCGTCTCGAGCTCCTACACAATTTCCCTGGGAACTTGCCAGTATTTCATCGAAATACCCATTCCTTTGCGGCTGGTCACGACCTAGTATTTATAATCTCCGAGTTGTGGTCACGCCTGCGCTTCATCATCATCAACAATACCCCAAGACAAGTTTGCAAGTGTGTAATCCGTTCTGTGACCAAGTCTGAGAGAGGATAAAAAGAGACACAAAGCTGACTTACGTCGCGCCCTCCTCGCTTTTTCCTTTCCCCTAGATCTGGCGTTCCGGGCTCTTCCTTCTTCCTCTTTCTCGACGGGTTATTTCCTTCAAACTCGTTCACGGGTCTCAACTACGGTCGTATCGTCCAGATCACTGAGACCATTCACATCGCTCGCAAGCACACGCAGAAGCACCTGTGGCTTCCAGAAATTCAAGATAGCAGCTCCACACTTTCCCTCGAGTCCATCCGCTCCGAATCTCCGTCTTGCACAGGTGTGTATCTGTTGTTCATCAAGTTTTTTTTTGGCGGGGGGGGAGCTGTTTCCCCCTTTCGGTTTCCGGTTCCAGGTTACCTTTCTTGGATCGTTCTGCTTACCTTCTCAATGTTCTTTTGGAACAGGTCTATAGAGCATTCAGCAGTACGACTGACACCGCTATGCCTCCGATCTACAACAAACCTACGGTGGAAAAGTATGATTACATTGTTTTGGGTGGTGGGAGTGGTGGATCTGGTACCTCTGTGAGTATTTTGTTTTTACTGGGCGTTTGAGGTTGGAAATGCTGATTTGCAATTCAAGAGACGGGCAGCAAAGTATGGCAAGAAAGTTGCCGTGGTAGAAATGGCGGCCCATCTTGGAGGAACTTGTGTTAATGTTGGTACGTTATCTTTTGTCATCGCGTTTGGCGGCGCCGGCCAAGAAGTACGTGCTAATGATATCCTCCTCGTACACACAGGTTGTGTACCCAAGAAGGTGAATAAACCCAAGCGGCATATATCCACAATCTCATGACCCCAACTTCTTTATTTTTGAAACCTCCCAGATAATGTGGCACGCTGCAGATCTACAAGACAAGATCAAGCACCACGCAAGGGGTTACAAATTCGACAGCGGCGTCGAGAACGCGAAATTCGACTGGAAAGCGTTCAAACCCCAGCGCGACGCATACATCCGCCGCCTTAACTCGATCTACGAGAACAACTTTAACCGCGAGGGCGTCGAGTACCATCACGGGCACGCACGCTTCATCTCCCCGACCGAAGTCGAGGTTACCCGTGCAGATGGGGAGGGCACGTATATCTTGAAGGGCGATAACATATCCGTCGCCGTCGGCGGTCGGCCGACCATCCCTTCGGACGCAGAAATCCCAGGAGCCTCGCTCGGCATCGACTCGGATGGCTTCTTTGATCTCGAGGAGCAGCCGAAGCGGGTGGCGGTTATCGGTGCTGGATATATCGCCGTTGAACTTGCGGGGATCTTCCATACCCTTGGCACGGAGACGCACCTCCTCATTCGGGGTGACACCGTGCTTCGTACCTTCGATCCGATGTTGCAGGAGACGCTGACTCCGTGGATGGAGAAAACGGGAGTGCATTTGCATAAGCAGACGCACGTCACGCGTGTGGAGGGCGAACGTGGGGGCCCGCTGACCGTGCATACAGACCGTGGGGAGAAGGTCGAAGTGGATGTCGTCCTTTGGGCGATTGGCCGCCATGCGAACACGGAGGGGCTGGGACTAGAGGCGATCGGCGTTGAGTTGGACCACAAGCGCGATGTGGTGGTGGATGAGTACCAGAATTCGACTGTGCCTGGGATTTCGGCGATTGGAGATGTCCAGGGCAAGTATTTGTTGACGCCTGTGGCGATCGCTGCTGGGAGGAGGCTTTCGAATCGTCTGTTTGGACCTGAGGAGTTCAAAAATGATAAGCTCAGCTATGAGGATATTCCGACTGTTGTTTTTTCGTGAGTTCCAGGTTTTCATTGTTTAATCGTTTTTTTAACCTAAAAAACAACATTTTCCGTTAGGCATCCTCCTATCGGAACTGTAGGTTTGACCGAACCTCAAGCGAGGAAACAATTCGGCGACGAGAACATTAAAATTTGTATGCTTACAACCCACGCACATCCCTTCTACTTTCTTTTCTGATGTGTTTTCAACCAGACAAATCAAGCTTCCGCGCCCTATACTTCTCAATGGTGGAAGAAGAACACAAAGAACCCACTGTGTACAAACTTATCTGCGCCGGGCCCGAGGAGCGCGTTGTTGGCGTGCATATCATCGGTATGGGTAGCGATGAGGTCATGCAGGGCTTTGCGGTTGCTGTGAAGATGGGTGGTAAGCCTTTTTCTATTTGTTGGTTACTGCGATTATGTTCCTTTGCTGAATTCTCTCTCTCTTTTGTAGCACGTAAACAAGATTTGGATGATACGGTTGCGATTCATCCTACGTCTGGAGAAGGTACGTTTTTTTTTGTACAGTAACAAAAAAACCTTTTATTGATGGCAATCTCTTAGAACTCGTCACCCTTGTATAAGAACCTTAGGAACCTGGTATTCAATGGATAGAGTTATGCAATACAAACACGGATGCTAACCTCAACTGTCGGCTCTTAGAAAACGACAACGACTTTGTCTCCTTAAGCAATACTTATCTCTTACGGGAACAACCAATCAACCGATGAGCTCGGATATTATTGAATTCCTTTTTCTTTCTTCTGAAGGATTGACTTGGTCGTCTTGTTGATTACGACCCATGACCACAAGAAGACGTATTTGACTTGTAGTTTGAAAGGTGGTGTTCCAGCTGTGAGCAACATCCGAAGGGTCACCTGCTTCGAAGGGTCACCTGCTCAACTCAACCTGTCAGCGGTATTGAGTATTCTAAAAAGGTATCATTAGCACATACTATTTACTGCCTCAAGCTTAGCATGGCCTTTGACTGGGCCAGGGTAGGTGGTTTTTGCATGCAGAGGACATTTCGGGTTCCTATACGTCATCCCCCTAGGCTCCCACGAAACACTGTAAATTTGGAACACGAACAGCCAAAAAAAAGCTGACCTGGGAAGCCACTGGTAACGATATGCGCTCACCTCGGGATCGGTAGGAAGGGTGGAGTCTGGCCCGACCCATTGGGTTCTTACATCACGAAATACCAAGCGTCTTTCGTTGTCAACAACTATCAAAACATGGCCGTAGATACCCACTCAATTTGATAAGATATGGCTTGGGGCGTTTGCGAGAAAGCCCTTGATAAAGGATGGAAGCTCCAAGAGTTGGGAGTTGGTAAAGTTCGCCATGGAAGTCCGTCGCCAAGAAGACTACAGTCGAAAACAAAACCTATAAATGTAAATAGGGGGCAAGAACACCAGCAAACATGGACATAAAGACGCCGAAATGAAAGCTCCCTGTGCGATGTTGCGCCACTCGATTATTGCCCTTGGTTAGAACGAAATTAAATCCAAGCAAAAATCCGCTTCAACGCTGGAAGAGGTGAAGGGTTCTTAAGTGGGAGATAAGAGGGACACAGGGGTCTGACTCGACCGGAAATTTTTATATGGATGGATGCACACTCTCTGGAAGATATCCACGGCGAAAAAAAAAGGACCTGGTGGCTGAATCTTTGGTTACACGCCATGCGGGGCACGTTATGCAACGAACGACTAATCGTGGTCGCGTGATTCTCTCGACAAAACGCAAAAACCCCTCACTTTCTGTCCGTCGAGTGTTTTGATATCAAGTCTGCGTTGATGTTTGTTTTTTGGCTAGAAGTGGGACCTGGGACACCGTTAAAATGTCTTTAGATTATAGCTGTGCTCAAGGGGAGAATTTAGAATGGAAACTATGAACAACCTTTCGATTGCTTGGCATACGTTTTTGGATCATCGAGTGACCCAAGCATCCCTGGGCTTCCGTCATATCGATCACGATGACATGCCTGCGTGGAGCTATGTAGGTTGAAGCAGTTGTGCTCAAAAAAGAAAAATCTCTCTAGGAGGACTTTTTGCCACTGTACAACGCCACAGGCCGGAACTCGGATGCGGGGGGAACCGGTGGGATGACATTTTGTGTTCCATTGCCTTGATCTTCAACCTAGGAACGTGAGTATGTGAAGTACAAAGCTGGTGAAAACCTACTTAAAAGTATTTATACCTTCGATCTTCCCAAGAGTTATGATCCAAATTGCAACGCGAGGTTGGAACTACATCGTGGGTTCTTTTCAAGCAGCCACGTCAAAGGCGCTGGCCTAGGCCCTGGACGGAATTGATAGGTCAGACCTGAATAACCAGCAGACACATAAAATCTAAGCACCCACAATTCTGCGTCTATAGGACGTATATGAGTAAAAGGACAAAGTCGAAAGAAAAAATCTATCCCAGGTTAATTCAGCAACCGTTCAATCCGCATTCTTCGGTGAATTCGCCGCTCAAAAAACGACCTGTCATGAAGCCCGGGGCCTTGGGCTCATTCAATAGAGGCTCATTCAATAGAGGCTCATTCAATAGAATAGAATGCATGTTCCGCTTAAAACAAAGCGATGGTTCAGATGGCATTTAATCCTTGATCCACCGATTATCACGAAAGGTAAGTTGGACAGAAAGGTACAGCGAGGCCGACTTACTTGGAGGTCCGGACCATGGCAGCGACGAGGAGATCTGTTTTGGGTCATAGACGACTGCTCGAGTATAAAATCGAACGCGTGCCCAGCATGCTAAAATTTTTCGAAGAACATAACGTCTTGACGAGCTCGCTGAAATTGGGAACAAGAAAATAATTTTCAGAACATTTAAACGCAATATACAACGGACAGATAGGCAGGCATCGACGAAGCATGTCGTCCACCTCCCAGGTCCATACAATCACAACTGTACAATATCTAGTTATTTACTGAAGAGAGGTGAGCATTCGAGACCGTGGAAAGACATAAGGAGACATACCTAGTACCAATTCCGGAGAACATAAAACGCCATGCAGAGGCATGCAAATGGAAGATATTTGATCATCTTCGACATCTTTTGGACGTGTTTGCCCATCCTCGCGAGAACAAAACCTTGGAGAACACACGGCATGTTCTTCACCGCCGGTGTTTACATGACCCTCGATACCAACCTGAAACTCCACCACCTCACGATCACCCCCGCGAACCCCCGCCCCGCCCGGCGTACCCTTATCGGACGGGGCTCCGAAGAGCCGGCAAAAATGTCAGATACCACCGTCGTCATCCGAGAAGAATTCATCGTCATCCTCGTCGATTGAAGTGAGGACCTGGAAATCCACCTTATAACGCAGCAGGCCACCAATACCGCCGAATCCTTTAACGAACTGAGCGCCCTCTTGAGAGCGATTTGTCACGAATTCGAGGTTGGCACCAAATTCCTTGTACTTCTCGGCGAACCATTCAAGGAGGGATTGTGGCTCAATAGCATGTTCCATTTCGAGGCCGGTAGATTTATCCGTAAATTTTTCTCGGTTCTTTTCTTGCTCTTTGTTGGAGTGGACGACGATCTCCTCTGGAATGGAAAGAAAAAAATTGTTAGAAAGGAACCCAGCATAATAGAGAAGGGAAATCTTACCTCCAGCAGCGTTTCGAAGCACATATCGCGTAACGTCCAAATTTTCCCATACAATCAAGGTCTCGACGGCACCAAGCTCGAGAGCCTTGAGAGTGTCGTCGATTCCGAAGCAGTACCTGCCGGTATCTTGGCTGATTTCGTCGAAATATTTTTGGATGAGTCTCTTTTCCTGGACGAATTTGACGTTCGCAAGGGACTCCGCCGCAAGTTCGATGGCCTAACGAGAGGAAAGTTCAATTTAATGTTTGAATTAAAATTTCTAAAAACATATCGTCCTCACCTGATTGAAACCGTTTTCACCCCCGTAACTGACATCGACGACCTTGATGATCTTTGCAACAAGCCTCTGGTCAAACATGTCACTCTGACTCAGCTCAGTCTTGAAATCGGCGCTTCCTGCAAGGACCAAGCCAGTGACGTTGACCTTGTCGTTGGTAATGAAGTGTTGAACAGCATGTTCAGCAACTTTTCGAACATAATTGTGTCGCTTTTCATCACGAAGACGAGAGAAACGCAAGGCAGACTGTCCACCACGACCGTGCTTCTTTGGTAGATCGACAGTGAACTTGTGGATGATCTCGCGCGTGTTACCAGCGAGAACGCCGAAAAGAGTACCGTTACCGTCCATGACGATGAAGCCGAAGCGAGAGTCCGATTCCAAAAGCTCCGAAAGAGCTTCAGTGTGGAATTTGTTGTCGCAGAGGTAGAGTGACCTATCTTGAAGTCAAAATCAAGCTTTATACAGACATAAGTTAGACATACGTATTGATGGGCTTGTGGGGTTCGAAATCGAAAGACACTTTTTTCTCTTTGCCTTCATCCGTTAAAATTGTACCAACGAAAAGGACGAGACCATTTGGAGGCACACGATTGTAGAGCTTTAGACGTTGTTGGGTACTGGTAATCGCAGCAAGCACTGATAGACGATTGACTCGAGATTTAATATTGGAGGCAGTACCGTACTCCTGCGTCAACATTCCAGACGCTCTGGAAATTTGATCCTGCGAATAAACGTTAGGAATAAAAGATTAGACATCGATCGATCGAGGGCGCACTTTTGGCGGTATGATAAGACTAATCATGGATGTTCCAGCTCTGGAAAAATTTCCATTATCAGATGACGGACGATCCCTCGAGAAGTGGTAATGCACACCCTCTGGCAGAATCAAGGCTCTTGATGAGCTTCTTGACCTTCCACATCTGGATATTTTGCTCCGCTAAGTCCTGACTCATGCTGGGCGACAACGTATGCGCTTCCTAGAGGAACCAGGAATACACAGACGACAAGGGCAAAGTTGGAAAGTCAAATGGGCGTCCTCGAAAAGTTAAAACGAGGCTTTTTATTTTTCACTGTTTGCGCTTGTATCGTCTCACACGCATCCGCTCCATCCATTCCACCCGCTCTAATGAATCATGAATGCAAACAAAAAGCGTAAAATCGACTCAAATGAGCTGAATGACTCTTCGAAGCGCCACAAAACGGCCCAAGCAGATCCGAGCATTCTGACTCAAATCCCACAGGCAAGCAAACCACAGGCCAACGACGAAAGGGTCAACTCCGACCCTCTGGTATCCGAAGCAAGAAAAGATGCGAGCAAAGGCAAAGGGAAAAAAAAGCAAGGTGCCACTGGACCTGCCCCAGGACGTCAACAGCCCCGGCGGCGAATCAACAAGCTCGATCCTCCAAGACCGTTTCCAGTGGTCCCCACATCTGTCTCAGACACGGGGCCGCGATCCAGTCATAGGGAAGGCAAGAACATGATATGCTTGACACGTAAAACCTCATTGGGAGCGTATATGCGTCGCTGTAAAGATGTAATTCTCAAAGACGGGTCCGTCGTTTTTTTTTTCTCCCGTCTCATTTGGCTCATACCCGGTTGAAGTTACAAAACCCTACATTTGAGTGCCATGGGCGCTGCTATTCCTCTTCTCTTGCAACTAGTTGCCGCCCTTCCACCCATTTTACCGTTCACACAAAATGAGATCCATTCCGAAGTCACTACTGGCACTGTTGAAGTTCGAGATGAAGTCATTCCTGACGACGAAGACGAGGATATCACTTATCAGACAAGGGGAAAGTCCGTTCTTCGCGTTGTCTTTAAGATTGGGGATGGCGAATTCGAAGGAGACCGCGGCTCTATACGGAAATACTCGGCGGGCAAGGGTGTCCCCAAGATCTTCATGAAGTCTGGACATAAGGCAGGTAGCAATGACGCAAAGGGCAAAAAAAGGATCGTCAAGGGACCATCCGCGACTGTTTTTGAGGAGCCAGAACAAGAAATGATGGATATGCTTTGATGCTCTATTTATCTTTCATTGGGGGTAGATGCCTTCCTCTCTATTCACGACTCAGTTCGCAAAATTCAATTCCTCGCCACCCTCCTCCAGACATCGAATTCTAAACGCGTCGCCATATACCACCCTTACGATATACCAGCTACAAAGCCTTTGTATGTATCGCAGTTGTATTTATATATTCGCAAGAGTCCAGACTTCATTTCAGGTCCTCATTTGAGTTGGGATCCTCCAGGGGTGACGTAAGCATATTTAAGAGCTTATCAGATAATCCAAATCTCTATTATCACAATGACAACCTCAAAGCAGCCAGATATAGAATATAACCCCAATCTCGAAACGTACCTCCAACGAAAATTCCGCCGACTAGGGACTGACCTGTTGTATGGGAAATGACTGGGTCGGCGAGGATCAGTGGGTCTACCGCCTTAGTGAGACGGAGCTGAAGGAAATCGGTGATGTGCTACACTACTTCAGAAGCGGGTGCCGTTGGGAGACCTAGCGTTGGTGATACTGACGCGCACCACCCTAGACACCGGTCTTGCTCTGGGATTTGTGGCAAAGGACAATTTTCCCCTTTCCACTCTCAGCCTAAAGCTCAGAGAATTTGCACACGAGTTATATTCTAGTCGAGGGTTCTTCGTCTTGCGAACGATCCCTATCGATGATTACTTCAATGAAGAACTGGCTATCTTCGTGAGTAAACCCTGGCCCTGAACACAGGAAATTCCCTGTGATTTGCTGCTGATGAACGCCTTAAATCTCTCACAGGTATCTCAACCCATGTCGGTTCGGCGCGCGGCAAACAAGTTGGAACTGGCGCTGTCCTCGCATACATAAAAGACCTCACAATATCCCATGCCCATGAAAAGGGTGGTATTGGAAATTCAGCGTACACCACTGACAAACAAGTTTTCCACACAGACGTCGGGGATCTTATCGCCTTGATGGCACTCGAAATCGCTCAAGAGGCAATCAAGAGGGTGGCACATCGAAGATCAGCAGCGGTGCACGAGTATACAATGAATTAGCAGCCACTCGGTCCATACACCCTCTGAGCCATGGCCATTGGATACTTTTGGGGGCGATCCTGGTTATACCACGAGGCCTGTACTCTACTACGAAGATGGCCATGTTACCACCCAATATTCCCGACGCAATTTTACTGGCTATGGGAAACAAGAGCGGACGCCTCATATCCCACCAATCACAGAAGCTCAGGCTGAGGCTTTGGATGCAGTTCACTTTCTGGCAGAAAAATACTCTTTAGGATTGAATTCCCAGAAGGGCGACATTACTATATCAACAGTTTGGGTTTATTGCATGCTAGAGATGCGTTCAAAGATGGCGAGCAGCATACGTTAGTTCTACCACAAACCAAACAGACGTATTTTTACTCATTTTTTATTTAGGAGGCACCTGGTTCGTTTATGGCTTCGCAACGATGAGTTGGCTGGAGCACGCCCAAACCACTGCAAGTTATCTGGCAATGGTTATACTCTGACCGTCCAGAAGAACAGCGTTTTCCCCTTGGACTAGAAATTCGGAGAAAACATGTTGGAATGACCAAGTAGATGTTGTCTTCGTTGTTGAAATTTGTCAAGTCGCTTCTCAGTTAACTGAATAAATTCAATTACCCAGTCTCGGATGAATCACCAAATTGAATCGTTTGAAGTTGCTGATAAGCTTAGATTCGTAATCAGAAAACTGGCTAGTATTCAGATAATCAGGAGTCATAAACATGCATTTCAGATTCTTCCATAGAGGCTTTGTTTACTTCCCACCGAAGATAGTGGCAAAGGTGGTGGATTTGTATCTGTTATAGACTTCAGCATTTCGCGCAGGTTGGAAAGAAATGATAACAACACACCCCATGTTAGCCCTTCCTGGATCAATGAACGTGATATATCCACGATTTCCAGGTATTCCCAATTTCTCTTCAAAGAACTCGGAGAAAACCTTACTATAACCCTCGTTCGCTTGTTCGTTGATGTTATCAAGACTATCCTGAGAGAAGGAAGCGATATAAATTAGCTGAGCAGCTCCCTATGGAGACATAAAATCTAACTGACGACCCTCAAACTGAAAGCAGGCTCGAAAGTTCCACCAAAGGTAAGAGTTTCATTGTAGGTGATGATAACCGAGGTGTAAGCCTCAGGTTTTTTGAGAGTCTCTGCCCCGAGCTAGATGTCCAATTTCCTAGGTGCTTGAGGTATCAGATCTTGAAGGTAGATAACAAACCTTCGAGAACTCGAGCGCGAAAGCCTTTGTATCCGGGATCTGTTGCTGCCAATTCAACACAGGCCAGACGGCTTTGAAGAGATCGAGGTGCTTGCCTTGACATTGGTGATGAGGTTGAGAGTAGGCATGATGCTCAGAAACGAAGATGCTGTACGATGTAGGAGATGTCTAAACTTTAAAGCGGCGTCAGAAGCTTAGACACCTTATCACGAGATAACGACGCCAAGTCTTGTGATTCAGCATGTGGTAACCAAATTTAGCAAGAGATGTGCTCTTTCTGGACATTTATGCTGATCATGAAAATTGTCGATTGGCTACGCAGCCTACACTATTTACTACCACGGTCATTATAAAGGATAAACGTTAAACTTTAGATATTGGTGACTCAGGATTATATACAGAGTTGATACACACACTACAGATCAACTACAGATGGGGTTTAAATAAAGGGTATCCCATAATGCACAAAAGTCATAAATCCTAAGTGCAAAATCCTATCAGCCTTCTTCGCCTGGCTCCCTGCCTCTGAAATTACACTCCACCAAAAGAGGAACGAGATCTTCGCCAGGCTCCGAGTAATAATCCAGGAAAGTCCAGCCCCGTATCCTCGGCTCCTCTGCAACAGCCTCTCTTTGCTTCTCGTCGACTCCATCTAATTTCGAGGCACCATCAGCAGTGTTTCCACCCAGTTTGTCCAGAAGCCACGCTCCGAGCTTGCTGTTGACACCTTCCACTCCAAGTCCCCATTTGGGCCACCCGAAGCCTTTGGCCACCGTAGGTGGGAATGCGAGTGGGAAGGAAGCAGCAGAGAAATATGTAATGGGAAGAACGGGTTGGAGTGCGTCAGGTGGGGGGAGGAGGTTTGCAGTTGCAAGCTGAAATTTCTCCGGAATAGAGAAGAACGTCGGGATTCCGTACCTACAGGTGGAAATAAGTACGACCGCATTTGCACTTAAGGAGAGGGTAGATATACCAATCGTGCGTCCTAACACGGGTACCTTTCAGTTCCCACTCGAAGCCGTTCTTCTCGCTATCAGGCCAAGTCGTCGGATGAATTCCTAGGCCTTCCAGACCTCCGTCCCACCCATCACCGTTCCCACCAAATCGACTCAACAATACCACTTTGCCTCTCACTTCTCCTAGTTTCGGGATGCGGTTTTCGAGGAACCACATCCCCTTGTTGACCCCAGAATTCTTCGTACTTGTTTCACTCCATCCCCCAGGTCCACGAACGATGGTATCTCGGACCAACTGGGAGAAAAGGGGTGCTGGGGTGATGGCAAAGTCTTCCTGCTTAATCGACATGACAATGGTCTCTTTCGATCCAATCGGAGAAGTTAAGAATTTATGAACATCATTCAGAATCGCAGTAAATGGTGTTTCCTGGGGCCATAGTCCGTGGTAGGCAATTAATTCTTGAGTACGGGTCGCGTTAAAAACAGATGCTTTAGATGACGGCGGAGGAATTACTGCGAGGCGGACGTCGACCACGCGTATGCCCCCGAGAAGTTGAGAGGCGAGTGGTGTCGACGGAGATTGGCACTGTGAGATTGGCCATCCATGGAATGCCATCCTAAAAGACCTTATAAGAGCGGAATTGAACAAGGTCACCAGTCTACGTACGTGTCGTGTGTCCCTGAATTATAGATATGAAAATTGGTTTGAATAGGTGGAAAGGGCACGTACCAGGGAGAGACAAAGAGGACAAGGGAAGGCGGTCAGGTAGTTCTGACAAGAATGATGCAAGATTGCGGCGACTCAGAATAACGAGTCGGTGATGGCCTCTTGAAATCTGTGATTATAGCCATCGAATAAGTGTCGCTGTGGTTGAGATTAAAGATAAGGCAAGGTTTACACACCCGAGTCCTATATACTCTCCACGGACATTCCCGAGGCATCTTCACCACCTGCCACGACGCTGAAAACGTCGTCGAAAACCGAATTTTGAAGCCTTCGGAATGGATATCCCAATCATAATCCAACAAATTTGCCTTTTCAACAGAGTTTGCCCGTGACAGTTCCGGTCCGTTTTGCGAGCGCCGAAGTATTAGTTCTCGTCGGGTACCCTTAGGAAGAATCGTACTGGAGTTCACCAAGGGTTGTAAAAGAAATTCGCTCGCAGAGGGCGGGGCTTTAGTTCCAGCTTGAAAGCCCGCACTGAGCTTGGAAGGCGATGGGTACGTGTGAGCGGTAATGGGTTTATCAGTGAGATTCCGAATGGTGAGGAGCATGGTATCGTCAGGAAAGTACTGAAGTTGAAGAAGGGTATAACTGGGGAAAGGAGTTGGTTAGGCCTCCTTATGTATGATCCGGGACAACCTTGTCAGAAGTACCAATGCGGAGATCCACTAATTTGGATATTTATGATCCACGAAAAGGTTGATGAATTTCGGCGAAAAATAGGTTTGCAAGGGTATCGAAGGTGGTAGATCTCTTTATATATTTACATAAATCATGAACTTCACTCTGCGTTGATCACTGGGATGGTTTGCTTTTTGCCCTTGGCTGGCCAGACTTCAACCATAGTCTCTGCATCCCAAATTCGACCTCCTCTTGCTACAAAGAGGATCTGACGTGTTTTCTCACTGATCTCTCCATCTAAGAGGTCAACACCAGGTGGGTACACAAGGAAGTCCCCAAGTTTTCCTTTCGACAACGAGCCCAACGATGGGAACATCCCAAGGGTCCGAGCCCCTGAGGAAGTCGCTGCGCGTATAACCTGGAGCAACAGTCAACATCAAAGCAAAATCAAAAGGAGAAAAAAAGGCACTTCATAATTGCTCAGTCCTCCCTTCGCTGTGAATCCCATCTCGGCATGATAATTCAGTCCCAAAGGAGGTTCTCCATGCGCTCCAATATGAGCCAGTAACCCTTTCTCAACCATTGTGGCAATTGAATGAGATGTATTGAACAGAGCAAAGGCTTGAAGGCAGGAAATAAGCTTGGGCGGCAACAAGTACGAGGTAGATACATACAGTCCAATGGCCTCGAAGTCGATTCGGTCAACGACTCTAAGATATCGTGTCTTGTGAAACGACGCAACCTGGAGGAAAGTAAGAATACGATAATTATAAGTTCGCCGGGAATGAGGTCGGTTCATACTTGGGATCATTAGGCACATTTTCCGTGGCCCAGACGATTTGCTCGCCCCAGGCACCACCGTAATTAACAATATGCGTCGGCGTTGCTCCGGTCCCACTCAAGGCATATAACGTCAGAACATCTTCAAAGAGGGCTGGTACGGGCAATGCGTGCTCGACAGTTGTCATTCCTGCACAAGGAATAAGTAAGGATGCCCACAGAAAGGAAAATACAGGACTTCACCATCAATAATGTACGTGAGATCCCAGTCATAATTCATGCCTCCCTCTGGTACGCAGAGCATACTGAAATTTTGCGCAACATTTAGAAGCCTCTGCCGTGAAGCTCTGAAATATTCGTCAGTATTAGTTTATTCGCCTCCTAACCCACACCGACCTCGATGGAAGATTATAATTCTTGTACGAAATACTAGCCGGTCCGCCTTCCACTTTGATCCTAGTCAGCGCAGAGACAGCCTCCTCCATGTCTACAATATCTTGATGAATTCCGGGGGCTCCTCCTCCATAAATGATGTCGCCGGTCGTGAAGATACGGGGGCCGATCATCTGACCACTTTCAACGCGGTCTCGTTCGACAACACCATCGACATTATCTGCACTAGGGCTAGGATGGTTGAAAATTTGTCAGTACATTGATTGAAATTTTAGGTGAAGGTGACGCACTTATGTAGTGTAGTAACTCCGTAGGCGAGGAAAGTCTCCATTTCCCATGAACTCGCGGGGTATCGATCGGAAAACCCGTCCCAATGAGCATGCACATCAATGAAGCCCGGAATCACGTAACCTTGAAAATTCCCGCTAAGCTAATGAAATTGAATTCGAAAAGCAATGGGCGTACCACCAGCGGCATCTATGACAGTTGCACCTATTGGCGTGACGAAGCCTCCGATTGGCCCAATATGGTCAATGACTCCTCCACGAATGACCAATAGTCCATCAGGAATTAGATCAGCCTGTTTATTGCCAGTTTCCATGGTCAAAAGGGTGGCATTGAAAATGATCACAACATCGGCGTTGCGCCAATCTTTACGGTCATGTGCTGCTGCTGCGTCTTTCTTCAGCCTAGCGATATCCGTGGAGTGTTCGATGTCGATTGTTTGGACTTCAAGAATGCTTTTGACGCACGAGATACCGAAGGTGGAATGATTTTTCTTGATGGCAGAAGAGCATTGGTCGAGTTTCGAAACTTCCAAAGAATGCAAATACGGCCCTACACCCTCGATTTAATAAAGCATCACAGAAATTTAGGGGGATGGCAAAGACACACCTGAGAACCAGAACAACTTCTTTCCATCGTCCGTCCACGTAACGTCATGACCTCCATCTAAACTTAATCTAACCAAACCTTTCGTCGCATTGGCTGGCCTCGACCAGACACTTTCGCCTTCCTTGACACTGTCTCCGGGGGCAAGGTAAACATGGAAAAAGTCGACAAATGCGATGTTCTCAGCCACGAATCCGCCTTTCTTGACCAACGAAGGAGAAATGACCAGTTCAGTGGACATCTCTCCTGATGCAAGTGTGGAATGAGGAAATTTTCCTAACTTGTCGGGCTTAGCTGAAAAATCTATAACGAAGGCGCGATTGGACTGCTGAACGAGCAGCTTCTTGTTGGTCTCCAAGAAGCGCATGTTGACTCGATCCTCGACATCGATTTCTGACGGCACGAAACGAATGTTGGTAATGGAAACGGTTATGTTAGGGACCAGCTCAGAGATATTAGGCGTAATATCCCCAAGATAGAGCCCTGCACCGGCGGTGGCCAAAATGTTACCAGAGAGGTAACTGCCACCTGTTTTTAGGAAGGCAATTGTCCTCGTTTGGCCAACGCAACGACAGATGACAGGCGAGAAATAACGCCCGAACGGCAGCCCCTGAACCTCGACTGCTACTTGCGCTTCAAGGTCGGCCAGTTCAAACTTTGTGTACACAGAATCCGACCATCGAGCGTGGATGACGATATCTTCGACCCCTGGAACGAAAGATGGAGAATAATATGGTGCATCTGGGTCCGTTACAGGAACTTTTTGCGCTGCCTTCTTCCCAACTTCTTGCCAGTAAGTAACCCCCGCGGCCTGGAAAACAACTTTCTTTCCTTCACCGTGCACCCGAAGTTCCTTGAAGGCGCGGACTCTTTGAGAATCTTGGGTTTCAAATCCAACCACGTTGACACCACCCTTTCGTGTTTCGGCGAGTCGCTTTTCTATGTGAGCTGTGAACCGAATGGGAGTCGGGGATTTTGAAGAGGCCACCTTCTCTCCACGAGAGTTGGCAGTCAAGGGCACGTAAAATATTTGTCCAGCGGCCCAAATAACGACGGCAGTATCATTGGGTGTGAATGCGAAAGATGGATATGTTCCCATGGGCGCGGAGACGGTTGTGAGATCATAGCTCAATCCATGCCAAATGTTATGAATAGATCCAGTCTCGAAATCTCTGGATTTGTGAACTTTACGATGGGGTATATTTAACAATAGATTTCTCTCACCTGAAAACTAAAGCTTGCTTATCCCTTACTCGACGAACGAAGGCAAGCGTACGGCCATCTCGCGACAACTCTGGACGGCTTGCTCCTCCAGGGAGAGAGTCAACGATGGTTTCAGTAGAACCGCTCGTGAAATTTCTCTGGAAAATCGCATATATGCCTTTATGGACATCTGTGGGGCGGACTGAATTGCACTCTCGCAATTTCAACGAGTACAGCACCCACCTTTGCTATATTCAAATTTACTGGCATCCGCAACGTTCTTCGAGAAAACAATGCTGTCCTTTCCCTTCCAAAGAAGTTGTTCCGGTCCAATTTGTTGGTCACCGTAGTTCTCTGCCGTCCAGCCGAGTGGAAGTGAGCGAGCGACGAGCCGCTTGCCACTTCCAGGTTGAATGAGCCGTGCCTCCCGGCGTAGATCTCCCACAGACGGAACTTCATATTCCCATCCTTCCCCTGCGCCAAGCGAGCGATCAGAAGTGTACCACTTAGTCGCGATGACTCTATTCCCAGATGGATGGAAACGAGGGTCGCTAACCCATCTATACGTCTCGTTTGTTACCCGACGGGCTGTGAATACGTGAGGGGAGTCACAGTTATTCAAAACCAACTACGTACCGTTGAGCCGCCCTTCTCGTAGCAACCTATTCATCTTCCGTTGCGAATTCTCTTTCAATCCCTGAGATAGCTGCCTTTGCTCAGTTTCTTCCTCATTTAGAGCAATGAGGAGCTCTTTCCGAGGGGTCGTCGACCTGAGATCCATCTCATAGCATCCTTTCCACTCCATAACCCAAATATTCTCCACCCCAAGTTCGGCATCGCTCCTAAATACAAGTCGATCACCATTGGGCGAGAAATGCGGATCCGAATCATGCGGAATCCCCAGCAGAACGGGTCGGGCTTTAACAGCCGCATCACTGGTACGTAGAGCTTGTTCACCAGGAAGGCACCAAAGGTCGCCAACCATGTCGAATACGATGTCACCAGAGGTTGGATGGACGTCGAGGCGCAACCACGTTCCTTCCTCGACATTGTATTCCAACTTTCGTGGATAGGGATAGTCTGTTGAAATGTCCCAGGGTGTTGGAGGTCGTAGAGGCCAAACGTTGTCCTGCCAGTCCTCTGCTGGGTCCCTGATTTTGAGAGCGAGCCTTGAGACGTCTCCGCTGCGGTATAAGGACCACGGAGTAGGGAGGACTGTTGATAAAGTTGCGGCTAGGGAGAATAGGAAAACGTATAACAAGAGTTGTCGAATCCTTGGGCGCTGTCTTCCCCTGGTGAAAGCGATGGGTGGAGGAAGTCCAACCTTATTCAAACCACTACTGTGGCCGTTCTGGAACCCCATCGTCGATCGATCAGGGAATTCCGTCTCTTCTCTTATGATTTCTGACGCGAAAGGGAGACGAGAGAGTTGACAAGTTGCGGCGCGGAAAAAGGCATTTCTCACAAACATGAGCCGAACATGACCCGGATGCATATGGACGCTTCGCCTCCTTCACACAAGTGAATTACCCAAATTTAGGTGGTAGTCTTGTTAACCTGACTCTAGTTCGACGACGTGCCGATGAGAAAAAGCGTCGCTCCCATGCACTGTCGTGTTGGGGATGATGTGGTGTACAATGAATATGCGAGGATACGATATTCATCCGACATACAACGAAACAAAATGATCATGATGAAAAGTAATTGTCTCATGGTATGAGTACGCTCGTCATTTGAAAGAACTAGCTTTGAAGGGTTTCGGCTTGAGAACAAAGGGTCTTGTAATGTAAGAATACAAATTACATCGCAAAGCTCGAAGGTAATCAGAATAATGATAACTCTGGTGCCTACAGTCGTTTCGGAAATTCTTGTCCGGCAGTGAAATTCCGGTGTTTTGAAATAAACAAACAAAATTAATTCAGGAAATCTTATAAAATCCCCAGTGGTCTCAATTCTGGTTCGTTTTGAATCAAAA
>Ga0307517_10006250_pt1 | contig 17699 bp, 8 predicted proteins | sample 23_EM_MG_FD_194515 | JGI IMG/M metagenome (GOLD analysis project Ga0307517, IMG submission 194515) | Populus trichocarpa ectomycorrhiza microbial communities from riparian zone in the Pacific Northwest, United States - 23_EM | ecosystem: Host-associated > Plants > Roots > Unclassified | place...
TTTGTTTTATATTTGAAGAAAACCCGTCTTCGTTCCCAATAAATGACACATGTTCTAATTATTTTATTAAGAAAATCTAATAATGAAAAAAGAAAAGATTCTCTTAATGATTAGTGAACAGACCCCTAGTCTTTATAATGCTCAATACTTGCAGATATCACCTCCATTGCTTTGTTTTCTTCTGTGATTTTGGCCTCTTTCAAGCTAGCTAGTACCAAAAGCATCTACATCATGAACACTTTAATCATTTGACATCGAGTGGACAAAGCTTGCACTCATGAAAGAAGGCTGTGCTACAATGGAATAAAGGCTTGCAACTTTCGAGGAATAAGTGTTTTGCTTTGAAGGCTGGACCTGTCTACTTTAGACAAACCAGTGCCAGCTCTTACCTTAACGAACTTAATCATTGATGGGTGTTGCTGTTTGCAAATCATAGAAATCCTGAAAAGAAACAAAAGGGTAATGAGTGTCGTAATGGATAATGCCCGACCAAATGATCCCAGTCAACCTCTATGGTCATTTGTTGCCTTCACTCTGGTAGAAAATGAACACAAATCCAAATACATGTTAGGACTGAAACCCGGCTTGAATCCGAGGGAATATCTTAGGGATAGAAACATAAATCAAGAAATATCAACGAAAAATAACATAATTCCAGAAATATCGTAGAAAGAATTCTTATCAAGCCCAAACATACAATATATGCAAGATAGGAATAAAATCATAATTATTACATTTGATTCATCTTATAAATCTACCTAATAACTTGTTAATTTAGAGTTTGGCTCGAGTTAGGTTTACTTTTTAATTAAGCTGGGAATGAACTTGATCAAATTCAGGTGATTTGATTGGTTAACATGTGATCTAGTTGATCAAGATAAACTCGGTTGGGATTTAATCTAGTCAAGTTTAAGATATTTTTAAAAATTTTATTTAAAATAATATCGTTTTGATTATTATAGGTAAACGAATTAATTTACTTGAATGAACATTGAATTTTGAATTATCCTATATTGCTATCATAACGACCCCCTGAAATAAATGCCTACCATTTAACCTCACTCCCATTCCATATTTTATAAATCAAACTGCCTGTACAAGAAGACAATTTTGTTTCTAGCAGAAAACAAATCTCAACATCATGCTCGTGTTATCTTAGAATAAAATTACGTTTTGCAGTGAAGCCTAAACCACAGACATTCCAAGAAAAAATCTTCATATGCATTAACAATACAAATCCCACTAGCTATAGACTCAAATCTATTACTGTATAGCTTTCCAATCCTCGACTCCCTTTCCACTTGATTTCTTATCTCCTCTGTGAAATTTCTCAGATTAGAGCCACGCCCAATATCCAAAATTGTCCCATTTGTCATCATATGATAAACCTCAGTCTCTGCTGCTGTTGTATCTGCAATCTGCAAATTCCTTTCCTGTAGCCATCTTCTGTTTCCCATTCGAATTGCAGTATCCATTGAAGACTCCTCTACTTCCTCAGCAGTGTTTTGCAAACTGCCTGTATTAAAAAGAAATCTTTCCTTGCGGTATCTGCTCCTTTGAGTTATGTAAGAATTATGAGTCTGACGGTCCATATCACACTGTCTATTGGAGTCTGTCATTCGGTTATGAGAGTCCATAGGACTGAGACCCAATTCCTGAGAAGCTTCCAAATTTGAGTCCTCATAATCAGAAGAGCTTGTGTTTGTGCTGGAAAAGGAAGCAGTAGGATATCCCAAAATCTCAGGAAATAAAATATTGTACTCCATTATTCTCTCGTGTTCAAAAGTAACTTGCCTCCTGAACTGATCCAATGAAGAATTATATTGCAACTCAAGATTGTCCCTATCAGCATCATCAACTGAAGTATTCATCTCCACATCAACATTATTGCCTACATCAGCATCTGCAGACTCTAAATCACCCGACTGATCATCTTCTTCCTGATTGAGCATTACCAAGAAGCTATTCATGGTATAGGATATGGACTCATAATCTGGATAATGAAGTCAGTCTATTTCCACAATAATCTTCTCCATTCAAACGCAAAGTAACTGTTGTGTGTAAAACTTCCCAGGACATGGTGCCAAATAAAATTCGCAAAGCATACAGTGAAGTAAACTTCAAACTGATTTTATCATGTCCAATAACCCTTCCAATACCATGTAAGATCTTTGGAAGACAATCAACATTCCATCCAGAAATTGGCAAATTTGTTACAGACATTTATGCTAATCTATCAATTGCACAATCGGACTATATCCATGGTCGAACCTTGTCAAAGAATTTATTCCAATAGTGCATGTCAGTGGCAAAAGCTTCCATCATTAAATCATAATCATCAAATAATATTAGTGCTTGTGATGCACCAAGAAAACGGATGCCAGAAAATATCAAACCACTCTATATCAATCCCTTCTGTATCATGGAATAATCCAGTCACTCTTAAATCCAACCAACCAAACTACTAAGAAGCCATAGAATATCTTGGTCTTTTGAATCATTAAGATGCTTCCTGACACTATGATTAGCAATCTGAATATGACCTTCATTCTTTGAAACAATGTTCGAATTCAGAACATCTGGTTAACTTCTTTCATCCCTCTACCGAATCGGCAGTCTGTCTGCGATCATGTCAAGCAATATTTGCTCTAGGTTTGTAAGAACCAAACCAGAGATCATTAAGATTTAACAAGAAGAATGCCGTCAGTTAAATATTGTGCACTGTTAATATCGTGTTTTGAATAATTCAACCAAGCTTGTAGAGACACGTTGAAGAGAATGACTCAAAGGATACTATTTACTTTGTATTCAGTAGTATATATAGAAATTTACATATAACTAATTGAGTAACAAAAGAAGAGTAAAATGAAGATTACAAGAGATTTGAAATTCAAAATAGCTAAAACTATTGATGACTAGAAATTTTGCAGATTGGTTGTTTCTGCAAATCCTTTACTGATCTTTCGATGTCGGCTAATATTTCAAACATTTCTTAATTGGATTCTTCTATCAAGTTTCTTAATATTTTCAATATGTTATGCCTATTTTAATCAAGAAAAAGGCATCATTTTACAGAAAATTTAATACGAAAATTAGTAGAAATTGATAAAAGGATCCAATTTAGAAACTTCTAAAACGTTTAGGATCTAATTGATAAAAAATTTGTCTTGGAATTCAATTGATAATACATTGGGGGCTAATTTGAGGTTTCCACTCAAATGTTGTGTAGCTTCTGGGCTTTCTCATGTTGTTCTCTTCTCTGCGTACTTTCATATTTCAACCCTTTGTCTTGTACTGTAGCTTCAAAACACTTCCTTCATTTCTTGCGTTTGTACTGTTCACTTAGATCAAATCTTTAAAACCCATTAATCTACGCTTTGAAAGCTCACTTTTTTACCCTTCATTTCCCTCCAATTCAGTGTTTTAAACATGGGCTCTGTTAATTTTCTTCATTTGCTAGCATACTCATCTCTCTCAATTAATTCTTCCATAGAAAGTTTGGTGATCTTTGAAGTTGGGTTTTCGATTTATTATGTTATTGAATCCATTGTTTAGTTGCCAGTTCACATCTTTGGTGAAAGCTGGACTTTTTTCTTTTGATTGTATTTGCAGAGCACTAGAAATGCGATTATGGGATGGTTTTTGTTGTTACGGCCACACCTCGAAAAACACAAATAGAAATCATCGAGGACGGAACCGGCACACGATCGGAAGGATTCCCACCAAAAACCTTCATGGCCGTGTTAAACATGAATTATCCAAATAATAATTCCATCATCCATAATTGATATATTCTTGAAATAAAAATATTTACAGAAATGAATGAGTTTTCATGATGACTTAGTGAGTAATCAAAATAAATAAATGTCAGAATAACATTATCAAACACATTTGATGATGATTGTATTAGAAATTTTCATATTAATGCATACCCCTTCACATCCTTTTAAAGGTACAACAGTTCACCTAACTATTATAACATTTAAAAAATGTGTGATGGCTAGTCCCACCAAATATATAATTTACAATGTAGATAATAAAAGTTTGAATTGTTTGTTAGGGTTTGTTTATGATTTGGAAAAAAATAAATTTGTTTATATTTTGATAAAATTAAATTTGATTTTGTAACTTAGGTATGTTATATAGAAAGAAAAGATAGATTATTTAATGGTTAACAATCATATTATGTTAATTTTATTGTTATGTTGAAAATCTTGAAAAATTAATTTTTTTTATGGAATTGATAACAATTAAATGGTATTAATCTAAATTGAATAAGTTTGAATTGAACAAGTGATAAATAATTATTTAGGTACTGATTAACTATTGTTGATTGGGTTTATTTAGTGAATATTTTGATACATCATTAAATATTCATGTGAGAAGTGTAAAACAAAAAGTTTCACCGATTAAATGTTGTGACAATGCATCTTCTAAAAAAAAGTTCATTGAGAAATACTTGTGTTGGTTTTCATATGAAGAACTTTATGTTCCTTACAAGACCATGTTAGAAAAGATTGTTAGCTCAATATCTAGTTTTATCGACTTATATGAAGTTGTAGATGATAATAGTAATTATTATAGGAGTATGGTGATTGATGGAATATGAATAAATCATGTTTATTCAGGTGAAGATTCACATAACATCCATTTAAATGAAGAACCAAATATAAATATAGTTAGGTTTTTTGAACTTTTAAAAGGGCATGATAAACCATTATAAATATTTTTTATAAATAGATTGTCAAATATTGGTTGTCAACTAATTTTATCATTGATACTAATATTCTGTTGACCTATTCATTGACGTTGAAGTCATCAATATAATTACTGACGGATCTAAAATCCTTGAAGGGACACTAGCCGATGAAATGTTCTCGTTAATATATCCATCAGTGATATTTTTTACCAACAAAAACAAAGCTTTTATACTGACAAAATATTCCGTCTGAAAAAAATCAATTTTATAGTGGTGATATCAAGGTGCTTATTTCATACTTTATAAACACACATATTTCATAATAATTACTCACTTCATATACAAACATACATATCAGATAAAAATTACTCATAATCATATAACAGATTTCATATTGTTATAAGGATGCAAACACACATTTCATAAAAAAAATTTATATATATATATATCATATTTATTACTCGGTATAATATATTGAATACTCACTTTATAGTATAATAACCAGATTTTCTAGAATTTCCAGAAAATATCAATAAAATTTCTTAATTCTTCTATTAAAAATGAGAAACTTTATTGATATAATGTGTCATTACAATCAACCAATTACAATGTATACATAGGAATATAACCAAACAATTATGGAAATAAATTATACTCTTCATTATTTAAAATTATTAATTTTATCCTTTGATGTAGTACTTGATTTCCTCCATAATTGATGATTGTATTGATTAGATTTCAATTCAAAATATATTCTCTTGATTTGTTTCCTCAACGTGTCTCTTTAAACTTGTAGAGATTTTTTTAAAACATTCTCCATAAGTTTGATATCTATATTTAAAGATAAATTGAAATTATGATGAATATTTTTAAAAATAATCTAAATAAGCCAAGATTATTAAATCCAAAATAATACTATGCAACTCTTCGTGTATCATTAAAAAAAAAACAAGATTGAGAATTGGGAATGTAATTCATTTAAACAAATATATATATATATTATTTATTTATTTTTTGTAAGGGATGTATAGTGACGATGGTAGAAATAAAATGACAAAAACAAAAAAGGTTAAGAAAAGAAAGAAAATAAAGATTGACTAATGGCCGGCATGTTATTATCTGCCAAGTCACTCAAGCTGTTCATGTCTTTTTCACTGCTGCTCTGTTTCTCTAGCTTCCTTCTCTGCTCTCTTTGTCATTCTTCTTCTGCTAAGACCTCTCAGATTTTCAAGTGATTGGTTGTTTAGAAAAGAGAAAGATTTCCATTTATATAGTTCTAAACCTTTTTTATTTTATCCATTTAGCCCCTAAAGCAAGTTTTTTTTTTTTAATATATTTTGGTTTACAAAGATACAAAACACTTCCTTACTATTGCTTATTAACAACGAACTCATTATCAATTTACTGATTAAGTTTATCATTAACATTACTTAGCGTTTTCAATGTCATTATTTCATATTGTTCTCTTCTCCGTATACTTTGAGCTATCCACTCAAATGTTGTATAGCTTTTGGGCTTTCTCATATTGTTGTCTTCTCTGTATACTTACTCTTGTCTTGTACTGTAGCTTCAGAACGCTTCCTTGAGCTGGACCTGAATTGCTCCTACTCATTGAGTCATTGTCGCCAAGTTGGGGGTTTTTTGAAGGTATTTCTCTCACTTGTTCTCTTCTTTCATTTCTTGAGTTGTTCATGGGCTTTTTTGGTTTGGTCAAAAACTCTCTATACATCTCTCAGATTTGGTGGGTCTTAGTTTTTTACTGTTCACTTTTATCTTGATTTGCTAACATACTCATCTCTCTCAATTAGTTCTGTCATATAGAGCTTGGTGATTTTTGAAGTTGAGGTTTTGATTTATTATGTTATTGGATCAATTGTTGGAATAAAGTTTAATTTCTATTATGTGTGATGTAGGTTAGTTGCCAGTTCACATCTTTGGTGAAAGTTGGAATTTTTCTTGTTTTGATTGTATTTGCAGTGTACTTGAAATGTGACTATGGGTTGGTTCTGGAGAATAAATGGAGTAGGCCGATTTTTCAATCATTTTCTACCAAAAAAGAGGATGAATGGAATGATGCATGAGAAACAGCGTTGCTGCCAGAGGATCTGATGGTTAAGAACAGAGCTCCATAGGAAAAGGATGTGAATTTCTCTTCAACCACAGGGATAGAGAACAAAAAATGAAAATCGAGAACAAAATCACTTACATGACCATGAAGTAATAAGGCTATGTTTCCTTCCCATTCAAGAATCCAACACAGCTCCCTAAAAGCTGTTTTGAATTTGAATGGACTTAGAATTTGGGTGCATTTTGTTTGTAGTAAGTGTGATAAAATGTTTTCTGCTAGGTTATTCAGGTAGTCTCATGTTATAGGTCCTCTATGAAGACTAGAAAATTAGAGAATAAATTTGTTGTCCTTTTTAGCCCTATTGAATTCCAGGATCTTTTAAGCTTGTGCAGGATTACTGGCAAGTTTGGAATATAACGTAGATTCCTTTTGTCTAACTCACCAATTCTAATAGATATCTTATCACGTAATTTTGACACTGCCATTAATGACTTGGACAACACAAAGATCCCAAGCTCTTACGAATTTAAAAGCAAGCTTGATGGTTGGGAAACAACAACGAAGGCACAAGATGGAGATATATGGGAAATGTCACAGAGGGAGGAAGATATTCTCTTCCAAGAATTTGATCATCGAATAGAATAGCATACAGCAAATTTCAGGTGAATTGATGTTTTCATGCCATCATGTGTTTTTTTTCTTAGGCTAGTCTTAGCGATGAATCTACTATTCAGCCTAGTCATCATCTCCGTTCTGCTAAACTAGCAAATTTTTCTGTGACTACTTGCAGATAGCTAGTTTTATCGAGGATCGCATATTTAGCAGGAGAAGACCTATTGATGGTTGGAAATACATGATAGAGGTGTTGGGACCAAATGCCAAGAAAGGGAGGGGTAGTGTTTCAAGAATACCGAGTATATCAGATCCATCTACACAACCATTCAAGGGGGACAGGAAACTGATTTCCCACGAAGGGGGTAGTTCAGCTCCTGACTCTGCTGAACTTTCCTTTCTTTGTTCTTGGCCATTGTATGTTTGCTTGGTGATCAAGCTGCATGCCGTCATGTTTTCTTGAGAGTGTTATAGAAAAGACGTCCACTAGGCTAAGCTACTCGTAGTTGTGAGGAAGATAAAGCTCTGTCAATCAAGAAAATGGCAATCTAAATTTGTAAATCATCGATTCATTGTGACTGTAAATGCTGTATGTGTAAATATCTCTACGCTAGAAGATTGGTAGGGGTTTGAGAGGCTAAATGTTGTCTGGTTATTCATTTGCGACCCCCAAACTGCTCTGAAAAAATCGAAGCTACACCAGTTTTTTGACATAATGTTCATCAAACAACTTGTTTGCCAGGACTCTTCAAAGCACATAGGAAATTCCTTTCAGAACAACTGGTTTCTGAATGATATTGATTCCAATCTGCAAGCATTAGTCCGACACATCATCATCATAAGTTGCTATCATGGCAATGATCAATGGCAAAACAAGACTTCTTAACTTCCAGATTCTCATTGCGACTTCATATCCATCCATCTCAGGTTTCTGAATATTCAAAAGTAGTATTTGGAAAGAAGATGCAGTTTGACCGAGAGCACTAAGGCGTTCAAACCTGGATGCAACAGTAGCAACATTGCAACCTAGCTTCTCAAGCAGTGTCGCAGTGTCTGAGTCACAGCTTTGTTGAAATAATCAGCATCAGCTAATAGAATTTGCAAGCCTCTGAAAAGAGAGTTGGAATATGAGTGCTCTGAAGATTCTCTGGATTCAGAGATTGACTGCAATGGATGGTCAAAGTTGAAACTCAAGAACAAATCTCATGCATTCAGGAAAACCTTGAGTGTTGGGCACTATCTAGATCTTGGTTCGCATCAACTACCAAATATAACGAGGTGGGCTTCATCATTTTAGGGAGAATGCCTGCTTCTGAGATTCTATTTCTTCCATCAACGACCTTTTTCTTCTGATCTTGTGCTCCATGGAATCTACTGCAACTTTTGAGCACTGTCTGTTTTTTTCCACTGTAAGTTCTGTTTACTTTAACCAGCTAATCGTTTCATTACCTAGATTAGATGTTTCTTCTATATAAAAAAACCAATGCCTTTTCCTGGGAAGTTTCATATGTAAATGAATCGATTTGCAATGTTTTTTATTTGTAATGTCTGCAGTTGCGTGAATTGCCTGCCTCTAATGCCCAATGCGTTCCTATTCTTTAAACTATGAAATGCGTCTTTTTTCCGAGAAACACATAAATTGTATGACCCTTCAACTAAGCAGTCCCTTGTTCTTGTTAAGAATAACAGTAATAATTTATCAGTGCATGCAAAGGAAGATCTAATTAGTATTAAGATTATAAGCCAACAAGATAGAGGGGTGGATGTTCTCAAGAACAGTTCCCATCACCATCAGACGAGCAACAAAGGAAGTTCTAGTTAGAGCACAAACTGTATTTATTAGCACGTAGACTTGCTGCAAATGTGGTCGATATTATCTGCTCTCAACAAAAATGTCAACTTTGGAAATTAATATTTCCGGGTTTCCAAGACTCACTCTTGTTTAGTCATCAACTAAGGGACCTACTTGTGTGGAAATATTTGTAATTGAATAATTCAACCTTCAGTTCCATGTTCAGCACCACTTGCTGGACAATATATTTAAGTTCCGATGACTTTGAGGTGAAGGAGGAAAAGGACACGCCAAACGAAGATTGGTTTTTCTTGTTGACGGTGAAAAAGAAAGATCTTTTAGGACTAACAATCCAACAGCAACTTGGGAATCTTGAGTGCAAGAACCTTGGAACTCCAATTTCCATTAGTAAGCTGCTTTGTTTCTGGTAGTGGTTCAGCAATGTTACTGCAGAAACACGTTGACTGGTATACAACTGCGTTTATTGGTTACTTAATTCTTGGTGTGAAACTGTAGATTGGATTGGATTGAAGTGGGCATAAGAAGGTGAAGATGACTTTCTTGATCAGTTTTTTATTTCACTTAATTGTTGAAAAAATTTTCCTTGCAGATTTTTCTTCTCACGTACTAATTGGACATATCTGATTTGCTCGATGGTCACACAATTTGTGGACGTCGATCATAAATGTGATGAGATTTATATACATGAGCATTGCTTAAATGAGAAAAGTTGACGATATATTCAGAGAACGGATACATAATCTCATATTTAAGATTTTGAGCTCCAAAACATATCTACGACTCAAGAAAAAGAAAATTTAAACACAGTTTAAAATGTTATTGAAATTATTGTTTTGGAGACGCAGAGTAGTTCTCAGTTTTTCATCAATGTCTAGGCACCTTCAGCAACAACCTCTCAGTTTTTCATCAAGGCATGAACAATCTTTAAAGCACTATATCTTCAACATTTTTAGAGGGGAATCGCTTGGGATATTTCAACCTCAATGACAATTAATTTCAAGGGAAAATACCATTGTTTTTCATCATATAGAAAGTTCTTGATCTTGACAATTATAAGATTGAGGATACATTTCTTATTTCCTAGAAATATTTTTAGAGATATAAGTTCTTGTTCTAAAATCCAATAAACTCAAGGGTTTTGTAAAGGGGCTGACTACTTATAATTTTTTCTCCGAATTACAGATTTTTGACATTTCCAGGAATAATTTAAATGGACTTTTTTAATAGTCTTGAAACAATGATGATACCGTTGATTAAAATATAATTTACATGACAGCAAGAAATTACTCTAGCTACATCTATTCCATGAAAATCACTTGTAAAGAGTAAGAAATTGAGTTTGTGAAAATTCAAAGTATCCTTGTATTACTTGATTTATCAAATAACAGTTCCAACAATAAGATTTCAAAGCTAGTCGGAAAGTTTAAAGGACTTCAACAACTTAACCTCTCTCATAATTTCCTTACAGATCATATTTAATCATCATTAGGATTTTTGACTAATTTACAATCATTAGATTTGTCTTCAAATTCCTGTGCAGTTGACAAATCTAACATTTCTTGAAGTCTTTAAATGTTTTACATACTATCATGAGAGACCCATACCTTGTGGAAAGTAGTTCAACACATCTGATCATAGCTCATTTGAAGAAAACCTGGGTTTATATGGATTTCCAACGCCGAAAGAATGCAACAGTGGTGAGGCACCACCATTGCGGCCATCAAACTTTATTGAAGTAGATGATTCAACATTGTTTGGAGATGGATTTGGATGGAAAGCTGTTGCAATGGGGTATGGATGTGGGTTTATGTTTGGAGTCATCATGGGATATGTTGTGTTTAGAACAAGAAGACCTGCATGGTTTCTAAAAATGGTTGAAGATCAATGGAATCTAAAGGCAAGAAGAAGAAAGAAGAAAGCTAGTAGAAATGCAACAAGAAGAAGCTAAACAATGCAGTCGGTATCTTCAAGTAAGTTATGTAAGTCCTTACCTTTCTGATTCTTCACGTGCTCATAATTACAGTTTTATATTTTTTTTTATTGCAATACAATTTCAATAAAGGTTGTACCTCATATTTTTATTTCTTTCTTGCAAACATAAATGAAGGCAGCAACCTGCACATTTGTAGCCATACTGTAACTTAAAATTTTGAGTATTTGTGGATAAGTAAGGCCAGCAAAAGATCTCAAGACCTCAACATGACCTGCTGTATGCTTCACACTGAAAGTTAGAATGGCAGGGAGTTTACGCAACACAATCCCTGCAGCATCCTCGTCCCCACCGCTGCTCTCCCTGGGCAATCTACTATAGGAATCAACTGAGTATCCAAATCAAAATTCAGAAACAATGACCGCCTAACAAATTATGTCAATCCCACCAAACCGGCTCTAGAATGTAGCCATCCTATCAATTTCTTCAATAGACTAAAGGGACAAAGCCTTGGACAAATTCACATTGTTTTCTTGAGTAATTCCACGATCAATCAACAGCTTAGCCTTTTCATCAAAACCAGCCAAGAACCTTGGCACAGTGGCAATCACAAGGAGCCTAAGCTACGCTGGCTCGACCTTTCCTTCTAATTCATTATGCACAAAATATATCAACGGATCAATTTCATCAGCTATTAAACACATCCGGCCACTTCACAATTAAGCGATATAGTTCAACGGCTAATCTAAACGTGAAACATGGTCTCGTATAGAATCAAAAGATGCAAACTTTAGACCTGGGATCTGCTTAACAGTAACCCATTTTCTTTCTCATTAAAACCCAGTACTCCAAATGTGTATCTGAACATAATATGCACAGCATGTTTGACAAAAGGTCTCTGAGAATGAAAACAGCTCACCAACTTCAATCCGCAAAACAGCAGGCAAGTCGAGGCAGCTGTACTGGACTAGAAGGTGTTTAGTGAGTGAAAAACCCACAGGGCCTAAGAATCTTGATGCTTTAGATAAATTTACTAGAGTTGGCTTTTTATGGGTCGAGAGAGTTGCAAATGGAGTAGCTAAAGATTGAAGCTTTGTTGGTGATGTGTTTGTTGTTTGCAATAGAAAGGAAGAACTAGAAGAAGAAAATAATGGGTTTGCTGTTGCAAGCATGGTTGTCTTCGTTCAAATGTTCCCTTTGGACGAGCTTGTGGCCGTGGAAGTTGAAGGTTTTGACAGTGGCTTCAGCTTCACTGCTCTAAGTTTGCCTCGACTACTACTCTGGTGAATTGGGTATAAGCACATAGTTGCATGCAGTTAGGTTTCAAGTATTGGTGGTCATGAGCATGAGAAACCTAATCATTGGTAAAATGCACACACTGCTCTAAGTTGAACTGGGGAATTTGGAACAGGTTCACATTGATGAAAAGATGGAATAATACACTGTAGTTTCCTGTAACGAAATATTTAATGTTACTGAAGGATGTTATAACTACTAGAGATACAAATAATAATGATTTCGCTCCATGTCCAATCAATCAGGGGTTAGAATCAGGGTTTGAGGTAATTGTGAGCTTGAGTTTCAAACCCCAAATTCTGTTACCTCTTTCAGGGGGGAGTGTGACAAATGAAACCATTTCAGATCCAAGAGCTTCAGCAGCAGGAGGCGTTGTAGACAAATGTAAAGGGTTTGGTCTTGCAGACAACTTGCAGCTATCAATTCTGGAGTTTAGAACAAATCCATCAAGTCTTGTTCTTTCTTTGATTGTCCTTGAGACGATTCTTGGTAATATTCTTCCCACTTTTGTTGCTCGTAGGTATAGTTTTTAAAAGAATAACAGATGAGCCACTCTTTATAGATTTCTCGGGCGATCTTGAAAAATGGAACCTGCAAGACATTCAAAAAGAGAAAAATGCATCTCTCATGTGAATTCAAGCATCAAACAATGTGAAAAATTATGATAAGCAGCACAAGGCCTGCAATTATATTTGCCTCTTTTTGGGAACTTGGCTAAGATCCTCTGGCATTTGTTTATGTTCCTCTTCCCTTCTCTCATCCTCTTGTTTCTGAACCTACACAAGGAAGAATAAACATAACATTAGCACCTCTCCGGTCATAACTTGAAGACTGATCAAAGCTTCCCCTTCCATACCATCATTTGGCATGCTGTTGTAGTCAGCATTACCAGCTGAGGCACCAAACATCTCAAAATGAAATGAATTCAAGTAATGCAGAGAAAGACAGATGACACAGTTGGTCAACTCTTGCTTGCCATGCTTTGATTCAGGAAAAACCCATGCAGAATACTATTACTTTCACACTGTTGGACTGAACTCAGTCCAAGCCAAATGCCAAAAGCATAGCCATAACATTGCTGAACATGGAGGTTAGCAAATAAGCAAAAAGAAAAGGGATACTTCAATGGGTGTTTGCTATAGCAATCTTTAGCTTCCTAACAGCTTTCAGAAAGGTATGCTGCGTATGCAGTTCTAAAATAAGTCCAAACAAACAGAAAGAAAAGGGATACTTCGACCCATTTGCAGTCTTTGGACAAGTAGATGCAGATTACAATGTTACCATAACCATAACAATGTCAAGCAAAGAAAACTGAAAACTTAATCAGTACTATACTGAGTGGAGAATGGTAAAGTGCAAGGCAGTGTGATACTATTAAAATGCCATAACTACTTATTCCAGTAAAAAGAACCGAGATGGTGGCAGATATATATGATCATAATTTATAATATCCTATGCTTATTTACTTCACACATGAGAAAATCTGTACCGCAAAGAACTAGTTGCTGAAAAATTGTTAACCTCTGCATCTTTTGGAAAAGATTTATCAATAAATGGATGTATCTAACCTACATGACTGCTTCGATAGGAAAAAATAGCCCCTGTTCCAAATTAATACAAAGAGGCAGCCAGTAGACGGATCATAAGGTGAGCAAATCATTTCAAGGAAATGAGTCTGCACCCGTAATTAAGTTAGGATTTGCATTCCCAAATGAATACAACTGATCTCAGCGCATTGTAACCTCCATGTGATGCAAACACCAACTAATTAGGAAAGCCAAATAGATCATTGCATTTGTTGAACATGTTCTATCAGGCAAAGGCCCAAAAATGTACACCCCATCAAGTTTTTCCAGAACATAACCTTCTAAGTTCAGAAAATTAGAAAATTGAAGAATATAAAATTTCTTTCTTATAATATGCCTCTAGAAACATAGAGGTAAATCAGACAGATAAACCTAATCCCAACAAGGAAGTCCACTTAATTGGAAACTTTAAAACCATTGCAGACATATAAGCATAAAATAAAGGCAACTCCTTTATCATACAAACATCAAGTTTTTTAGAGGAAGCAGTTGCAACATTAGAATCAATTACAAGCTAGGAGTATATATACAGTCATTGACAATCAAAAGTTAATATTCAGACATCAAAGTAACACTCAAGGGTTTCTACTTTATCAGCACTGCAATATTTTGAAAGAGAGGAACTTTCATGCTAAGAGGCATGATTATCTTGCTAGAACTGATGAAATAAAGATGTTGATTTGTGCTTTAGCACTAATCAAACTATTCAAGTTTGACGGGTGAATATTTTATGTAATATGAGAGGCTAAACTGTGGCAAAATGCATAAGCTCTTTTGCGATATGTGATAGCACAGTTTACTCGATCCATTGCAATGATAGGAATGAATGTAATAAGCTGACCGCTGCAGTTTCAACGCCATAGTCCACGACAATTTATACTGATGCTAGACTCAACAATATCAACTTATCAACTTATCTTACACATGCAATACTGAAAGACCATGTCAAGAAAACAGAAAGGAGCTCAAATGCTGCACAAGTTAAGACCTTGCAATATTAAGTCACTAACTAATTATCTGAAACAAGTTATGCAGCAATAAAACATAAAACCCGTATGTAAAATTTTCCTACCCCACACAAAAAAGACTAAAACAAATAAACTCACATCATTGACATCCTTAGACGATCCAACCTCTAAGTTTGAAACTTTAGCTTTCTTCTTAGCACTATTTCCATTAGCAGATTCCAAGTCATTTCCTTTCCTCTTCTTGCTCCCAAACACCCAAGATTTTCCCTTCTTATCTCTAACTTTCCACACATTCTTCTTTCTAAACACCAACTTATCAAACTTCCACACTTGACAACTTGTATCAATTACAGTCACTTCACTTCTTGAATACCCTTTTAGCTCTTTATCACCACCAACACCAAAACCCTTCTCCTCCTCAACATCCTCCTCAACATCCTCCTCATCGTCATCATCATCATCAACAACCCCACAATCCACATTATTAGAATTCTTATCAGAATTCAATGACCCTGTTGCAGCAAGGACATTCCGGTCTTTTCGCACACAATCTAAAGAATCATTACCACTATTATTCCCTGAAATGAAACAAAATTTAGGTTTTGTTTGTTTCCTAGGAACCTTCTCCTTTTTCCTGGAAAGTCTTGAACTTTCCTCAACTGGGTCACTGACACCACCCATGTTGAAGAGGTCTGAAAGAACATTGTTCATTATAAAGAACAAATCTTTATTGTCACTTGAAGAAATCTCCCTGGTTGTTGCTGTCGCTGTTGTTGCTGTAACTTTGATTTGATCTGAGTCAGAGTGAGTTGACTCAGAGTTTGAGTTGATAACAGAGTTTGAGGCATTGGTAGTTGGAGAACTTGATGGGTTTGGAACAGAAGGGTTATTATCATTGTTGTTGTTGAAGCCTCTGTTGGACCAGAGCCGGTCTAACCAGTTTGAACTGGACTTGCTGGTTTGAACTGAACACAGCATTGATTGATTGGCTTGGTTTAATGGGATTTGAGGAGATTCTCGATCTGTAATAATCTTGAAGGGAATGAGAGAGAGATGAGAGCTTTTTGACACTGAACTACAATAAGTTTGGTGGGTGGTGTTGATGGCGGTGGCTGCCACAGATGGGAAGAAAGAGTTCTTGTAGATTTGCCCATGGGATAAACCATAAGCATAGTTTTGTTGGTTGCCACTTGGTGCATTTTTGGAAGCCTTTGAGAAAATAAAATGTAACCAAGAACTGTTTGAATTGGTTTTTGGCAAAAGCAAAAGGTATCCCTTTGAAGATTTATTTCGTAAAATATATTTGTGCTTTTTATTGTTTTGACTGAATTTGTGCTTTGAAGATTTCTCTTTGACAATATTTTTTGTTTTTTCTTTTAAAAATATTTTTTAAATTGTTTTTTTAGATATTTTTAAATAATTTTGATGTATTGGTATAAAAAGAAAATATAAAAAAATTATTTTGGTATATTATTATTTAAAAAATACTTTTAAAATGTATTTTATACCACAATATTAAATATTAAATCAATAATATAATGTGTTTTAATCTTTTTTAAAAATCTTAAAATGTTACTGTTTTGGATTGTCGTGTATCAATTTAAATGGTGTTTGGTATTGTGATCTAATTGTATTTTTAAAAAAAATTATCTTTAAATTAATTTTTAATGTGTTGATATAAAAAATAAAAAATATTATTTTGATATATTTTCAAGTAAAAAACACTTTGAAAATCAACATAAATCACACTTATAAACAAACCCTTAAATTAACCTATCTAGTTTGTTACTCGAGTCATGGACCGGGTCAAGGGCTAGATCAAGTTTGATAATTTCAGTATGGACATGTTGCTTCTAACATAGGTATTAATCTTAATCTAGCTTGATAGGTCGACCTAGCCTTTAGCCTGGTTTTTAAAAGATTTAATTTGAAGTTTATCTGATTGATCTTATAGGTGAACTTATGATCAACATACTCAAAATCTAGTTTGAGTTTTTTTAAAAAATAAAATGATGTCACTTTCACTTTTTAAAAAATTAAAACAAAATTATTTTGAATTGATTTGAGTTACCCAAATTAATCTGTCCAACTCGTAACTTAAGTCTTGAGTCGAGTCATAGATCAAACTGAATTTAATAACTTTAATTTTTATTTAAATATGTGACAACACAATAAAAAAAATACTAACATGAAATAAAATATAAAGATTTCTAATCAAATATGAAAAAAAAAAAAAAAACTTTGTTATTGATGTAATTGTCACAGCTGCAAACCAAAAGTTGCAATTTTGTCACAATGATTCATGGGCTGGCAACAAACTATGCATGGATTGCACAATGTAATGATGTTAAGATCATGTGTGTATGATAATAAATGGTGAGTCACATTATTTCAAGCATAAACATTTTTATCTTTTATTTTATTTTATGAAAAAGCAATTAATGTGATAATTAATGTCAATGTGCTTGCATGGATCCACTCTTTAATTAGGAAGACAACACTCTTTTGCATTGGATGGCGCACCAAATTAATTATAGCAAATTCTATAGTGCCAAAAATAGACATCACTTGTGAGCAGATGACCGAAACAAAATTAGGAAGGAAAAAAAAAAAAAATATATATATATATATATATATATTTCTCAATGTTCTCAATGTGTATTAAAATTGAAATTAAAAAAAGGGCAACATGTCTCGCTGTGCCCATGTGAGTTTCCACTATGGTTC
>Ga0307517_10006252_pt1 | contig 17696 bp, 5 predicted proteins | sample 23_EM_MG_FD_194515 | JGI IMG/M metagenome (GOLD analysis project Ga0307517, IMG submission 194515) | Populus trichocarpa ectomycorrhiza microbial communities from riparian zone in the Pacific Northwest, United States - 23_EM | ecosystem: Host-associated > Plants > Roots > Unclassified | place...
TAAGTTCGTATATACACAACATTATAATCTTCAAAATATACAGAAAGTAATGTTATTATCAACAATTTACATATCCAAAAGATTTACTAGCAATAGAAGTAGACTCTAAAACTACTAGGAGGTGCGGTATTGAGATGAACCTGCATAATGATTTAAAAGATAAGCATGGTCAATTAGAGCATTTACATTTGCATTAATATATATATATACACACACACACACACATTAGTTACTCACAAAAATTTCCACATTTAATACCATCTTCCAAGTACTATTCACAAATCAATAATCTAAAAACTAAACATGTCCACATCATAGAACTTCAGTTCCAAAACCAGTACAGCTGGACCACCAGCACTAGTTCCATACCAGCTTCACTTCCATACCAGGATAACTAGTCCACCAGCTGCCCATTCATAGGGCGCCAGTTCCATATCAGGAGAGCTAGTCCACTAGCTGCCCATTCACAGGGCACCAGTTTCATACCAGGATAACTGGCTCACAAGTCTTTCATTTTCAGAATAAATTATCATGGGAAAATCTATCAGCATTCCACATAAAATTTCATTGATCGAGGGAAATTTAAATATCTAAAGTTCAGAGAAAAATATTCAATGTATTAAACATGTACCTGGTGTTTGCGTCCTGCTAGCTGAACCTGTCTGATGAGTGGTTCTTGTAGCCTCGCCCACTCCTGCAGGTTCATTTCATTATCAATTAAATTCTATTTCAACAAAATCAACTTGTCATCAATTTAATTATTTCATCAATAACATCACCACAAAACCACTTTACTTATCAAACCAGCAAAACAACTCATTGTTAATTTAATTACTTCATCAACACATTACCACATAATTCATTTAATTTTCAAACAACAATATCAACTCATCACTAACATAATTTCTTCATCATCAATATTACCACATAACTCATTTAATTATCAATCAACAATATTAACACACCACTAATAAAATTTCTTCATCATCAAGATTACCACACAACTCATTTAACTATCAAACAACAATATCAACTCATCACTAATATAATTCTTTCATCATCAATATTACCACATAACTCATTTAACTATCAAACAACAATATCAACTCATCACTAATATAATTTCTTCATCATCAATATTACCACATAACTCATTTAATTATCACTCAACAATATTAACTCGTCACTAATATAATTCCTTCATCATCAATATTAATTATTGATTCAACATTTTCATTCATTTTTCTTTCTCTAGGCCGAAGCCTCTTCTCAAAAGAACCCATAATTAATTTTTCTTCAATTCCATATATTGAAACATTGCCCACTATTATTTCATTTATTTAAACATTAATTCATCATAATTTCATAGATTAACTTATTTAACCTCACAACTCATACCATAATTATACACTAATACAATTGAATAAAATCTTAACATACTAAATATATCAATTTAATTGAGAGGAAAGGATTTGTTACCTTTTAATTCAAAGAAATAAGAGATGGAAAGCTTGAAATCACCCCACAAATTTCTTTCCTCCTTCCCCCCTTATTTTCCTCTCAATGCCTCCCCTCTTTATAAAAAAAATCCCCTGTTCCCCTTTTTGAGATTTTCTTGTTCAAAACCTTCTTAATTTTGGAATTAATTGAGTCAAACTTTAATCACTAGTTCTATCTTTTTCCTTTTTTTTTTATTAATTTTGGATGAACTTTGATAAATTTCACTCAATTCTTCTCCCTCTCAAGCCCTAACATGGCCGGCCATCATGGCTCATTTTACACTCCCCACTTGTTTATATATATACAAGTTTCCCCCCTTCTTCATTTAAGGACTTTCTTGTTTTGTTTTAAAACCATTTGGCCCAAGAGTTTGACTTATTCAATTTCATCCTTGTCCAACATTAACCTCCTTAGATAATAATTTCTACTCCATTAATTTCCATTATTTCTATTATTATTATTTACTCATTTAATTATTCATCTCCCTTATTTAAAAAAAAAAAGGTAAATCGAAGTATAGGAATTTTGCCCGAGAGTTACATGTATGGTTATGTATCATCTCCCTATACCAAGGTATTTAGGCATTGTATTCCCTTAAACTATAGCAAGAATAATTTTATAATAAGGTTCATTAAAACACTATAGGAATAATTTTACTAAGTTGTTGAAAACAAATAAGATCTAATGAGTATCAATAGACTAAAAAGCAATAATGTTCTTTTAAAGACATATAAATGTATTTAGTTAAACCTTTAGTATTGACCTAATCAAGGCTTGGAAAGCCATTAAAGCTATATGTTTTAGGAGTACAAGGACCAATTTATAGCATTCTGGAATAAGAAAATGACTTTGGGAATGAATAGATTGTGTATTACCTTAATCGCATGCTTATAGAGGTTGAAGAAAGATATGCATTGATAGAGAAATTATGTTTGTTTTTGTTTTTCACTTTAGTTAAGATACGTTAGTATATGTGATCAATTAACTTTGATGTAATATGTAAAATAAGTTTAATTAAATATATGTTATTGAAATCCTTTTTAAAAGATTGTAATGGAAAATTTTGTATGCCATATAAAAAACTTTAGGTGATTTCTTAGCTGATCACCCACACATTGCACACTGACCATGAATTGAAACAAGATATCAATATTATCATGGCAGAGCCTATTCTATAGTAAGTATGGTTTGATAGATAAAAAAAAAAAAAAAAAAACTAAGAACAAAGCTAGTGCAACGGTGGTCATATATCCCCTGTAGGTCATAAAGCGACCTTGTCCTTTTATCTTGATTTTCCTTGCACAAATAATCAAGTTAAATATAAGGTCTTAATAATAGGCCTAAAAACATTATTGGAGTTAAGAGTACAATCAATTATAATAATTGGGAATTCATTATTTATTATCAATTAGTTATCTGGAGAATATAAGCGTGAATATCTCATCCTAATTCTATACCATACTATGGCCACAAACATTAGAAGGTTTTTTTTTATCTTAATTTCTTTAATAATCATGACATTATCCCTATGAAGATTATCAATCGATCAATCAAAGTTGTTGTCCAAATAGATTGTCATGATGAATAAAGCAATCTAGATTCCATGAAAAAAAATATTTAAAGCAATAACAATAAGATTGTTGTTTATACTTTCTGCCAATTACAAGTAGAAGGTCTTAACAATTCTAATGCTTTTGATTCTTAGAAGCATTGGAGAGAGAGAAATAAAACATTTGACAATACCCCTCGTAAAAAGTTTCAAGGTCTTTCAAAATAAAGATGGCCAATTATTTACTCTTAACAAATATATATTATACATAATATATAAGACTAATATTTTACTCAAATGCTTAGGACTATTGAAAATCTTGTTGGTCATGTTTGAGGTTCATGAGAGGATATATAGAGCCTACCAATCTAGAATTAAGATAAGATAGTTAATCATGAACCATGGCTTTCATTGGCATGGTATAACTAAAGATATCATTAGTTTTATAAAAAGGTGTTAATAATATCATCAATTAGGCCCAATCCAGTATGTACCATCGAATAAGCTTAATGCAATGGTCAAAACATGGCTATTTAGAACATGTGTAACGGAAAATATTGGAAAAATACAACCACCTTCATCAAGGGGACATAATTATATTCTTGCAATTATGGATTATTTCACTAAATGGGTTGAAGCTATTCTTTATCGATCGATCAATTAAGAAACAATGATCAAATTCATTTGGGAAATAATTATTCACAGGTTTAAACTCCTATAAACTATTACTACTTACCAAGGATAAATATTTACTAGGAAAGATGATAAGAAAATCGCACATAAGTATAGATTCAAGAGTCCATTCTACTCAAGATTATATCTAAGCCAATAAGTAAGCAAAATCGACCAACAAAACTCTTACTCACAATACTCCAAAATTGTTTAGAAATAATCCTGAAGCTTGTCATGATGCCTTATCAATAGTATTATGGGCATATAGGACTTCATAGAAGACTCTTTTAGGAACCTCATAATTTACCCTAGGATATGGCCATCATTCCATATTACCTATAAAGCTCAAATTACAATCACTTAGAAAGGGTACATAATGTAACATAAACAATTCAAAAAATAAACTAGCTATGGTAGTTGAGTTAGAGGAACTGGATAAGGTAAAACGCCATGAATTGGATCACTTATTAGCATATAAAAGGAGAGTCAAAAGACATATAATAAACATGTTTGATCAAAGAATTTCTCAATAGTGATTCCGTATGGAAGGCCATACTTCTAATTAACCATAAAAATCCAAAATATAAAAAATAATCCCCTAACTATAAGCATTCATATGTTAATGCTAAATTTCTAAAAAAGATGTGCATATCATCTAGCAAATCATGATGAAAGGCCATAAATATCCAAAAATACAAAAAATAATCCCCTAACTAGAACCATTCATATGTTAATGTTAAAGTTCTAAAAAAGATGTGCATATCATCTAGAAATCATGATGGAAAGATGTATTATCGATTGATCAATGGTCTATATTTGAAGAAGTATTATCCCCTAACATAGACAATTCATTGAGAAGGATTTTATTTGTCATTACAGCTTGCCAAAAAAATTGATAACTGATAACGTTTAAATTTTTAATAGGAAACTGATTGCTAAACTCTGTACCAAGTAGAAAATTAAGCATTCTAATTCTTCTCCTTATAGACCCAAGATGAATGGTGTTGTCAAGACAGCTAATAAGAATCTTAATAAGATCATCTAGAAAAATGGTAGTCACCTACAAAGATTGGCATGAGATGCTTTCATAAGTATTCCATGCATACCGCACTACAGTTAGAACTTCTACGGGTACAACCCCTTATTCTTGGTATATAGAATGGAGGCGATGATACCTTTACAAGTAGAGATTCCATTAGTAAAGATTCTAAAGGATACATAACTGGAATAATCAAAATGGGCGAAGTTAAAGTTTGAGTAACTCATTATAATCAATGAGAAAAGATTGGCAGCAATTTGTCACCACCAACTATACTAGAGCAGAATAGCTAAGGCATACAACAAGAGTGTCAAACAAAGGGTATTAAAAAAAAACACCTTATATTGAAGAAGATCTTGTCAATCCTAATAGAAGATCAGAGCAAATAGGTGTCAAACTATAAAGGACCATATGTGGTGAAGAAAGCCTTTCTTGGAGGAGCCTTGATTTTGATCAAAATTGACATGAATGATTTACCTAAGTCTATAAATCAATAAATCAATAAGGATCAAAAGTTTGGCCATAAATTCTTTTGAGTATTTTCCTCTTTATAAACTCTAAAAAGTTCTGAATAGCCTTTTACATGATCTCATAAGCTAAAAAACATGTTTTTGTAAAAGATAAAACAAAATTCAATCAAAAGTTTTTGGGAAATCAAAGTTTTTAGTACAAATTCAGAGGCCAAATTGGTGTTTGTTTTTAACAAATGAGTTTTGGGAATTAAGTGATCTCCTATTTGAGGTGAACAAACACTTAGAAACCTGAAAAATAAACAAAAACTCATTCATAGTAACTTTGAAGCTAAGTTTTAGTTGGCTGAATAATGATGCATAATTTAATTTGATGGAAACTATTTTGTATGTCCAATTAATCAAAATGGATGAGAGAAAAGCTTACTAATCATAAACGCATGTGTTTGAGATGATGACAAGTCATCTTTGATAATCCTTTCACAATACTTGAAAAATATCCTTTGCAAGTCCTTGTTGAGCCTAGTAAAAAAAACTTCTTGCAAAAGAATCCTGACTTGGATCACACTACATACTAGAAGTAAGTACAAAACTTATCAAAGTAATTTGGCCTTGGAGTTATACAAAATGATCCTCAATTATCAATGGAAAGATCAAAAGTGCCCAAATAGAAACTGGAAGGCACAAAAAGATTCAAATATTCAAATAGGTTGGGCATGCCATGCACAGAAAAATGATGAGGATTGTGATGATGCTCCAAATCAAAAGAAGAAAACAAATCCAAATAATCCAAGATCATTTTACAAGATAAATCCTAAGGTCTGGGAGGCCATCAACAAAATAAAGAAAAAAAATAAAGGCATGTGAATGAGCGATAATGATCCTTAGTCCTAAGAGTCTTTAAACACCTTTTGATCCTATAAATATCTTTTTCTTTCATAACCAAAAGGCAAAGCCTACATTACATGATTACTAAAGTCCTTTCTAATCAAAAGCAAGCAACTTGGGTTGGTAGACAATGCTCTCCCATACTTTAATATTCATACAAGTAAAATGAATACTTCAAAGATTTTTTTTCTCTAAAACTCTCAAGTTGATACATTCAACCTTTATGAAACCATGTCCATGGGAATTGTTTCAGTTCTTTTCGAAACAAATTTGCTTTAAACTTCATCGAAATGGTTTTTGCATTTGGAAACAACTTTAAAATTCCAAAGGTTTTTTATGATATTGATCTTTTGTAAGAACCAAACATCTTTTGCATAACATCATCCTTGAAAAAACCTAAGCAAAAAAACAAGATAAAGTACTTGGGTGCATGATCAAGCTAGTGGAAATTCAAGAAACCCAACAGGACTTGCTACACAACTCTTTTTCTAAGAAAATAAAAAATAGAAAGCAAGTTGTTTAAATCTTCCAATGTCTTTTAAGAACTCAAGATATAGCTAAGAAAGCTATTGTAGAGCAAGTATAGTGAATACTGAGTGAAGGTTATGACACCCTAGCAATGGTACACATATGATTATGGTGATAAGTAGGAGAGCCTTGAAAGTTAACAATTGATGAGACAAAGGTGCCCAGATAATGGGATAAACAAAGATCATTGAAGCTCATAAAATAAGCATCCCTTTCCTAGAGATCAAATCTACTAGTTGTAGTTTGAGTAGACCAAAACAGAGAAGTCGTGAAAACATGTCGCAGAGATTAAAGTTTTGAGAGACAGAGTCCATGAAGAAAGGGGACCTTTGTTTCTCAAGTAAAAATTCATGTATATTAACCCTAAAGCATCACATTTTGATCCTTGTAGGAAGTCCAACAAAATAATACTTGATGGATTCAAAAAACAATTCCAGCAAAGAAAATCCATCAAAGGTTCAATTTATATTGATATAAGAGCAAAGGATGTCAAATTTTCAAAATATTAGATCATGAGATTATGTGAATGCAACTCTGAAGCATACCTTTTTAGTGCGCTTTTAAGCCACTTGCTTGTAGATTACATCTTTTATTTTATCACTTTTCAAGTGCGTTTTTCAGCCACTCATTTTTAAACAATATCACCTTTTCAGTGCGCTTTTAAACCAGTTATTTTTAGATAACATCTTTAAAACTATCACCTTTTAAGTGTGCTTTTAAGCCCTCACCTTCCAAATAGCACGCCTTTGAGCCCTATCTTTTTTACATTGTATTTTTTGGCACTATTTTCTTCTAAGTGGGCCTTTGTGCCCTCGCCTTCAAGATAGCGTGCCTTTGAGCCCTGTCTTTTTTACATAGTGCTTTTCTCACTATTTTCTTCTAAATGTGCCTTTAAGCCCTTGTATTTCAAATAGTGTATTTTTAGCCCATATCTAATTTGAATAGTGCTTTTAACACTATCAGTTTCTGAGTGCGCCTTTATGCCCTTGATTTTCAGATAGTGCGTTTTTTAGCCCCTCTCTCCTTTGAATAGTACTTTTGACACTATTAGTTTTTGAGTACGTCTTTGACCCCTTACATTTTGGATAGTGTACTTTTTAGCCCCTATCTTTTTTTAATAGTGCTTTTGGCACTATCACCTTTTGTATGTGCTTTTTAAACCCTTATTTCTAACAAATTTTATTAAATCTATCATTCTTGGATATACCTTTGAATATCATATCACTTTGAGAAGGATTAACCACTTTTTTGTTTTGGTAAATCGACATATCCCCATTGAAGTTTTTTATCTTAACATCTTTTTATCTTTTTCTTCCTTACAAGGTTACTATCTAAAGTATCTTATGAGACATTCTATCGTAAGCATTGTAAAAATAGGTCAATTGCCATAACTCAACTTTGGGTTCCCTTTTCTTTTAAATAAAAATAAAAGAGAGAGAGAAAGAGAAAGGTTGAAAAAAAATTTAAAAAAAAAAACAAGAAGACAAGCGACTTGGTTGGCAAGAACAATTAAAGAATGATCTACAAGCATGAATGAGAGATGGAAGGACCAATTTGGATTTTTGACTTTTTTAGAAACTCAATTGCACCATTGAAGGACCTAAATGTGAAAGGCAATGCAAATTTAAGGTTAACTTAAAAATTTGATGAATTTGCTTAAAAATTAAGTTTGGGGACTTAATTAGATTTTTAATAGGCTAATTTGATTTAATCATAGGTCTAATTAAATGTTTAATTAAGTTTGTAAATTAACTTAGGCCAAAATTAAAATAGTTCATTGGTGAAAATTAAGTTTAGAAGCTTAGTTTAGGCTTAATTGATATGATTGGAACTTTGGATAATAAGATTTAATTTTTACAAGTTTAATTGGATAAAATCATGGGTGAAATTGAAAGAAAATTAAAGTTCAAATGTCAATTAAGGGTCAAATTGAAGAATCTCAAAACCAAGAACCACATTGCAAAAAGGCATGTAAGTCCGGGGACTAAAATCAATCAAAATTAAAGGTCAATTTGAAAGAAATTAAAAGTTTGATTGTTGATAGGGGTAATATTGAACAAATTAAATACCATAGACCAATTGAAAAAGGAGTTCAAATTAGAGGAGTCAAATCAAGGTTTTCAAGGGAGTAAAATCAAAGTTTTCAAGGGTGTGCTTGCAAAAATTAAGAAGTTTCAAGTTCAATTGAAGATGCATATGCCAAAATTAAAACAACAGGGACCAAATTAAAGTTTGCAAAATCCCAACTAGAAAACCCTAATTTCTAGGCTTTAATGAAGAGAATGAGTGACATGTCGTCTAGTCTTTGTTTGTCATTTTTTTCAGCTGAGAAGGTTAAATGGGTTACCACTTTTAGGCGAATGAACGTGACATTTCCAGCCACCTCAAAGGCTCAAACCACCACTAATGGACTGAGAAAAACCTCCTTTACAAGGATAAGCTATCCTTATCACATGTTTATACATCTTTTGGCTCAATGAACTCAACAACATCTTGTCCTTGATCAGCTTCCCTTGTATTTGATTGTTTCAATCTGGTTGAGAACTCACTTTCCAATCATTTAATATGGAGTTTTGGACCTCCAAATCAAATGAGATTTGATTCTCATTGTAGATATACATTTCATCTACAAGGATCAGCTACTTGTATCTTAAATTTACATCTAGTTTGTCACGATGATTTCTTTAAAATAACTCACTCGGTTAGCCATGATTGAAGAAGAAAACCATCATGATTTTTTTAAACCTCATGGCTACTTTCTCTTGACAAGTTTGAGCTTACAGAAAGACAAAAAGAACCAGAATGCAGCTTTCTAGGGGAGGTTAGAGAAGAAAATGAGTAAGAATCTTATCTAACAAACTCTTAGCAAAACCACCATGGTTTTGCCATTTCTTGTTTTGTTTAGCTTATAAAAGGTTGTTCTTGAGCACACCAAAAAGGATTTGAGAAAAATTATAGAGAAAATCATAGAGGAATAAAGAAAGAAGATACATAGAAATAATAGAATACGTAGAATAGAAAGGAAAGAAAGGTGACAAAGATTGTGGTTTAAAAAGGAAGGAGGGGAATCTAGATCAATCTGAGATTAAAAAGAAGCTAAAAATCAAGAAAAAAAGAAGCAAAGAATTCATAGAAAGAATCAACTTTATCATTGCTCGGCAAACCTTCAAACTTTAATGAAGGGGTGAAGCTCAATGAGCACACACCCCCTCCTTTTTTATTTTTGTCTTTGAATTACTATTTATAATGTTTATTATACATTCTTTGAAGTCATTTATTACTTTGAAGGCCATGATTATTGTTTTGAAATGTTTCAACATGCTTTGAATATAGCTTGTATATGCTCAGGTTTTTTTATTGCCTTGTTTTGATATGTTAGAATATGAATATGGAATGATAAATGTTATTATAGAATTTTGTTATTGCATGCTTTGATGTTAGGCTAATCTTGCTTGAAGTTATGACAATATATTTTACGTTTTGATATTGTTGTGGTTTAGTTTCTTTTAGGTTAGTATATTGGTTTTGCTAAACTTATAGATATGTTTTTTAAGATTTAAGACAATGTTTATGACTAATGGAATAGTGTTTATGCATAGAGAGTAGCTTTTTCTGCTTGTTGTCATTATGGTTCTTGCTTATTGTTTTTGCCTTTAATCCTTTGTTTCTTGTTGTTTTGATGATTCCAGTAATTCATGGCAAGCATGATTAAGCTTAGGTTGCTAGGTTTTGGTTGCTTTTCTGAGTTTTATTGCATTTTTCTAGGTTTAGACCTTTTGTTAGGTTTATGGGTTTTCTGACTTTTCTGGATTGACATTCATCCATTGAACTTTGCCTTAGGTCATTGTTTTCTGAGTCATTTTGGTCAATTGATAGTTCTTATGTGTACGTGTATGTCTGTTAATCTTTAATCTAAGTTTTTTATGGCTTAAGAACATTGATTTAAGGGTTTTGATCTTTATTTCTTTTGTTTTATTTTTTACATAAAATCAAATAATCATGATATTTGCTTGATTATCATGATGATTTAGCCTCATATTCTTGTTTGAATAGTGTGTTAACATGTCTCGATGCCTTCATTTTAATTTCATCTAGCATATTTTTGGATCTTCGTTTCTGGGTTTCTTCGCAAGTTCTTAGCATTCTTGAGCAAATTCAAACATTTTTCCCCTTTGATCTTCATTTTCTTCTTTATTGGTTTTAGGTTGTGTTTATGAGTTTGGGTCTTTGGGTTAAGAAGCCTAGTCTACACGATAAGGCTGAGCTCATTTTTCAATAAAGCAGTGTTTGACATGATCAATTTATATTAAAGAAAAAATGCAATATTTTGTCCTTAAGGCGTGTTTATCAAACACGGTCTCAAGATATTTTTTAAGCCTATGACTTTTAGTTAATGGCATGTTTGGCAAACATGCCCTACTGATTTTCTAGTAATGTTTATATTCGTATTTTTTGTGCTTTTTCCAAACAAACCCTCAAATCCTTTCCAAAAATTCTAAAAACACTCAGGGACCATTTTAAAATTATTTGTTGGCCCCTCGCATATATGTCCAAACATTTCACTTAATATCGGGGTTGTAGACTTATAATGTAATATAGTGACCCGGTATTAAAAATACTCGTTTTTTTTCTGGAATTTCAAAAAATTCCAAAAGAATTTCCTCATTTAAAAAAAATTAAAATATGTTTTATTTTGTGAGCATACAGCTAAATTCTAAAATTTTCATGCAGATTTCATAAAAAAATATATAAAAATTGCATTTTATCATACTTTAAAAAATACAAAAAAATCTTTAAAGGGTATCATAACAAGTTTGCAATTATCCATTAGAATTTGACTAAAATTTCAAATTAAAAACCTTTTTTTAATTTTTTTTGTTTTGCTTTAGAATGGTTAGGTTTTAATCTAATGAGATAAGAATTCATTTATTGAGGAAGACTTTTCTTCAACCTTAAACAAACTTTTTTTTTACTTTTGAATGGTTATATTTTAACCTGATGAGATAAAAACCTTTTTGTCGAGGAGGAATTTTCTTAAACCTTAGACTAACTAACAAATAGAAATATGACTTTGAACAATCAACATTGCAGTTTACCATAGGTAAGGTGTACTGGAGGTGATACATTTTCCATTTACACAACCAGTCCCTTGATCCAAACTCTCGCAAACCATTAGGTTTCATAGTGACCATAATATTATGTGGTGATTTTTGCACCCTTCAAATCATATTATTATGATTTTTCAAATATATCCAAAACCCCTCTCAATCTAAGAAGCATGTTCTGTCGTGCACGTCATGACACTTATACACATCATTTATATCTATAATTTCCCTTAGAGGTGTACTAACAGCTAGTCTAATTTTAGTTTACTCTTAAGCACATTTATCTTACTATCAAATCTACATGAAATAAAAGAGTGTGTGGCTCCTGGATCTAATAAGGCATACAGTTTATGTGAATTAAGTGTTATCATATTTGCCACCACATCAAGTGAGATCCTAAAATCATCTTGATTCAAAGTATACACCCTCTCATGAGTCCTCTTCACTTGTATTCAAGGTCGACCACTACTAGCACTAGCTCTAGACTATATAGGTATATGGGCTTTGTCCACGGTTATTGACTATTGCTAGCTTTAAATTGGTGATCTATATCCATATGATTTCTCAAGAGTCCTATATGGGCAACTTTTTTTAAAGTGTTTCAAATCTCTACAAAGATAATAAATGTTGTCTAAGTATTTGCAGTCCTTTCATTTACTCCCCTATTGTTGGCATAGATAACATCTTCTAGCACTTACTAAGCAATCTCTAGGGTGCTTCTGGTTATAATGCTTATAAAATGGAATGTAGTAATCCCATGCTTCGCAATCCCCGCGGGTCTCATTGTATGACCTATCCCTGAATGAGTTTGTCCTCCTAAGAGTTTTCTACTACTAGCCTTCAGCAAATTAATTACAACTTCACCAATTTGGCCCTTTAACGACCACATAAACTAGTTCAGCAAACTATTCACTTTTTTTATTGATGTGGACACCTCACAGATACATTAAAATCATATTTGAATAGTTTGCAACATGACCTAACAAAAACATATCTTGGAGAATCAAAGTTATACACTTTGATCACTCTCACCCCATGCCTATAAAGAGACGCAAACGAGTAATATAAAACAACAACAAAGATGATCAATCCTTTAAAGAGTTTGTAAGTTTAATCAATAACTTAGTATTGGAATTGCTTAGCCACATAAAAGATAGCAAGGATGTTGATTTTTATATATTAAAAATAGTCTTTATTAAAAAAGTATTTGTAAAAGAATATTTATATTAGAAAGAATTCCAAGTCTAATAGGATATCCTTAATGAATATGGATAAACCTTATAAATAATAACAATTCAATGAACCCAAATTTAAATAAAGGCCTTAATATCTCTAAAAGACCTAATAATAACTAAAATATAAATAAAACAATAGCCCAACTAATTTTAATAAGACTAAAGTTGTTTTTATAATCTGCTAGAAGAATTGAATCTCAACTTCAAATGCATGGTCCTCTCTCGTCTTAATAAACTAGAAGGAATGTCATATATCACTGGAAAGTTATGGTTGTTTATATTCTAATTCAACTAGAATCGCATTAAAATTCCTTCTATAACACTAGTTATGAGCAAAAAAGTAGCAAAAGGTCAAAATGGCAGATTTGATTTTTTTTTCCAATCTTTTTGTAATATTTGAATGCCCACCTACAAGCCTTTCTTGAATATGAATTAAATTAATCAATGTTTGTACTTTATTATTTAATATCCTTTGAAGTCTATCTTATCCTATGTGTCTTGAATAAGTCTATTGAAAACCTCTTTGAACCGTTTAGCCCTAAATATTGTCATTGGACCAATTGCAACCTTTAAAGAGTCTCTTGGTGTTGCTTGGATTGCATCATTTATTTCAATACAAACCGTCACGTATGTGACTGGTTTTTTTCTTATTCAATCAATAACACCACACATAGGATAGACTTGACTTTTCAAGCCAATAGCCCTCGCTCATGCGGCTAACTTGAATACTTTACCAAAATCCATAGCCCCCACTCATATAGTTAACTCATTTCTGGCTCATTTTTAAAAAAATTAATGGTCCTCGCTCATGAGCCAACTTAACACATTTTCAATCATTAGCCTCGCTCGTATGGCCAATTTAATTTAAATTTTATATCCCTTGTCTAAACATTTGACTTTATTTAAATTTTATAGTCCTAATCTAAATGACTAGCTTTATTTAAATTTTATAGTCATCGTCCAAATGATTGTTTTACTTAAATTTTCTAGTCCTCGTTCGAATGACTGACTTTATTCATTTTTCAAATTCATCTTTCCCATTCACATATTTGTTTTCCATCAAATACACGCTCGCATTCCTCATATTAGATTCACACAAACCTCTTATCATATTCACATGTGCAATTCCAATGATTTCTCATTTGTTACTTTTATTGAATGCTCACATGTTTAATTCTCATAAAATTTAAGTACAAAAATGAAATAAAATCACTTTTTTAAATAAAGAAGGAAGGTGAAAAACACCTACCTGCTCCTCCAACCAATCAAGCACCCCTTGTTAAAGGTCTAACTCCTAATGCAAAATGAGGTTCCTTTATATCATTATACACATCATATGAATTCAGATTCATGTTAGCAAGATTTGTTTTTCATATTTAACATTACTTAGTTACGATCATCCTCTTTTAATTTCAAAATATCAAAATTTCCACCATTCTGATTTAGTTATCTTTAACTACAATCTATATTTCAACATTAGATTTCTTACTTATCTATAAGATACAACACATTTGTATTTTCCTTTACATGAAGGATTCATAACAATTTGGATTCTTGAACTTCCATATTAACAAATAAACACAACCTTGATAACCCAATCTGCTATCTTTTAATCTAAACATTGATAATCCAAATGTAAACATTTAATGGCTTATAATTTAGTCCTACCATATCAATTCAATTTACATGCCAATTCTTTCCAAATAGGGTACTCAAATTTCAATTATGTACATAATTTCACATGGTCTCTTTCATTATCCTTGTCAATGTGTAAAAACATGAAAACAACATGTAACAACCAAACATTTAGATGCATTTCATAAATTTTCCAAAAACTTACAAACTAACTATTCGGCCAATTTAAACAATATTTCTAAGCATATTTCTTCCAATAATATAAACCCAATACACAATCCCATCTAGCGATTTCTCATACAAATAGAACATTTTTCCTTCAATATCAAAACACACACACAATATACCAAACATCCATTCAATCAAGAATTCTACTTCAATTAGCAATTCTAAACCCTTCACATTAACCCATAAACTTTAACATCATAAAAACATATAAACTTCAAATCCACAATGTTCCCCCCAAACACACATACCACATGTAATTCACATATTCAACCCAAAATCTTTCTTAAACACAATACTCATACATGTACATTTAATAAATATACAATCCCATTACATTTAAACCAATTTTTCTATTTTCCATAAATCTCTCTTATAGTTAGCTTTAGTGTAAAATTTCTCTTGAATTATTTTCAAATCTGTTTATATTTTCATTCTAGTTATTACACATCTTATCCCAATTTCATCAATTTAACACAATATCCAATTCCCAAACAAGGTCCTAAACCTTAGAATTTGGGAAGTTAGGGTTTTCCATCCTCTCACAATAAACCCACTAGGACAAGAAAATATATGGTAAAGAATATCTTACCAACCAAATTTAAATTAAATTTGGTGAGTTCTTGACAATTTCTTCACACTTTTTGCTCCTCCTCTTCAAAATCCAAGCTTCCTCTAAGTAGAAAACCCAATTCTACCTTGAATAGTTTTTTCCAAGTAAACTACTCAAAAACACCCACCAAGCTTAGAAAAAAAAAAAAGAACCAAACATGAATTTTTGAAGGAGATGAGAAAATTCTCTTTCTTCCCTATTCAAGGCCAGCAACATTTGAAAAGAAATCAACGAGAAACTTTGATTTATTTATGACAATGTCATTATTACTTGCCCTTATATAATTTTATATGTATTATTCGACCACTAGTACTTTCGTAAACTTTTTTATAACTAAAAACATTGATATATTTAAACAAACTCACGGGAAACCTTCATCCCCATTAATAGCATATTTATTTTATTTTTATTATTTATTTTCTTTAATAGAACATTTCCACCAAACACTAATTTAATAAATTCTAGATCAGGGGTTTACATGTAATCCCTCCCTTTTCATGTCTGGAACTCAGCAAAGTTGAAATCCCTTCATCTTTGCGTATGGAACTGAGCAACACTTATAGGTATGTTGCAATTGTTTTCTTCAATTGAGATTTCAAAAACTAGTTTTAGTACGTGTTGATAAAAAAAAAAAGTTAATTCATTACAATATGGCCTATTTTTACTCAATTAAACAAAAATATTATCAAATTATTTACTTGTAAAAAGTGAATCCCAATGTTGGAAACCCTAAAAAAATCCAATGTTAGTTGTTTAATTGATAAAGTTTAGACTCTTATAAACATTTTAACCATTGTTTAAAATAATTAGGCTTGTTTAATTGGAAACCATAAAAAATCCTATAGATACCCAATTTTGTTTAACAAGAATTTGAGATTATACTTGTTTGCCTAATATTCATTTAAATTTTTGGCATAAAATAACTCTAGGAATAAAATTGCACACATAACTTATCCTTTTGCATAATCTAAAAATTTAGGATCTAATTTGCAAGTTGCTTCAAATTATTATTTTTAAAAAAATTAAGAAAGTCACAAACTGGTTCTTATTTCGTACAAAAGTTATTTTGTGTCGTCCATTTCAACAAATTAGGCAGCATTTATTAAAAATAAGTAACCTATGCACAATCATGAAGCATTGCCTGGCTCATTAATGAAATTAGGCAGCACTGGTTAATAAAAAAAAAAAGTAACCTGCTTACAATCATGAAGTGTCGCCCAGCTCATTCACCAGTGAGCTAACAACACTTACGAATATAAGACCATCACATCTTTGCTCAATGGTCAAATGAATTAGAGGGGACAAGTATGCCTTTCTATCGAGAACCTAACCATTTCACAATTGCTCTTTAATCCCGTAGTGAAGCACGGGTAACAAATCTAGTTTCTAACTATTTAGGCTATGACTCGTGGGCATAAACAAATAGGCCAAAGTAAAACAAGGTCCTAAATAAATGCAAGGAAGATTTAGGCCTATGAGAACTCCGTCCAAACCAATAAAGACTCTTAGAAAGTTAAAAAAAAAATAGATGAAAATGAAAGGCATAAATGTTAGACATGATCCAAAAACTTATTTGGAAAAATGCATAGGTCATTAGAACAATCAAGTGAGTCAATGATATACTATACTAAAAATGATTTAGTATGCTGAATTTAAACATGTCTCTATCTCAACACAACTTCTAACCTCGGTTGTAACATAATTTTTAATTAATTTTTAAAATAAATAATAATTTAAAGACCGAAAAGTTCAAATTAACAAACATAATTCAAATAGTTGACATGGCCAGGATTTGACAAGATCACTAAAAATAGATCGGGTTGAATGAGTTTTGTCGAGTCAACTAAATAACCCGGTCAAAGTTAGGCTTCGATTCTTATGATTTGTTTGTTTTTGCGTTTCGAAAGCGTTTTTGAAAAAAATATATATTTTTTTTATTTTTTCTTTACTTCAAATTAATAATTTTTTTTGTGTTCTCGGATCATTTTATGTGCTAATATTAAAAATTATTTTTTAAAAATAAAAAATATTATTTTGATATATTTTTAAACAAAAACAACCATTATCGCACTTCAAAACCTCTCTCCACCAATTCAAATTAGTTTCTACAACAATGGTGACTCTAACCATATTTTACAAGTATGGTAACAAGAAAGATAAGAAATTGGAGCCCATCGGCAGATTGAATCTCGACCCAGATGAAACTCAAGTCCTCCTCGACCCTCCCTCTCCATGAG
>Ga0307517_10006253_pt1 | contig 17695 bp, 11 predicted proteins | sample 23_EM_MG_FD_194515 | JGI IMG/M metagenome (GOLD analysis project Ga0307517, IMG submission 194515) | Populus trichocarpa ectomycorrhiza microbial communities from riparian zone in the Pacific Northwest, United States - 23_EM | ecosystem: Host-associated > Plants > Roots > Unclassified | place...
CTGCGAACCTGGGAATTTCAGGGATCCAAACACCAGCTCAAGCACCCAAATTTTTGCAAGTTACATTCAAGATGCAAGGGAATTGGTTTCACATTCACTAAGGCATCGTTAACGCTTATACTTCTTGAGAAAAAACCATCTCAATACAAAACTAAAAAATAATAATAACAAGAAACAGGCAAAAGAAAATACCCGTTAGTAAAACGAGATGTCTGCGAAACTTGCCTTAGCTTTTCAACCCCATAGTGATCCTAAAGATATGCAAAAATAAAAAAATCAGAAAAGTCCTGCAATATCTCCAAATTGATATACTAGCCACATCTAAACATTTTCAAAGATCTTATACAAGAAAAAAAATTTCCCACCCTCTTGCATGATTACCTGGTGTTTTTGGCCTGCTCGCTCTAGTTTGGCGAAGGCAAACAGCAACTTGTTCATAGTCTCCTCATCTATATGAGGCTGCTCAAACATGGTACCATCATCAAAAAGCTCCCACGGACTGTGATGATGCAGTTCTTTGGGATCACTCTTATACTGAACAGTACACCTCTCCCATGGACTCTCAGGAAATTCAGAAGATTTGGGCTTTGTATATAAAACCCGGCCATACCACCAATCACCATCTTCTTCACCCTCATTTTTCCACCAGACCTTACATTTATCCCTGCGACTCCAATCCCTCTGTATGGCAGCATCAAACCGAGTTTTTTCAACAAGAAAATCTGGGAAGCCAGTCATTTCAGGTAGAGTTAATTTGAATGATCTCTGAAATGCACTGGAAGTAGGATCTATAAATTTAAGCGTCATTTTGCAGCAACTATCCCCAGATCCTGCAAATGGAGCATACTCGAGGGCTTCAACCTTACAGAATTCAACTGCCCTTATGTTTCCCTTGATTGTCTTCCAAGGGCCTGCTTCTTTTGACTTCATGCAGTCTATGTACTCTTGATGGCCCTGAAAAACAAAGCTTCCAAGATAAATCATTTAAATCACAAGAACATATATCATTTAAATCACAAGACCTAAATTGCAATATCCAAAGGCAAGAATCAAGAATGAACTATAGGTCAGCAAAAAAGGAAACTTTAGCGTCTCTTCTAAGTGACCTGTCTCAAGTATGCTAATTCATCCCCCTGTTGGGGGATGTAACGAGAGCCCTCCTCATGCATTGACAACATTAACCATGACGCTCTTTTGGCTGACTGATGCAACTTCCTCTTTCCATCTACTGGACTTGTGTCATGAAAGTGACAACTGGCTTTCCTGTTTCTAGTAGATCTCAATCGAACTGTCATCCTTGAGCTTGATCCCCATTCTTCACATGGAAGCTGAAATCTACTAACAGAACCATTGTGGGTATCTCTACAAGTATCATCTGATTCATGTCCCTGCCCCAAATGGAGATCATTGATTGCAATATTTGCATCATGTGTTCCCTTTGAGCCCATGGAATGTAATCTATGAGATCCACCAATTGTGCCTTCATAGGAATCCCCTCTGGAGTCAAGATGAAGGTTACAAGCAATTGAAGTTTCTTCTCTGATGCTGCCATCACGTTCTGAGTTAATTTTACCTCTACCTGGCTTTGACCTTCTATAAACAACATCAAACATCTTTTTGGGATGTGAACGGGACCCAACTGAGTCATCCAAGGATGGCATGGAAATTTCACCAATTCGTGTATCCGATTCTTCCAATCCATCACCTTTATATTCTGGAGTATTTCCACTGGAACCATCATGCTCCAGCATCTCCTTAACTGGATACTGTGTCATGTTTGCAGACTTATCAGTTGATAAATCACACCTGCCATTTCCCTGATTATCTAGTGAATCCTTCAATATCTTTTTTGATCTTATCCTTATCATTGTTGAGAAAGATGGGAAGCTCTCTCTGAGATCAGGAGGGTTGTCATTCTCATTAGCCATGTGACCCAGGTTTGGTAATGTTTCAAAATCCATGCATCTGTTGAAGGTTGAGTGCACTTTACCACTGGACACATCATTTACAACCTCTGAGGTATCGGGCCCAGCATTTCTTTCATTCACTGGTATGACTCCTTCATTGTCCACATTATTTTGAACTTCTAAAGTAGGGGGTATTGTGCCATGATCTTCCTGAAATTTTGAGAATCTGTTGAGACTATTTTCATTTTCATTTTCATTTTGTTCACCAAGGCATGCACTAGATCCAGTATATGCTGCTGATGAAATGGATTCTCCTAATCTCTGACGCTTAGAAGTACGAGCCTTTACACCTCCCCATCTGATATCCCCATTTTTGTATCCTTCAGACAGGTCCAAAGGATAATGGTCTATCTGTGCTCTTCTTCCTCCATCCATTCTGCCGCAATGTGCATCACCAGAAAAGTATCCCGGATCTTGAGAGCTTGTAGGAACCCCATTGACCTCGGTGGCTTCATGAGGAGCTTTGGACGATGATCCAACCACATCAACCTGGTAGTCACACTTGTGTATTCCACTTTCTGGGAATACAATCTTAATAGAATCGCGAACTGGCAATTTAAAGACCAATCTCCTCCTATTTATAGTATTCATGTGAGATTCAGTAAGTTCACGTGATTCAGCAAAGTCTTCAGACTCTTCCAGGATATCTTTTCCCTTCAAATTCCTGTTCCCGTCGTTGTCCAAAGATCTATTTGATTCATCACTTTCAATATTTGAGTCTTGCATGCCAGATTCAGTTTCTGATAAGTCACCTTCCGAACCATCTTCATCTTCTCCATCTGTAGCTGTTCCAGTAATTTTTGAAAACAAACTACGCGCATTGCGGGCAGCAGCTCTTTGAGGTCTCAAGGCCTTTGAAGTGGAAGACTTCTTCTTTGAAACTTTCCGGCCAATCCTTGATTTCCTAGCTCGATCACTTCTAATTGAATTTCCATCACACTCATCCAAATTCTTCCTCTTAACACGCCTCCCAGAAGAAGTCATTATCTCAATCTGCAAGAAGTCGGAGCAAGAAGAATAAGCTAGAAATCAAGAATAAGTCAAGCATGCATGAAATCCAAAATTTTAAATGAGAATCGTAGATGAACACTTACTTCACCCTTTTGTTTTCTCCTTTTAGACCTTCGGAAACCATCCCCGCCCTCAGCCCCACTGTCTTCTGCAGTACATTCTGGATCTTCAGATGAACTAGAATTTGAACTTCCTTGCTCCGCCTCAGAAGAACACTCTTCAGGGGCATTGTACTCTGAATCATTGTCATCACTTTGCATGTCATTTTCTGGTTCCCAATCCATGGCATCCATAAACTCAGGCAGTGGCTCAACCAATACATCCAAGTCAGCCAAGGGGAGCATTTGGTTATCTGGGTCTAGACTGAAGTCTGGCCCAGCAGCAAATCTTATAGAAGATGGCTTCCACTCCACACCCAAAGCTCCTAATCGTCTCTGCTGATACGTGCTTTGGTAAGGTTCTGTATAGGGAATCATCCCTAGAATTCTCAAAAGCAAGAAGTACTTGAGAGAATGTAATCGCAAATAACACATGCCATAAGTATACTATAATGATAAGAGTTGCCAAGGTGAAATTACAACCTGAGTCACAAAGGAGATCTTGCATATTCCGTCGGAACGGTACTAGTTGAGTTTCCTGAATTAAAAGTTTGCATTGTTTGAAATCAAGACATGAACAAGAAACCAAAAAGAAAAATGTAAAGCAGAAGTTCAAATACTACATCTTATCCGCAGGATCTATTGGGACTACATCAGTAAAATTTTCAATACCCGACAGTTATAGCAAAGGGGTACTATTATGATCATTTATAAACTCATAAATTGATTACCATAACTCTACTTATGGATATGCATTTGTGCATGCAAATAATAAGTAAATGCCACAGACATCAAAAGTACATGCTAAGACTTGGTAATTCAGAATTAGGGTTACAAGAAGGATGAGCAAGAATTTTTTCAAGTGAGCATGTAACTCAATAGTAATCTCATTGAATGAGAAGAGTGCTACTATAGCATGCCGCCTTACAATCAAGATGTTACATTTCCTTAATAATGTTAGGCCCTTCTCAAGGTGCATGTTTCTTGACAATAGGTAAATGAAGTAGTGCATAATAACAAATAGGTTTGCTGAAGTCACCAAATTATGACAGCCAGCTAACCTGGTCAAGTACATTTCCGTGGGCATCTTGTATCAGAGGCCGATAATCACCAAGGAAGAACTGTAAAGAAGTGTACACAGAGTTTAGTGTCATAATGCATTTCCAGAAAGCCAGTTCTGAGCAGAACCTACAAAAGCATGAGCGGTTATTTATAACACACCTGATCATATTTAGCATCCTTTTGGGACTCGCCTTGGCCTGTATTTAATATGTACAGCTGACCAACATCATCTGAAAGTATAATGGATGTACCGTCCCTATAATAAAGCCATATGCAATAATCATGACAACAGCAGTAAGGTTGCAAAAAAATTACAGACGTATCCACCACCATTTTGATCGAGTAGAATTAAAAAAAAAAAAAACAAAAGCATAAAATTAAACTCCATCTCAAGGATAATAAAATACATATACAATAACTTATCATGCAAAGCTGATATAACATTGCTAAGTGGAAACACCTATTTGAGATCCAAAATATAGATTCACGATCACATAAATTCATCTGACATTCACTTAGATGAGTCAATTCCAGGAAAAGTTGAACTGGTAAAATAACCATGAGGCTAAAAGGAAATCCGATTAGTTTTAAAGATAGAACTAGTGATAATTTAAAGAATCAATGCTCATACTGTGGTTACATTGCTATTTAAATCCAATCATGCATCACATAGTAGGATAAAATATAAGGTCCAGTGGGTGGCAAGATCTCAAATGTTTGACCTTACCCAGGACTCTTCCTGAAATTGTTATTTGGATTTATTTTAACTGTTGGAGGACATGAATTGAAATCTCAAAGTTGCCTTAAAGTTCAAAGATCTCAAACACAACTCTCCTAGAGGGACCAACCAGAAAAAAAATGAATATGAATGCCGCTGCATTTTAATTAGCTACAGGGACTACAGACAAGAACTTATGAACAGAACAAAATTAAAACCTAAAAGTATCTTTATGTGGTTTGTCAAGAATAAAAGGTTATTTTCTACAAATCAATCAATTGGTTTATGACAAGTGAAGGGAGAATTCTCAATGGAATACTAAACCTCAGAGCATGAATGTCAAGTCAACTCGTAAGCAAGTGAGAAAATAAAAATTGATCCACTAGTCTAACTACAACAAGTTAAAATATAATTTCCCCAAACTTCAATAAGAACCATTCTTCACATAACATCTTGAAATAATGAAGAGAAAAGTAAATTAAATGGTCTAGAAAGCTTCTATTTTATAATATTAAACTATCATGAAACAATGAAAGGTAAGTGAGATTCATATGATGTCACTTGACATTGATTCAGAAGAGTGATACTGACAGAATCAACAAAAACAAAAGGAGATTCTACATTAAGCATTAACAGGCACTTACGGTGAAAACTTTCCATCTACCAACTTGAAATGTGAAATTTCATAGATCCGGATGGGTGTGCCCTCCCAAATCTAAAGGACAAAGAGAATATGAATGCACTTGTAACCAAAGAGAGGTAGTAGAATATAAAATGGGCTTAGCAAATTGGAGACTCACATCCCACACTATTGTTTTTCCATCATAGCCAGCGCTCATAGCTATTCTTGGGTTGAAAGGATGAACATCAAGAACATATGTCTGCCAGGTACACAAATAACATGGTCAGAAACACTGGACACATAAGGTAAATAACGTGTGAATAGTAAGATAATCCAACAGTGTCACAATAAAATGCATTGATATGAAAAACAGGAAAATGAGAAATGAGAGCAAAACAAAAAATAGCATCCTTCTAAAGGAATAGGAAATTTCAGCTGTTCCACAAGGATCTCCTGATAGAAATGTGATATGGATGGATGACGAGATTTTGTAAGAATCACCACATGAAAGGCAATGAAACACAAGAAAGCATTGATCTATGCCACCAGCGGTCATGGAAGGTGCCGGGAAACAGGCTTAGAATAACAATGTATCTTTGGTCCTTGTATACAAACAGAATGGGAGGTTGAAAAGATGTCAAATTACAGCAAAATATGCTTTTGAAATGCTAAAAATACACATATCATAGGGAGAGATGATAGCACAGAAATTGTTCAATGAGAGGAACATATCAGTCATCCTGACATGTAATTACATATGGACAATTCAACATTTACATCCTAATTAAGAAAGGGAAAAAAAGATACTTGTTAGAAAAATGGGGAAACACTTACAGATTGAGTATGACCAGTCAAAGAATGCACCAAACTACCATCAGCAGCATTCCAAACACATATTCTGCAATCTGCACCAGAATCATCACCCCCACACAATCAACTTACAGAAAATAATGACTATATTTCCTACTTCAAAAAATATTTAGTAGAATCCAACTCAATTCTGAAATATCATTTTTTTGGTACGGTCAATTACATGGAGGAAAGGGTCTGCATTTATTTATTTATGTTTTTGTTTAAATTTTATCAGGGGGGCAAAGCACCAAAAAGTCTGTGGAAACCTTTTCAGGCCTATTGAAATTTAAATTTTCTTGTCCCCCACCCAAATACATAAGGGGACAAATGAGTATATAAAGATCAAAAAATTACACAAAAATCATCACGTAATGCTTTGTCCAAATAGTGAACAGCAACAACAAACATAAAATTCAACAGAAAAATAAAAGATGGTCTTTAGACAACAATGAGGACTCAATGGTTGAAAGTTTCAACATGCGATGAAAGTTTCAAAGTGTAGATTTCTTCCATTATGAATAAGTGAAACAGACAGCTGCCCTTTTTGATCTGACAATGTCCCTGAACTTGCCCAGGAGTCAAAGTGTGTGAATAACATTCCATTATCCCCAATTTTCTGGAAACTAGATAATCTGCTACCTGGTACAAGTAATACAATCCACTAGTACCAAGTTCAACAGAAAATGACCATTGTTGTGATCTTAAAAACACTTTAACCAACAACAACACAAAGAATAAGCCTGTTAAGAATTACACGGCCTTGTTTCCTTTCCTTTTCTGAATTTCTCCAACATTCCAGGCACTTCAAGCATTTAGTAACTAAAATAGAAAGGGAAATGACGACATAACCATCAAATACAACATATCTACAGCAAAGCATGACTAATAGAGCCTCAACAATGAGTCCCAACCAAAACATCATTTTGCCATAAAAGAAGGTTTTGCTGGAAGAAAATGGGAGCACTTAAGGATTTTAAGATGGGTTTGCTTGTAAGGCGAATGCCCGGGGATTGATGGACAAACATCCCCTGTATTCTAAACAAAACTAATAACTGAGGGGCAGTAGATAGTCGAGTTTATATAGCTGCACATACATACTCATCCATGAATGTGTACATGAATACTTGTCAGTGAAATACACAATACCCATAATAGCAGCAAGGACAAAACGATTATCCAGACTCCACACGATCATGTTCACCCCACGAGGAGTTGGAAGAATTCTCTGTCGTGGACCTCCTCGTGGAGGTTGAGGAGGCATTGGTGGAGGAGGAACTTTCAGGTGATAATGTCGTATCCAACGGCCAGCTTTCCCCTTCAAAAAGAAAGAAATATATATATTTGTTGTTCAGAAATCAAGATGGAATCCTGATACTACTCAAGGTCACATTGACCCATATTGAACCTCACAGAATCTAAATGACTGACTCTCACTTCCCTGAGAAAAAAGAAAACCAAGGGAGAGGGGGGCATAAAAAGAGGTTATTTACATGAGATCTACGTGATTTTGGAATCCAAATAATTGCACTTCCATCTCGAGAACAGGTAACTATGCTGTCTTGAGAATACCTGACGCATTTAATTACAAAGCATGTTTTGTCAATAGATTTAATTAACTACAACAAAAGGGTGTAATATATTCTCATCATAAAAATAGCACGACATAAATACGCAAATAAGAAAAATTCCAAACCATGAATTTTTAAATTTTGGAATATTCTCTTCCTTTGAGCTGTCAGCCATAGAAAATCTAGATGGCACGACACAACCACTGCAAAGCAAATCAGAATGCTATGTCAGTAATCTAAAAAACTTTTATGGCAGCATTAGCACAGAGCAAGAAACACTACCTAAATTGAACATAGTTGACATCATTCTCATGGCCAGGTAACGCATCTATCTCATGATTTGGCTGGTCTGAATCATCCGTGTTGGATTTAAGAGCATTCCACACCTGCAAGTGAAGATATTGCTAACAAGCTATTCAATGTATACACTTCAATATAGAGGCGCAAAGATTAATCACATCAGTTCTCCCAAAATAAATATTCACATCACATATAGAAGATAAAAATGGGATGACCACAATGCAGAATTGCAAGCAAACTAAGGGAATTCAAATATACCCTAGCAAGGTGGTCAGAGCTACCAGTGACAAATACATTTCCATGAGCATTGAATGCACAACAAAAAATTTGATGGCTCTGAGGACCACTACTTGAGGATGGACCGCTGTTCTTTCCTGCAGGCATTTCAGAGTTCTTGTAACTTTTTTTTATAAATGAACCACTTCCTAAATCATGAGTTTGAATGAAAAGGTAACTAACCAGCCACAGGATCCGGTGGCCTTGGAACATATATTCGTGCACCTAAGTTGGAAGACCTGGCATCCCAAATCCTACATGTTCCATCATCAGAAGACCTGCAAAGCAAGAGTAAAAGCTATAAATTATAGCAGAGAACAAGTCATGAGGAGTCTGCACTGTAGTTTTCAAGGTACCAGTGCCTACTTTTCAAACAGCAACAATGGAGATTTTGCGTGAACAGAAAAAAACAAAACAAAGCCAAAGCTAAAACTTCATAATTTCACATGCATCAAAATCCAAGTGCAAAGGAAAACCAACTACCGCATAGTTACTGAAATAAGGACTTTGAATCAAAATTCACTTGAAACAATGCAGGTATTATACGACTTGAGGCCTCAACTAAGCCAAACTCAACCCAAACTTAGCCAAACTCAACTCAACTAAATCTTAATCCTAACAAATGGAGTCGAATACAAGAGTTGTTTGGGCTGGAATATGGATAGTTATTGACAACCACAAAAATAATTGATGGCCTGAAATTCTATGAGACAAGAAGATTGAGGTAACATGATACAAATTTAATCATGATGAGGAAAAAGAAAAAACCTACAAAGTTAATGATCCAGAGAAGAGAATAGAGATACATGGATTAAATTTCCCATTAACTTGAAGGATACAAGAGTTTAAGTTGAGAACCATCTCCATCAAATCCATTCATGGTAGGCATCGAGCTTTTCCTCAAATCATAAAAGGTTTCTGATTGGGAAAAAACTGGTCTGGTTTCAAACCTAACAAGCGATAAAATAAAGTCCTGCAGCAACTACAGTGGCATGTTCCAAATTTCCAATTTCAAGATTCCTCATAACAAGTCAAATCCAAAGGTAGTGGATTGATGAAACAAAGGACAAAATCTCAGAAATGTAGAGCATGCATATTATAAGAAGATTGCAATCAGCCTTACGACAAAAGCTGGTATGCAGAACCAGGCCTTGGACTAAATGCAATGGAAGTAACAGCTGCAGAATGTCCACGCAGAACTGATATTGGCATCCCATCTGGCAAACGCCACTGCCCAAATCAAGAGATAGCGATCAAATATTGGGTGTAAATATAATAAACAGGAAGAAAGTCATTAATTTGCAGAAGAAAAAAGAAGCTTACAACTCGAATTATGCAATCATTTGAAGAGGATGCCACCAAGGTATTATTTGAATTTACAGCCAGGTCAGTAATGTCCCCCTTTCACACATGGATTGAAATGCAACTTGTGATTAAACAGAAATGTAAAGACAAAGAAATGATGCATATTTGATTTATAGAACCATACTCACTTCATGCCCACGACAGCTAGCTAAGCAAAAAGCAGTTTCCATGGACCAGATTTTTACAAGACGATCGTCTGAACCAGTGACAACATATCTCCCTGAGCGATCAAATATTGCTGCAGGATTTACATCAAGGCAATTTTAGGTACAAATCCACCAACACAAACAAAAATTAAGAGAAAATGCATATGGTGGGATATCCAAGATACAGCTGGATAAATGCTTTATTTCATTTCAGATTTTGGCCGACAATGGCCACTATATATGACATGTGGGTTTTCCCAAAGATTGGAACATAAACTGCATAATCCAATTCCATAAAATGTTGCTGTAAAACCCATACCACAATAGACAGCATTCCGATGTCCACGTACTCTCTTGACATTTTGCATTTTCTGAACCATGGTTAATGGTTTTGCAATAGCGTAGCATGTTGCACGAATAGATGGTGCACGATGGTGTCTTGCAAAACCACCCCCAATTTCCCTCAAACTTAACCCACGAACCTGATCAGCATGTCTATGAGGCCATCGCATGTGAGCAGGGGGGTGCTTGACTTGGCCATTTCCCTTAACTCTATCACCTTAGGAAGAGGAGGATGCAAAATTAGACACAAAGGGGAATTTTACATCTTATTAACTTCCAGGTAAAAATAGATGACGAACTCTAGTATCTCCTGTGAATAGACAATATCTCACAACAGCATAAAAACCTCATATACAAGTAAAAATTCAGATTTTTATTTCATTTAAAAGGCTTAAATAGATGTAACGTACAACTCAAAAGTGAAAATGAACCCATTCCCAGAAGAGTAGGAACATCAGCAGCATTTGGAACATCAGAAATCAAGCCTTCTGATGGAGAGGCTGTATTGAGCAACAATTGCTTCAAAAGCTTTACCAAGTGATTCTTCTCAATGTGAGGATACCTGTATAGGTATAATTAATGAAAGGTCAGGATCGGAGAGTTTGAGGCAAAAGTTTAACAAAACACAATCTACATTATATAGCCATGGAAATACAGGCAAAATTTCACAAAAGAAACCAGGACCATTATCTCAATCCATTTTTAACTTGACCATATATGTAGGCATATGTAGTTTGCCCCACAAAAGCAACACTAAGAGTAATTGTGTGTGCCCACAAATGAGAGAGAGAGAGAGAGAGAGAGCGCATTGCCTACCGCTCCTCCAAACTTTTGTAACTTAATGGAAACGATAGACCATTATCATTTTCATCCCCACTAAGCCTTTCACGTCTTGAATACCATGCATGATATCTTCTAGGTAAAAGTTGATGTTCAAGAAGTTCATTCCAAAACTGTACATAAGTTCTCTGACATGGCCCAGCTGAAAGGAAATGCATGATTAAAAAGTAAACTTCACTAAGGTCAACATCCACATCTTTCACCCTTCTGTGACTTGTCTCTGGCTCTGCAAGTTGGGCATTCTCACGCCCCTTACTTGAAAAGATCAAAGGCTTCATACTACCAGAAGGTGCATCACTTGAAGGAATGTACTTCCGAAGAGCCATGTTTCCTGTCATTCAAGAAGCCAGAAAAACAAAAGTTAAACAAACAAGTTGATCAATTCTAAATAAAAAAGAAAAACTAAGCATTAAAAGATACAAACGAAATATATGGAATACTTTAGCATGCAGCTTAGTGGAAGTCGATGAATCCAATGAAATTAAGCATGTTATAATATTTAAAGTGTCCATTAAAAAAGTTTGGTTCTCAAACTTTTGTGCAGAAAAAATAACATCAAATATTTTATTCAATGATCAAATAATGAGTATTGTTGTTGGAAGCGCCCAAAAATCCAATTAGATTTAAATATCTATTGAGTGGGGCATCAGTTTTTGATGGGTTATTTGCTTCCAATTTAGATCCTATTAAAGCCTTTTCCACTGTATAAACATTACAGATATTTGTAAGACCAGGTTTGATTTATATATATATAGGTGTCAAAATTATTCTAGTGCTGAAAGACTGGTATAATGAATTTCTGATGGATTAGTGGTAGAAGAATGGTTCATGATTTTGTTTTATCAGATCATTCACAAAAATAATGAATTTGATTGGTTGTCAATTGAGACATGGGTCCTATAACCTGCAACTCAACTTCAATAAATTTTATGATTCCTTGATTCTTAATCCTTGGTTAAATATTTTCATTGCTAATAGGAGAAAGCTCTGGTAAGTCTGATTTATTAAATTACTTACAATGCAATTAGATTTAATTGATTCTACTATATAATGTATAAAGTTTCTTATTCATTATTAATGCTAAATTTATAGATTTCACATATTTCAATAAGGCTTTACAAATTTATATTTAAATAGTCAATTCGATATAATATAAAAAACCAAACAGCTGTAGTCATGGAGATAGCCCTAGCATGTCACTCTTTCTCGTATAATTCATTCAGAATGAAATTCAAAAGAAAGCATGATTATAAATCAAATCCATAATTAAAAAAAATAAATTTTAGTTTAAATTTCAATTACTGATCACTATACTACAGTAATTTAAGAAATTAATAAATAAAATTTAAAAAAAAAAATTGACATCATTCAGAATCATATCATTCAGAATCATATCCTATACTCTTAACAGGCAAAACCCATTATTTGGGTGTTCTTATCAGTTAGTAAATTTGCAGCATGTGTTTATAATGTGATCCATTACTTCTGAATTGGATCAAATGTGGGCCATTTGACCCTTGTCTCCAATTATAATTAGAAAAGGCAATTTAAATTGTTTGGAATGCATCTTTTAATATTTTAAATTCAATGTAGCAAAACACTGCCAAATGGATGATAGCATGCCCTTCTCCCTCCATCATCAGCCCTCACACTCCAACCAGATTAACCGCCACCAAATAGCAAATCCAGAATCACAACAATGTCAACTAATGGTGCTATAAACAGAAAAGCAGAAAAATTTGTCGACTGTGAAACCGTGAGCCAACAACCACAAAATTCAGATTCACCAGCACCAAATCAACCCCAAGACTTCCCCATGTACACAAATCATATAATCTCCTAGTCCATTAAACATGAACAAACCTCAATTCATCCTAAAATTGAAGGCCATGATAATTGAGCATGTGAAAGAAAATCTTTCACATATTTAACAGGCAACAAAAGGGCCATCCACCTCAATTATCTTTGTCAAGCACCCATGTACTAATCACACAACATACACCAAATGCTCCTATCTCAAAAGTTCTTGATCAAAGCAAAAGGGGCCCATATCCAAACCAGTGCAATTAATGCTACCATCTCAAAAGTAGAACCACCGATGAAAATATCGACTGGTTGGAGAGACAGGGTAAGTAAACTAACACCAACCCTTGGGCCCCCTCTCTAGCAAACCATATTCGGAAATAATACCAAGAGAAAAGCGTAACATTTCCCTGAACAACCAAGTGATGGAACTAACTTCTAATAATCAAAATTCATGATAATTGTCAGGAGATGGTCATTCCTTCAAGACACCTATCAATACATGCACAACTAAGAACCTATGAGTTGAGAAACTTTACACACAACAAATGTACTTAATTACAAAGGAATCTTTTTCAAGTAGAAACAATAGAATTTCTTATTCAAGAGTCCAAGTCCCTGTTGGAATAAAAATTCAACTAAGTGAAGCCTTTGGAGTAACCCTAGGAGGACAAAAACTTCAAAGCTGTCCAGCGTCATAACTATGCTTTACTAGACAGCTATCAAAGTTACCACCTAGAAGTCCTTCAGCGTGAAATTTATAGAGAAACTCTGTCATTTTCCCCTTTATTTCTATCCACTTCCCCTGCACTCATATAATTTTCTAAGAATAAGACACCTCGCAACTCTCAAGTGAATCATCACTTGAGCTTCACGATATCAAGGTTCAGCTGAACTAGTGCAAAACAGTACTTTGAAAGATCTCAAAAAGAAAAAGAAAAACCTACCAATTAAAAAGAAAAAACAAAAGAATTGGAATATAAACTCCTAATCCCCCTAATGACCCCTCAAAGCATTCCCGATACTTCAGTTACATTACTGATACAGCCTTTGAATTTTTGCTGAATCCGCATAAGGTTCAACCAAAAATTAAAATCAAGCAATAATAACAATGAAGAAGTCTTTTCTTAACACACTCGCATTTACGCGTGACATGAGCACACATGAAGAGCCTACACATTCACCAATTGATTGGTTAACAATGCCACACGCTACTCAATTAATAATCAATAAAAAAACCCTAATTTAAACAAATCATTAGCAAACATGAGAACGACGTGGAACCTGATGTAATGCGAGAGATAAATCAACCAGAAGGAATTCTTGTATACTTTTGAAAGCCAAACCAGCAAAAATCCAAATGCATTCCTCTGTACCACCAAAAAAACCAAAACCCTAATTTCAATTTATCCCATTTACAATCAAATACGCACGCTAATATCGAAACAAGCCTTATTGAAGATCTAATTCAACACATTCGCCATAACCTTATCAATTTCCCGGTAAACAGACCAAAAATCACATAATGGTATAAATAAACCAAATTAGTGAAGACAAAAGGAGTGTTATTGTTGTACATACCTTCGAATATTGAAACAAAACGGCAGCCTTTTGGAGGTATGTTAGCAATGCCCTGGCTTTTCTTTTCTTTTCTCTTCTCTTCTTCTGACAATGAAGGAGATCGAGAGGTTGAAAAGAGACACTGATTAGGTAGAATTTGAAATTCAGAGAGTGTTGGCGAGTGTAGAAGACGCGCGAGGAAGTGATTTAGATTCTTGGAGGGAGCTCTGTGTGCGTGTGTGCGCGCTTTCGATTCTTGCTTTGTTGGAGAGATTGGGGAGCGAGGTAGGCAGAAACGGGAGGAGAAGGCAAGGATTGAAACGTAGCGTTTTATATCTTTGCGGCTACTCCTTTTCTCTCTACTCTACAGGAGATATGAGAGAGAAATTTGAGATAAAGAGAATATTATATATAATATTTAGGATTATCTGCTTGTTGGTTTGAAACGGCACCGTACAGGTTCTGTTTCCACTTTCCAGGAGTTTGTGTCAGGAGATTGCGAAGACGGCCCCACGGCACGGGTGAAACTTTTATTTTTTTCTTTTTTAGCCCAAAAAGGATAGATATTAATGCGTGTTTGGCAGTGTGGTTGGGGGTGCTTTTCAAATAATTTTTTGTGTTAAAATACATGTCAATAATGTTTTTTCATTTTTTAAAAATCATTTTTGATATCAGCACATCAAAACGATCCAAAACATACAAATCATATTAAATTTTAGTAAAAAAAAAATTGAATTTTTTAAAAACGCAACTGCAGCCACGTTTTCAAACATTCCCTTATTCGAAGTGTATTATAAACTTATTGCTTGTGTTTTCTAGAAATTACTGAGAATCTGCATAATTTTATATTTTTAAAATCTTTTAAAAAAAATTAATTTTTTTTATTTTTTAATATTTTTAAATCGTTTTGATATATTGATATCAAAAATAATTTTTAAAAAATAAAAAAAATATTATTTTAATATATTTTTTATAATTAAATACTTTTAAAAACAATCACAATTATAATCTCAAATATCTTCTAAATTAATCTCTCTAGTTTTAAAAATTATTAGCTAATTCCTTCACTAGTTTTGGCCCTGAGCTTATCAGCATATGTGACTCTCTCTTTTTTAACTAAGTTAGAGGGATTCTTACAGTGAGCTAAGAACGTGTCTTGTCAGAGAGGATGAAAAAAACAGATGATGGGAGGAATAGAAAAGATGGGAAGAATAAGAGATCGAGAGGTTACAGTCCATCTAGCTGTTTAATTCAAACAAAAGGAAAAATGAGAGTCGATACATAAAAATAGAAAAATATTAGAAAATAGGAGTGAATAAGGTTTGACCCTACTTGCTGAATAAAGTGAAAACTCAATCCTTCACTTTCAATTCATTCGTATTCCTTTTTTCTCGATCCCTGGTAAAAAACACATTTGGCAAGATTTTATGAATAGTTTTTTAAAAAATAAATCTAAAAAAACAATTTTAATTGCGATTTAAAAAAATATCATGAGATGAACTTTTTCATGTAAAATAAATAAAATCCAAATCTCCATTAAAAAAAAGTTATTTTAATTTCCACAAAATTAATATTTAAAATACAATCATATATGAGATTTAGTGTAAAAAAAATATTTTGCTAACTACATGGTTTTTTTGTGGTCGGATAAAATGTAAAAGCGATCACCATATATATATATATATGGTAAATATTTATAAGAATATCCAAAAACCCATGAATATAACATGAATATTTAAATTCTTTTACCAATAAATAAGATATAAATATATAAAAAAAACTCCATACATAAATATCCATTCTCATATCTATTCTTGTAAATATCTGTGTTATGGCATATCAATGACGTGGCAATGGTGGTTGTTGATGGATAATGACGGGTCATAGTTTCTCAAATCAATCTCATTTAAGAGATAACGCGCATAAGTTATAACCCGAGATATAATTATATTTTTTGTGGCGCCTAACTCAGAGTAAAGGGGTGGTTTGCTGTGCCCAGCTCTATATTGGACATGGAAGCATCCACGCCCATCTTTATATTGGATTCGGATATGACCGTGTCCGATTTCATGTTGGACCTGGACGCATCCACGCTCAACCCCATGTTGGGTGGACGCGATCGTCCCTAATCATTCTTGGGTGCAATTGTGAGCTAGACCTGTTTTCTCCTGGGTTCCAGACGTGAATTGAGCCCAACGTCCCTCAGGTTGGATGCGTAACTGAAAGGTCACTCTACACTGAGCCTCCCATACCCTGAGTCTGGATTAATAATTATGATGCTCATCATAATCTCGTTAAATACGAACAAGTCGTTTATACTTACATTAATTAGATGTGATGGTACAAGTAGTAAGATAATATTTTTTAACCATACAGGATTACTTTTCTACCCCACATACGTTACATGAGGCAGTAAAAATCAGGTGATATAAAAGAAGGGAAAAGGAGGAGGAAAGGGGATTCTCCCTCAGTTCGCTTCTCCTCACCCTTAAACCTTTTTCTCCAACGTTTTCTATACATTTATAAAAGCTCTTTAATATCTCTATTAATGTTGTTCTTTACACAAATATTCCTGGTATTGATTTGATCTTCGGAAGATCCCCCATCAACACCATCGGGGGACTTTGTGTAGGTATTAATTCCATAAGAGTTTTATATCCCCCGATAGAGAAAATTGCTCAATGAGAAGCCTACGTGGTCTTAAAGTGAAGGTTATTAAATTCATCATAAATAATGTATAAGAATTTATAGGAATAATTGATCTAAAAATATTCCCTTGATTTTTATAACCTCGTCAAATAGTAATGTATTTCGTGGGTGAAGATATTTTTACCAACTGTTTAAATTTGTAACACTGATAATTTATTTAAATTCAGCAAAACAAGGAGTCTAAGAGGATGTTTATTGGTTTGATGGAGGTTGTGTTTTAAAGTATGTTTTGTTTTAAAAATATTAAAATAATATATTTTTATTTTTAAAATCAATATATAAAAAAATCTAAAAAAAATAAAAAATAATTTAAAAAAAACAAATCAAATTTTAATAAAAAAAACAGGTTAAAATTCTTTCTCAAACATCCTGTAAAACGTACAGAAGCGAAAACATTTTTCTTGTTTATACAAACATTTAGTGGGTTTTTTAAAATCGTGAACCACGTGAACATGC
>Ga0307517_10006254_pt1 | contig 17692 bp, 5 predicted proteins | sample 23_EM_MG_FD_194515 | JGI IMG/M metagenome (GOLD analysis project Ga0307517, IMG submission 194515) | Populus trichocarpa ectomycorrhiza microbial communities from riparian zone in the Pacific Northwest, United States - 23_EM | ecosystem: Host-associated > Plants > Roots > Unclassified | place...
ACATAAATTTTTTCTTTCTTTTTTCAGTTTTAATGATGGTAGAGTAACATATAAAAAAAAATATAAATTACTAGATCAATTTAAATTGATATTTCTATTAAAACGCAATTATTGTATAATTTTTTTAATTTTCAAAGTTGATCAAATTAGTTTGATCAAGTCACATGTCAATCAAAATAGATTAATTAAGTTTCACTAAATCAATATAGTTTCTAATTTAATTGAAAATTTGATTCAAGTTAATTTTCACGTCATGGATTTACCGATCTATCTATGGAGTTGGGTTTAACATCTATTACCAAAACTAAATCAGCCCATCAAGTGAGAATTTAACAGCACATCCTTCTTCATCAATTTTGGAGATAAACCACTCGAAAGATCCTTATCATCATCTACTATCCATGCTGCCTTGTCACATTAGCTAGTCCATTCTAAACTTCCATGGCAGTATTTAGTGTCGCCTTCAATTTTTCATCTCATTGCCTCATCAAACCTCTGCTCGCCCCTCCCCCTGTAACAAGACATTGGGGGTGCTTAGATCGATCGTGGAAATGACATGTCAGGCAACAAAGTCACGACCTGTCACTTTCTATGCAAACTATACCAAGCTCATTCCATGATTATAGCAGGTGACTTGACCTGGTAGAAGTAGAATGCCAACCAGACAAGTCCCTGGTGATTAAAAAGAAGAGAAAGATGGATAAATGACGTCAGGATTGAGCTACTGTTGCTCAATTTTTTGAGTGTAAGGCTGCTAGAACTATATGCCATGAAGTGTCTGATGTGGGAATCTAATAAAAATCTGCCACTATTTATAAAGGTTGAAATAGCAGAGTCACAGAGTTGCTCAAAGTTCCCTTTGATGACAGACCTCGATCCCTTTATAAGAGCATGCGACCTCCATGAAAAAAAAAGCTTCATGTCTTTCTGCAAAGATTGCTTAGGTTCTTACACGGTTTCCTCCTTTATTCGAAAGACAAGAAGACAATAATGTACGTGAGGGAGACATGCTCTTTGGCTTAGTTTTTGCCTATGAAGTGATTTAAAAATACTAAATCCAGTCATATTTAGTTTAATTATCGAGTTAAAATGTGTCTTTTGGCCCTCGAATTTAGTTTTTTCTATTTTGAAATACTAACCAAAGATAAGTTAATAATACATAAGAGGAGGACATGAAATTAGGGTGTGTTTGGAGGAGAGATAGCTTGTGCTTTTTTTAAGTAAAAAGCATGTTTTTATAGCTTTTGAAGGTGTGATTAGGTGTGGTTTGTGCTTAAATGTATTGTACCTTTGAAAAAAAACCACCACACCTCCAAGCCAAACACCCTCTAAAAACCCGGATAGAATCTCAAGCCCAATGAACGTCAAATATATATATGAAAAAGGTTTATCTTTTCCATAGTAAACTTTGGTTAATTTAATTATTAGCTACCCCGTTTAACTACTCTCTTAATAAGCAGATTAGCCATCTTTAGAGCCAATCACCTAACCCTATTAAGGAGATGATTAAACATATTAAAAACTGAATTAAGTTATACTTGTTCATCATCCACTGCATGCCTGAGGCAAGGAAAACATGAGATTAGAAGTTCAGAACCTTTATAAAAACGAATCGAGTAGAGGGAAAATATGGTGAAAAGATTAGTGAACAGCAATGTCAGAATCAGAAGATAACATAGAAAGAAGAGGAAAGATAAGAAAGGTAGAAAATCTTCAAATCTCAACGTACTGTTTCCTGTCTGTCTTTAACAGTATAATCTTTAACAGTATAACTTATATGCAAACACACCACCCATAACTTCCAATTGGGTCAATACAAAATGAAATGAACTCCAAATCTGAAAGAGATATGATTGTGATTTTTTTCCATATAATTCATAATTAGATTGAAAAGAGTGAAAAAATAACTGAATTTTTTAGTTCCCTAGAAAGTCAACTTTCTAAATGGATGGGAAAAAAAAAGATCTCTAAATCAGAATCTATTTACAGTAAAAATCTTTGTGAAACCCGTTATTCAGTAATTCGTGGCCAGGTAAATGCTAACTAAACTCACCAGGCATTAGGGGTTCTGCAGTAAACTATATTTTTTAGGTATGAAAACTAAGTATTTTCCATCCTTGACAAGTTTTATTCGCACCAAATTTGATGTTTTTTTGGGTGGCAATTCATACATTCTGAAGTGCATGATGGCTAGTATATCTGTCTTGGCAAAGAAGAAAACACATCTCAAGAATGTGCAAGCAAAGCTAACAGCCAGCCCACTTAACCCAGAAACTTCATCTCTCAAGGTAAGAATTGATCGGCAGTCTGGTAGGCAAATGTCATGGCAATTATATTCTCCAAATGATATGTTGTTGGGTTTATGGAAACCCAGTCTTCAAGACCTAAAAGCCCAGCAAAGGATTTGAAGACCGAACTTGGGCCCTTCCGAAATCACAACATTGACTTGTTCCAAAAAATCACCAAGCTCAACAAAGAGAATTATGCCTTGCAGTAAGGGAGACCTCCCCGGTGAGGTCCACAATAATTTGTGAGAATGGTTACCCATAATAAGCCCACCTTAGAGTTTTTTTTTACCCTAATGACAACAGTGAATCTTGACCAAGAGAACACCACACGTTACAGCGAGCACCTCTGGGCATGTATGGTTAGTAATTGACAAGCCTCAGCAAATGTTCGTAGTTTTTTGTAGCATGTTCAGCATTTGGAAGGATGCTTCCAGATGCCACTCAAGATTGGTCACCGCATTTATTTCTTGACCAAGAACCAGTGTATTTTGGTCCCCATTCCATCATTACAAGGAAACCAAATGAAGCACAGCAGTAAATGAGCAAATCCCACCACCAACCTCACTGAATTGGTTCCCATTATAAATCCCATGCCGATAAAGGCAGCTTGGTTGATTTATGCAAAATTATTTCACCGACAGAGAAAAACTTGGTTGCCATTTCTCAGGTGGAGTTGAAGGTTCATTCTTCTTGCCATGAAACAACCCAGCAGGCCAGCACTGCTCCTGCAACCCGTTTTCAATCCCACAAACATAATCTAATGAAACTAATTAGCATCATATCTAGGATTAGCGGCTAATCAAAGGAGCAAGTGGGATCTTAAAACGAGTAGACCACCAGTGGAAGGAAGCGTGGAACCACACAAGATGGTACTGCAAAACAGGGAGCTCCCATAATTGGTGAGCTTTGCATTATTCGAGAGCTTTATGCACTGATGTGGTTCAAACTTTCCAAGAGAGAGAGAGGGGAGTAGTCTAAATAGCCCCCCCTTCAAACCTGCAATTTGCGCCCACAAGACCAAATAAAGAACCAATAAAAATCTGAGGGCATCAAAAGTTGGTCATTAAAGAATACATTTCCCTTTCATGGCTCTTGAGAGTCTAAAAAGCAATTTATCAAGCAAGATACAGAGATCAAGAAGCGTCACAATCTGAGGATAAAATAAAAGGATTAAGATGCCAATAGAGCATTGAATCAAACCAGCATGTATATTCATATATATTGTGTATAAAAACAGCGAGAGATTACAGCTTAGAACAAGATAATTGTTTCCTTCACCAAGATCCAATCCCTCTCTACTGCCCCCTACTACTTAAGACCTATCACCATCATACCGATTTGAAACCTTCTAGCAACTTGAAACCAAACAGACAGACAATCACCACCATTAAAAACCTTAAAACAACATCAAGACACTTGGATAGAGCAAGGAACCCATTAAGCCCAAACACTAGAATGAGTCACCGAGAAAAGACCACCTAAAAGACAACACCACTAAATGCAAAAGCAAAGGTAAAAGAGGTGGAAATAAATCAGTAAAGACGAAGACTTGATAAAAATCAAGTCTCCTTTTTACTATTTCCACTCCATACCCTAAAATCAACGTCCACTATTAGGACACTCCCTGGCAAAATGGCCAGTACCGCCACAGTTGTAACACCCTCCTCCACCTCCTCCACCGCCGCTTCCACCACCATACCTTCCACCACCTCCACCGCCACCGCCACCTTGTGGACAGTCCCTGGCCATATGCCCCGACTCCCCGCAACTATAACAACCTCCACCGCCACCTCCGCCATACCCACCACCACCACCACCACTCCCTCCGTATCCTCCACCACCACCTCCTCTCCGACCGCCGCCATAACCTCCACCCCCATACCCGCCGCTACCACCCCCATACCCGCCGCTACCTCCGTAGCCTCCACCACCTCGTCCTCCGCGGCCGCCGCCTCCGCCTCCATACCCACCACCACCACCACCACCATATCCACCACTGGATCGGATGCCCTGAACTGGGTTCCCACCAGGAGCAGTGACATTAGCAGCCTTAGTACGGCCATCGTCTGAGTTTTCAATCTCAAACTCAACCTCTTCGCCGTCTCCAAGGCTGCGATAGCCTTCAGATTTGATGGAAGATTGGTGAACAAATAGATCATCACCGCCATCATCAGGGGTTATGAAACCAAACCCCTTTTGGTCACTAAACCATTTAACCTTCCCTGTTTGCCTCTGATCGCTCATGGTGTTTTCTTGAAAACGAAAACCCTAATCTTGAAAGAGAGAGAAACAAGAAAGGGTGTGTGGTTTTTGGTTGTGTAGGTTAAGGCTTATTTATACAAGGGGGATGCGAGTGACACGTCGGATTCTTGTTTTGAGAATAACAAAGAGACGGCTGTTAGAGGAGATCAAATGGTTGGGGATTTTTGGGTTGATGGATTTGTGACCGTTTGATTAACAATAATCAGAAGAGATAGTAGGGGTAAGTTGGGAATAACGAGTTTATTTATTAGAGGATTGTCTGTCAAATGTATTTGTTAACGAGTATTCATTGGGGTAGTTTAGGAATGGTACAGGGTTTAGGGTTTAGTTATTATACCCGACTCTGAGTTTGACTTGGAAAAGGACTTTGGTTACTTAATTATCGAGTTAGCTAGTATGTTCCCTGATCAGTTTAGGTTTTTCAGCTCGGAAAAAAAAAAAAAAAACCTCGTTTCAGTTAATCCCCCCCCCCTCTCAAATTCTTGGTCTTGATTTCGGTCTAGTATGAAAAGTTAAACCAAATTAAAAATTAATTCACCAAGTCACCTTGAGTGAATTAATTGTTTAGTTTGTAATTAATATTTCTAGAGTGGGGTTTGGAAACATGGTCATAACGCTTGGGCGACAGTTTGGTTTGGAAAAGGGTTTAGGATTCTAGATTATAGGGTCAACTTGAGCCTATCAATTTTCTAAAAAATGATGGGTCAACCCCATTTCAAGTTTTATTTAAAAAAAATTCTTTGATTTTAACTTGAGATTGCAAATTAATTTGTTGGATTACCCGAGTTTGTCCGGGTAAATATCAAGAAAAATTCAAATTAAAACTTAGTTTAAATTTAGCTTTGATACATGGATTTTTTCTTAATAAATTTACTAAACCGAATCGAGATTGATAACTTGTCGAGAAAGAGAGTAGAATCGAACTTTGTACAGAGAAGTGAAGGAAAAGTGAGGGAGTAATGCCCTTTATATGCCTGGGTAAATAAAGAGAGCAACGAAAAATGATTATTTTTCTTGGTTTGTTAGAGAAGCAAGTGGATGGTGATGATTATGATTGCTGCGTGTTAGTTATTGAGAAACATTTATCTATAAAAACTGTATGGATATAATTGGTAGAATAAAAAAAAAATTCAAAACATTTATTTTACTAAAGATAATCTTGAGAAGACGAAGAGGAATAGAGGTGAAAAGAATTGATTCCATCCCCTTCCATTAAAAAGTTTTTTCAAGAAAGATTATGTCTTAGATAATTGGTTGATTTATTGATTTTGACAATTAAATTCATTTTTTCTAATCAAAATAACTGGTAGCCGGTACTCTGTTCCTGATAGGTCAAAGTGGTGAGTGGCTAGTACTTGTAAAAAGTTCTCTTTGATGAATTAAGGTACTCTTTGATGCTTAAGTAATTCTTATTTTTAGAGAAAAAATCATGATATTTTAGAAAAATACTCTGAAAATAAATATGTAATTGAGAATGAAGATTTAAAACCTCCTTTTTTTAAGTACTCAATGGGTATTTATAGCCCAATAATTCTTACCTTTAGTGGTAAGGAGGACTAAAAGGTTATATTTCTCTAATAGTGTTAAACATCTTTTTATGTGTAAAAGATGAAAAAAATATCTGACTCATCAAAATCTTATGATCTAATTTGAAGCCTAACAAGATTCTTACAGCCACCTGCACTTGGACTCAGCACCTGGCTAAGCTCGGGGATACTAGGTCCAGAAGCTCACTAGACCCGTATATATCGAGGCTTAGTGTTTGGTTAAGCTTAAGGATATTGAGTCTGACAGCTCGTCATACCCTATATGTTGAGACTCGATGTTTGGTTGATCCCAAGGGTGTTGAGTCTGACAGCTCACCAAATATTTATATGCTTGGGATCAGCGTTTGGCTGGGTCCAAGATTGTTGGGTTTGGAACCTCGCCCTGAACTATATATATCTGAGCTTAATACTCGGTTGAGCCTAAGGTTGTTAGGTTTGGCAACTCGCTGGATCCATGTATGTTTAGGCACAATACTTGGATGAGCCTAAAGATGATGAATTATTACCCTTTCTCTAATTCCTTTAAAATGAGGATCCAAGTAAAAAAAAAAACATGTTGATCTATCATTAGACTCACAAATCTTTGTGTATTCAACACACAAAAATCTTTAAAGTTTATCAGTAGTAAATAAGAGTCTTTTTACCTTTTCGATAATATTTGTATGTCTCATACACAATTGTTGGAATTCTTGTGGCTAGGTAGCTCGTCTTTGTTGAAGGAGGTGTCCATTGAGAAATAAAATGGCATTTTGCATTTAATACAATAATTGAGTGGATTTCTAGAGATCTGAGATAATATGAAAGGTCACTCCATCTAACATTGTGGGTGGGTGATTATTTCATTTATAACCCTAGTCATTTTTGCTCCCAACTTTTTTTTTACTTTTGCTCTTTGTAACTTTTGAGAAACAATCTAGTGAAAAAATCTTGAGCCAATCTCGGTCTAATGTGAGAACAAAACTGTCATCTTAGGTATTTCCCATAGAAAGCTCTTTTTTTCTTCTTCTTTACTTTGAATAAAAAATGGACCAAGAAAAAGTCAGATTAGGGATGTTATTGCCTTTTATGAGGAGTTCTGATTCCAACATTAGATCAGGAGAAGCAGCAAGGGACAAAGGTCCATCAAATTGGGCCCCCATAATCAGAGGGGATGAAGCCCCAACATCCATCCTAGGCGAGAGGGGAGAGTAGTGTTTCACGCGTTAGCTAGGCCCCTGATCCGCGTAGACCAAGGGCGAACACTCATCGTTTACGGCATGGACTACCAGGGTATCTAATCTCGTTCGCTCCCCATGCTTTCGCACCCCAGCGTCGGTAGGGACCCAGAGAGCCCCGCATGAGAAGTCTTTCTCTCCACTGATGCTAGTAAACTTCAAAGGAGATGAAGGTTGCCTCAAGCCCCTATGGGTGATGCCTCTAATACTCTAGGTGTAGAGGACATTGAAACCCCTAGCACTTTAGGGTTATTCACATTTACTTCCGATGCTTAAATATATTTTTTTTGAAGAAAAAAACTATGATATTTTAGAAAGAGACTCTAAAAATAAACATACAAACGAGAATGAAGATTCAAAACCTTTTTCTTTTAATGATTCAATGAGTCTTTATAACTCATGATTCTTACTATTTGGTGGAGAAGATGACTAAAATAGTCTCATTTCCTTTGATAGGATTAAACATCTCTTCAGTGTCAAAAAGAAAAATAATATAATTGACTCATCAAATGAAAAATATCTGTAACTGTTGAAAATCTCGTGATCCAATACGGAGCCTAACAAGATTCTCAAAGGCACATGCACTTGCGTTCAACACTTGACAGAACTCAAGAATGTTGGGTTTAACAGCTCACCAGCCCTGTATATATCTAGGGTTAGTGTTTGGTTGAGACAAAAAATACTAGTTTCGATAGCTCTACTTGTCTCAACGCTTACTAAATTTAAGGATATTGGATGTAGGAGCTCGCTATATCTCATTAGAGCATTTCCTAACCTAATTGCTTTGGGATCTGTTTGAGATTGTGGTAGCGGTTGCGGTCAAAGTATTTTTCGTTTAAAAATACATCAAAATGATATTTTTTTATTTTTTTAAAAATATTTTTATGATCAACACATTAAAACGATCTGAAAATATATAAAAAAAAAATAACAAAAAAAAATTAAAATTTTAAAAGAATACGGTTACAAGTGCATTCACAAACATGACTTTAATAGTGGTGGAATTTTGAGTTTAGATGTGTGGTTGAAAGGTAGAAGACTAGTCAAAGGTGGTCAGTTGACTGTCAAAGCTTGTGTTGGATTGGACTTATCAACGAGGTCTTGTCCTTCTAATACATGAGGCAAGCTTCAAACTTCAATGCATCATGTGGGAAGAAACAGTGTGATTAATTAACTTTACTACTCACAATCCTTTTGCTTCTTTTGATTTTTTGTGGTCATTTTATCCTTTCTTTCTTTCTCAAGTAGAAAAAATAATGCTAGGAATCCAATCATAAACTATTTTCTCATAGAATTAATGATGATCCCTGATATAGCCTCTATTTTTTTCACTCTGCCTTCGACTGACCCAGGATTTTTTTGCCCTTTTTGCTCTAGCAAATCCCGACTCATTTCCATTATTCTAATGGTGGATAGGCGCTGCAAAGATTTGAGAGTTATAGATTTTATAATCATGAGAGGCAGAAATTTGCCTATAATTTACAAACACTATCCAGGACCAGGGCAGAGAGTGGTCAAATGTACTATTTAAGAGAGCCAGGCTGGGTAACAGACACAGAGCCAGATAGGGGCAAAAAGTTGTCAAAAACAACCTTTTCCTTTACTCGGAAAATAAAGGGCTCTCCCGTTCCTAGCCGTGTTCTTTTCAGAGAAGAGTTAAAAGAAGACTAGTGGTAGTGTACTGTTTGGCTCCTCCACCGTCGTAGAATAGTTAATCGATAGTCTATTACAGTGAAAACATGGCACATTGCTTTTTATTTTGATTGTCATTAGTAGGCACTAATAAACTGTGATAAAATCAAGGAGCCTTCGGCATGAAGATGAGGTTTTTTTTTCAGCACAAACTAGCCCGGTTGAGAATAATTTTTTTAAAAAAACTTGTCATTTATGTTTTTAAAAATTATAATTTATATTATAAATTTTAATGTGTGCATAATAATTTTATAATTTATTCTATTTTATACTCATAAAAAATATAAAAACAGTTAAAATATATAATATTACGAAGAGATTTGCAGATATACATATACTGCTTCCTTGTATACGTGTGTGATCTTTCTTAGTCTGAAGTATGTACAAGTCTTTCTATTTTATTAATTAATATTATTATTTCAAATACAACATGATATGTAATTATTTAAATCGCAAGAACAAAACAAATTACAGAGCAAGATTTATATTACATTATTTATAGTTTAAAGTTTGTCATATATTATTCATAGAAAAACGAATTTAAATCTGTAACTCGAAGCTAAGAGTTACTTTTTAGGCGATGCCAGAAACACTCGAAATGATTTGTTTGTGGTGCCATGAGACGTGATGTATAGTTGATATCTATCCAGATTCTTGGCCTTTTTTAAAAAAAAAACGTTCACTCGGTTGCCATTTCTCGAGAGGCTGGCGTTTTCTACCGTGCTTGTAGTTGAAAGAATAAGATACCGAGTTGCTTTGCCTACATTCGGTCGAAAGCGTTCTGACCGACCCCAGATGGTAATCAATTCCACTTTAATGGTATTTGGTAAAAAAAAAATGATGGAAAAAAGTGTTGATAAGTCAGGAAATTATACGAAATCTATTCCTTTTTTTTGCCGTGGATGGTGAAACAGCAATGCTATAGAGCACACAAGATATACTAAATAGTATTTGGCGACATTACATTATGAGTTTCCCGAATTAATTCATCAGCCCCACATCCTGCTTTGCTTCTACGCAGTCCAATTCATCAAATATTTCAATCAATTGGCATGGCCTCGATTTAGCCTCTTATTGGCCATGATCTATTCCTTTTCTTTTCCTTTCTTCTTTTCCTTTGCCTTTTCTTTTGTTAAAAAAAAGGTGTCAGCTAGGTCTGTCAATAGATCAAATCTTAATCTGAATTTGATCGGAATCCGATATAATTAAATGGATATGGTATATAATTTCTATGCTTAGAGTATGATTACAATCCAAACCCATTAACTCATTTATTAAATTGATCAAATTTTAATCTACCTCGATCTAGTCCAATAAAAATCCTATATGAAATTAATATTGACACGATTTTTAATAAATATAATATCTTGAAAACATTAAAAAAAAAAGGTATCCATACGGCACTAGGTCTAGGTCTAGCTTTAGGGTTTATTCTTGTATGAAATAATAATATATTTATTTTTAACAATCACATTATTAATTTTTTTTTCTCATCCCTTTTTAAGTCTCCAAATCAATCCTGTAAAAGATAATCCCCTCAACAACCTTGGTTATTAACGGTTGCAAGGACTCAATCGAACCGTAAGTAGTGAGGTGTTGTCTAGTTTTAAGTAATGCTTGATATTCTGATAATAATAATTTTTTAAAATTTTTAAATATATTAAAATAATAAATTTTTAAATTTATTTTTAATTTAAGTATATTAAAATAATTTTAAAATACATAAAAAAAAATATTTTTTCAAAAAAACATGATTAAACCGTAAAAAAAAAAAAACATGTTCTTGGTTTCGCTTGGGAGGAAGATTGTAAAGGCTAAAAGTGAATTGGACTGGAGTACTAGGAGTGTCGTCCAGTCTTAGATTTGCTTATATGAAAAATTGAAAACTGCAGCATCCGACATGTAAATTCGGTAACCAATATCTAGTATTTTCGGCACGGGCCTACGTGACAATATTTGTTTATAAAAATTCTATTCTGGCTGAAAAAAGTCAATAAATAAACAAAGAGAGGCAGGTTTAGTGATGAGTTTTTTTATATAATCATAATACAAGAATTCCACTCTTGACTCCTCCACGCCTATTCCATCTCAATGGACTTAGTTTTTTTTTCTAAGCTTTAATTTAATTTAATTTAATTAATTCATAGATAAAACTTGATCTATTGATGGATAATACTAGACTAATTAGATTTTTTTCTAATCTTTAATTTAATTTAATTTAATTAATTCATAGATAAACCTTGATCTATTGGTGTATAATACTAGACTAACTTCCCTATCCAAATTACAAGACACTCCAAGTAGAAAAGAAGTGCCGTAATGGAGTAACACTTAAATAGTATTTGAAATTGTGGTTTTTTTAAAAAATTAAGTATGTCAAAATAATAAAAAAACATTAAAAAATTATTAATCTGAAGCTAAATTTTTATTTTTATTTTTTTATTATGTCATAAACATTGACCTTAGAAGTAGAATAAGACTAACCTCACATTAAGATGGTATTAAAATTTAAAATAATTAGACGCTGCTGACTATTGATAATAGGATGATCATAGTCAGTAAGAGTACCGAACATGAATTAAAAAAACCCTTTATTTAATCATAAAAATGGAGAGGAAAAGTCATGGAGGAAAGGGGAAGGGGGGTCCCAAATTATGAGATTGACCACAGGTACATAACACCCAGGAAAGCAATGTAAATTCTAATAACAGTGGTTAGAAATGTTATCTGATGCCATTGTAAGAGATCTCGAAGCAGAATTTACTAACATTCATAATGGAATTTGACTATAATATTAAAAAATAAAAAAATTCCTTACATAATTTATGAGTGGCTTTTCAATGAACTGAAAATTACGATAAATTTAAGTGTATGCCAACCAATGATTCGCCGGTGGTTTTAATATTGGAGCCGGTGCTCAGAGTTGCCACCAACTCTGTCGATCTCTAGCCTTCCACTTCTGTTGTGTTGTGTTTTTTTTTTGTTCGGACTGGACGGAGCAGATCTTGAAGGTGGGTGTTTTTTATGGACTAATCAGAAATTTCATGTAAGAAACAAAGAGAGAAGCATGATTGTTAAACTCGCACCAGCTGGAGAGGCTAATCTCAAGAAACTCTTGACACAAGGTGTGATTTGAACGTGTTTCAAGTTCAATAATAATAATAAAAAAGAGAGTAAAATTTAGCAGATTTAATTCAGTTGTTTTGTAATCTAAATTTGATTAAGTAAATTCTAGAAAATTAAAAATAAAATAAAATGATATTTCTCTTAATAAAAACAATTCTTAGAGTTAATCGATGATTTATAAATTGATTTGTAAATTGATCTATAATCCTATAACCTATACTCTTTCAGACAACTATGAAAAAAAAAGAAAAAAAGAAATCAATTAAACTTGTTCATGGCCCGGCCCTTGAGCAATTATTTTACTAGGCAATTTTCTCAGGCATCAAGACTCAAACCTCGGACCAGCCCATGAGTACTTCTATGACCCGTTAACCTTGTTGCTGGAAAAAAACCTAGTTGTTTTTCTTTTCTATTTTTGGGATGAACAACCTAATTGTTTAGCTCGTTAGCATGTCGATGGTAAATTTTAGAGCTTCTAAATTAGGGGAGGCCATCTATTCAAATCAATGGGCATGTGGAGAACGGCTTTACTGTATTTTAAAAGTATATTTTATTTAAAAAAATATTAAATTAATTTTAAAATGTTTTTTTATGATTTTAATGTATTGACATTAAAAATATATATAAAAAAATATTTTAATATATTTTCAAAATTGAAAATATAGTTTTAGTTTACAGTGAAAAACAATACAATAAAAAAGTCAAATTTCTACAACATCAATATGCACTAATCAAATCCCTTGCAACTCCATGCGATCATCTCAAGCTCGGGCTCCCATATTTCCAAATTAACTCAAAAGTTTGTAGGTCCAATCTCATGGGTTGTTTAGGTAGTGTCTTGTCACTGTCACAATATATTATTTAGTACTAAACCTTCCATTAAACTTGAACTATCTCCATCGAACAACATAGTACAGGGTACTCCCGTTGAATTTGCTTGTAATAAATCCTTCCATGTTTTGTTACATCTTAATGATTAACTTTGACATTTGCCATAGCAAAATGCCATTTAACATCGGAGACTAGTTTCTTTCTCAGAATAGGGAAATTTGGTCAAGAAACAGCCTTTCTACAATAATGTATGTCTTTTTGATGAATACTGGTGAAACTTGCTATCAGCCTTACATCATGAACAAATCATGTAGTCCTATTCTCAAATTGGACTGGCAAGCCTGATGCTACTGGCAACAAATTACTTAGCAAATGGAGTATATGTTGCCGAGTTCGAATAGCAGCTATCGCAGCTTTCCGCATGGTTGGATCATCGCAATAGCAGTGGTGGTTGTTGAGTACTGGTGGTGTTGGTGGTCCTCAGTAATCGCGGCAGCGGTGATGGTGACACAGTACTTGTTATCAGCTATGGTATCACGGCACTAAGCGGATTCTGGCGCCTGATAATAAACCGTACTAATTTGACATCAGAGTGTCATTCAAGTAAAGAAAAAAGAAAAGCTATCATTCAAGTTTTTGCATGCTAAAATTTGAAGAGGATGAAATCTCTGCTTTCACAATTTACCCTGAAGGTTCGATGCCAGGTTATTTGACCTCAGGGCGGAGTTCCTTTCTATGTATGGTGCCGCTAGACAAGCCTCAGTCGACAAGTATACATAGAACAAAATGGAAAACAAGCTATTCAGTAGATGATAATAAGAAGATGTTGGTTAACAATTGAAATAGAATGCAAGAAGCTTGTCCTACAGGCATTTAATTAGGTACCTTTCTAAGCAATTAGTTACCACAGCACTAATGATAACAGTGATACTAATTTACGTGCAGTGTAAGAGAACAAAAACAAGAAAAAGATAAAGAATTTCATCATATTTCCTGAAATAATTATTGAGTTAATGGAATCCTCTCGATCCTCTTGATTGATACAGTTCCAATCTACTCTTTGCTTCCGGCAACAAAGACTCGATTTCGGGCTCTCCTATCAAATGAGCCTGCTTTGTTGACCACTCTAGCACAATAAGGACCTCTTCATTTGCAAGAATCTCACTGTCAGGGCAATGCAATGAAATGAAGCTTAGGAGAATCAAAGAGGGAATTTGAACCATTTGTTCACCGAAGTAAACAAGTTGAATTAGGTGTTTGGCACCTCCTGCAGCAATAATAGCCTTGGAGTGAGTCACACATAGGAAATTATCTGACGACGCGAACTTGTTGAGGGCAATTACTGCCTCCATAGTAACCTCAGGTTCCCTTTCATCCAATAGCTTCACCAATGGCCCAATCATCCTAGTTTCTGTTGCTCTAAAAGTCCTTGACAAGTTGCCAATAGCCTGGACGCATGGTGTGAGGAGGTCCGAGTCTGCTTTCTCAACTACTTTTAGTAATTGGTCGACCACTGCTTTGGCCGCAGGGGATGTAGGTTTGAACGAAGAGCGTCTCAAGTCAGAATTTTGTTCAGCTACCGCTGTGATTTCCATCAATGCCATTGCTGAATAGGATTGAACTTCGTCGTGACCTTTCTCTAACAAAACTGCAAAGCATAAAAGCGCTCTAGACTCTGTGATGGTACGGCATATGGCGACATTTCCCCTTGCTAGTTGCCAAAGTGCTCTTGCTGCCATTGCCTTCATCTGTGCTTTTGTAGCAGGATCTTCAAATTCCCTTCCTTTGATGCTAGTCCCGGCCAAAGACACGTGGTGATTATGCTGTTGTTTCGGAATATTGTGGTTTCCTTTTGCAAGGTTTGGATGATTATAGTTGGGGTGATGTGTTGAGAGGTTTTGGTTTTGAGTTTGGGTTTGGGTTTGTGTTGGCTGGGTATTGCTTAGTGTCTGACTTCTCATTGCCATAGTATTGGTCACCACACTGTGCATCTGGCTAGGATTTTTATTATCCACTGGAGGATGACTTTTTGTTGCTGGTTCATCTTCATCAGGACTAGTACTATTACTGGCCATCACTGCTGAATGAATCGACATATTATGCTTGATTGCAATTAAGTACTTACTATGTTCTTGGATCGTCTCAAACGCAAGATGACTGACAAGAAACCGAATCGTGTTGTTCTGCGCAAAATGGTCTTGACATTTCGGATGATGTGCAGCCAATTCAGAAACAGCCCAAGCCACCACACACTGAACTTGCATGTGGCCTTCTTTGAGGATTTTCGCAAACACAGTGCAAACCCCAGCATTCACAATCTGTTCGACGCTTTCTGGATCACGCCCTAAAAGCCCAATAGCCCTAGCAGCATTTTCTTGACCTTCCATTTTGCCTTCTTTAGCCAACTTTAACAATGGTGCAACTCCACCTTCCTCGATAATCAACTTTCCATACCTGTCATTATCTCTAGCCAAAGAAACCAATGAAGCTGCAGCATCCGATCTATCTTCTAAGCTCCCCGTAAAAAGTATTGCAACTTGTTCCCATATAAGACACAGAATTGGCTCATTGGCAGCAATAGGAGGCAGGCCTAAATACTCATCATCGCGATCAGCAGCGGAAGCTGATACACGTAAGAGCCAAGAAACATCTCCTATTGAATTCTCTAGCTGCATCGAGATTTTTCGAAATGCGGCAGCAGGGCTGATCGTGAACATTCTTATCATTATGTTGCTGGCGCGGCATTTGACAACAAGAGCGAGGGCCTTGTCAAGCACTTGTTCTGTGCCATCGATGATTCGCCTTGTTGGACGTTCATAAAGATCATTGCTGGCACGAGCGGCTTGGCGTAAAAGCCCTGCTAGCTTCTCTGTTTTGGCTTTGAGTTCTAGACAATCTTGTTTGAAAGTTTGTGCCTCATCTGCCAATTTTGTCACTTGGTCTGCTAATTGTATTGGCCTTGCCAAGATCTCTTTCACAATGTCCGCCATGGCCAAAGCAGACTAGATTCGTAGAATTCTAATCAACCAGCCTTGTTAGAAAATAATCCACAATCAATGAATGTTGGGAGACACAAGGGTCTTGATGAATTGGTTCGCGTGTCCCTAAGACGAGCCGATTGGTTGTGGGCACTTTATGGTCTCTATGCTTCGTGACTTTGTTTGTATCCACCTTAGGTGGTGGTGGAGGTGCTAATGGTGGTCGTTGTGGTGGCGACGGTGGTGGTTGGTGAGTTTTGTGAGAGGAAGAGAGGGGAGAAGATGTAATGGTCAAACGTCATTTTCTCGAAGTTACGTTATATATAGGCAGCGAGTTTGGTTGGCGAGGACTTTATAAAGCAATACATGCGACAGTGATACCCCAAGGGCATTGGACCACCCTTGATTTTTTTATTTTTTTAAAGTGAGATAATAATAATAATCTAAATAATAGTAAATAAACTTAATCACCACTAAAGCCCAGCCTTAAACATAAATTAGACAGGGAGAAGCTGGATCATAGTGAAGGTGGCAATTGCTCCCTTGATATTTTGTACTTTCTCCTTCAGTACTTTTCTTCCTTTTCATACAAGTCCAAATAAAATCCCACTAATGCACCTTGTCTTAATTTACCCCCTTCAACAAATAGTTCTAGCTTTGCCACAACAATTAGGAGATAAAAAAAGAAGCAGCAAACATCAAACCAAGGCATAAATTGGAGAGAGCTATCTTTGTATGTGATTGCCATAAACGAGCTCAGACAATTTAAGGTCTCTGTCCCTCACAGCTTGTAGAGCTTGGATTTCAAGTTGTGATTTTGAAGGATTAATCCAAGGACAAGGCTTTTCATTTTGGATCACCCTCGATAATGGGCATTGTAATTTATAATTCCAGACTAATCACCTCACCATATACAGAAAGCTGACCATCCAAATTCCAACAAACTAACCAATTACAGTAAAAGATATATAGAAAATGTTATCTGCAGTAGGGCCTTCCAAATCCTTCTCATTTTAGAGATGTTTTAACGACTAAATGTCCATGAAAATAACATGAAAATCGAAGCAAGAGTAACACAAACATGATCCAGATTTTTTTTATATGTTTTATGGTAATTGAATCTGAGCTAGCTAGGGTTTAGGCAATACGTGTGGTACTCGAGCTATATACTGTAATTGGAGTTGACCAGTGGTTGTCAAATGTTTGGATTTTTATAAAGCAATGTTTCATCCAGAACTTCATTCTGAGCCTCACTAGGAACTATCAGGTTTGAGTCAGTTTTTTCTCTGGAGCCGGATAGTTTTTGCGTTGAACACTTGCGTTTCTGGCTTTTTTAACTCTTGCTGGATGTGTGGGATTAGAGTTAGGCATCATCATTTGTGATTTTCACTTCTGCAGCAGTAAGAGTTAGGATTGAATCAGATTCCTTCATTTTTTTTATTGGTTTGACTGTCAGTTCGGTTTTCTCGAGCCGACTTGCGCAATCAACATTCTATTTTTGCATTGATAGGCCGAGTTTTGGGAGTATTTTTGGGCAAGATCTACATTAGATTTTGCAAGAATCAATAACTTCAGGTGTGCGAACTTGTCCTGCCGCTGCAAGGAACAGTGAATCCGCTGAAATGGGTCAAACTTACCATAAGTTTGGAGCAGTAGCGGACTAGGGAGTTTACGAAGACTTTTTTTTAAAATTAACTTGATTAATTAAAAATATTAGTGGAATATCATAATTTAAAAAAATAGTGAAATATCAC
>Ga0307517_10006255_pt1 | contig 17690 bp, 14 predicted proteins | sample 23_EM_MG_FD_194515 | JGI IMG/M metagenome (GOLD analysis project Ga0307517, IMG submission 194515) | Populus trichocarpa ectomycorrhiza microbial communities from riparian zone in the Pacific Northwest, United States - 23_EM | ecosystem: Host-associated > Plants > Roots > Unclassified | place...
AGTTAAGTAATAAAAAAAAAAGTATTGTGGATAATTATTGCAACTCATAATGGATTGTGTTTTTCTCCTATATTGTACTTTCATCATTTTTTTTAATATTTCTTTCATTTTGCATTATTTCATGATTTTTTGACAGTCAATTTGATGAACCCTAACCACAATTGATGGAAAGCAAAAGGATCAAATAAAAAAGAATGTTGTTGAAGAAAAAAAAAAGAGTTTGAAGAACCCAATAAAAAACAAAAGAAAAAAAAGATTTGAGGCTGTAAAAAAAGGTTTGAAGTACCATATAAAAAAAAGTGAAGGATACAAATGAAAAAAGGAAAAAAAATAAAATTAAGGTGGTGTATGGTTCATATAAACAATGTTTCCACTCTAGGTTCTCTAATGTATAGTATAGTATATTGGTGGTGGTGGTGGTATTGGGCATAAATGGGCTGGTTGAGGTAGGAAAGGAAAAGCAAGAGAAGGAGAAGCATTAGCAACTACCCGGTGCACAGGATCGGATTTGTTTGTTTTGGATGTTTAGATGCGTCATCTTTGATTGACTTTGAATTGAAAATATGACTAATATTTTTTACACGGTGTAATTAAGCTGTGCTTGGAATGGGAATTTTTAATAATTTAATATGAATATGATTAGCTTCAATCTCCGACAAGATCTCCGTTGTCGTCCAGCGGTTAGGATATCTGGCTTTCACCCAGGAGACCCGGGTTCGATTCCCGGCAACGGAATTTTTTACATTTCTCCGCTGCTTAATGTGAAGTATGATTTAGGCCCTTACTTTAGTCAGATTCGTAATGCAGCCCACAGAATTTGGGCCATAAGACCAAATATCATAACGAAAAAACAATCACTCAGGCCCATATTATCGATGCTGCTATAGGCTAGCAAGCATACTGTCGTCAGAACACCGCTCTCCCTCTTTTTACTCTTATCTCCTGCGAGTGACAATGAAGATGATGATGATAATACGACGGTTACCTCCAATTACGATTACTCTAACATCAGCATTTTCATGTGGTTTTACTTCTCCCAAATTCTTCCCTGACCAAATAATAATCTCCTCAAAATCAACTCCCTGTTACCCTAGAATTTCCCTCCTCGCCACTTTCTGCTCTGCCTCTCAAGTTCCTGACCCAATCATTGAACAAGACTCTTCAAAACGTGTAAGATATCACCATCACTTGATTTTCAACTCCTTTTACGACATCGTGTTTAATCAATTCTTCTGATTGCAGGGTCCTTTGAAACCTGGCTTGTATTTAGTTGGAACCCCCATTGGAAATCTCGAAGATATTACCTTGAGGTAGTTGCTGAACTTGACTAGCAGTTTTTTTTATTTTTTTAAAAAATTTTGTTTTATTACAGGATACAATTATATTTTGTTTATTAAATTATTTTGAAAAATCACCAATGCAGGGCTCTTCGTGTATTAAAATCTGCCGATGTGATACTGTCAGAAGACACAAGGCATTCCGGGAAGTTACTTCGTCATTACAACATCAGCACTCCACTGGTGAGTTATCGGTTTTCTGCGTTGCTGTTTTTATTTTTTATTTTAGTTGTTAATTGTGTGGTTTATATTTGCAGCTGAGTTATCATAAATTTAACGAGTCTCAAAGAGAGCAACGGGTGTTAAGGAGGTTAAAAGAGGGTGAGATTGTGGTGCTGATTAGTGATGCAGGGACGCCAGGAATCAGTGATCCCGGTGCGGAATTGGTTAGCATTTTGTTAAAATAAAATTTAAAAAAATTTCAGCTCTTAGCCATGTTGTAAGATAATAGTAACTGTGAATTGTTTAGTCGATTGTGTAGGATATAATGAATGCGTGTTTGGAATGTGATTGTAGGCGAAGTTGTGCGTCGATGAAAATATTCCTGTTATTCCAATTCCAGGGCCTTGTGCGGTTGTTGCTGCGCTCTCTGCTTCAGGCTTGGATACTGATGAGTTTACATTTGGTAATTTTGTTCTAAATTTGATGCTCATATACGTTTCTGATGTTTTGCTCGTAGCATTAGGATTGTCAAAAATTAATGATATAAAATATTTTTTTAGTTGGATTTCTTTCCAAGCATGGTCCTTCCAGGAGAGAAAGGCTGACAGCTTCTGCAAATGAAGCAAGAACACAAATATTCTATGTTCCTCCGCACAAGTTTTCTCAGTTTCTCGAAGAATCTTCATTGCTTTTTGGTGACTCGAGGTATATAAGGCTTATCATCTTTTGTTAGTACAGCACTCGAGGTATACAAGGCTCATCATCGTAGTACAGCACTACTCACATTTTCTCAATTCTGTATGGATATGCAAGTTCTTACATGTTCCCAGGGAAACACTATAAAAAATGTATTGGTTGTATGTTGCTGGCATTCCAGTTAGACGTGCATTATTCAGATTAAGCAGATTTCTGTGTGCTACCCTTTCATTGTGTGGCTTCATGCCTTTTGGATGCAGTGGTCCAAGTAATTGAAACAACACCCTGTTATGAGTGCACTTCATGAGGATGATGGAACTCATCTATATTCTGGACTCTGACCTTCATGGATCAAATTAATTCCATTTTTTTGTTAGATAGATAAAGATAAAGGTATCGAAAACAATAGATGGAAAATGTGAGCTGAAATGGCAGACTACAATCTACAGGTTTAAAAGTATATGAAACCTGACAAGAACTGGAAAAAGACCAAGTAAATTCCTTTATTCTGTTTAGATTCCATTTTTGACACCTACAAGACAATTTCGAGAAGCCCAGCTACAGTGAGTATCAAAATAGTCATGGTTCAGTAAGTTAAATGATTAATTAGTGCTGGTTGTGACAGTTAATCTAATTGCATTGCAGGCGGTGTGTCATGGCTCGAGAAATGACAAAAATACATGAAGAGGTGGCTTTTTATTCTTTGCTTTTTACCCGGTTTATTCTGTTCATAGAGTGTTTAAGAATTTGGATAGTGATGCTGATTGTGGAAACTCGAACTGAAGTTGCATCATTTTAACCAATTGTCATTAAAAATTATTATTGAGCCTCAAGTGATGATAATGCCCAATAAATTAGTTATCAGTTGACCACCAGTTTTTTGTGTCATCCTTGTTCACTGATCAAGATGAGTGTGCCTAATCAGTTTTGGCGGGGCACTCTGGGGGAGGCCAAAGTACGTTTTTTGAATCAACAACCTAAGGGGGAGATGACACTACTAATTGAAGGCAGGACAAATTGTTTGGTTGAAACTCCGTCAGAAGATCAGCTTGAGCATGAATTGGGAGAATTGATCTCCCGTGGGCATACTCTTTCTACGGTAATGACCCATTTGATGATAATTAAGTTTCTTCATGCAATCCATCATTGTTACATGAATTCATCTCGCACGTGAATGATTCTGAAGTTAACAGAGTGGAATTCAGTTAGCTTTGATGTTTTAAAACCTGATGCACTTTTGAATTATGAGTGGTTTTCATTTGGACATAGCTGATAGAAAAAAAGATGATAAGCATCGTCTTTCTTGGTTCCCAAAAGCACCTTGCTATGACCACCGCTCGTCTTCCTTAATTACCCTGTGAGAAATTGTTATGGTGGGTCCCATTTTATGTGCGGGAACAAGCGCAATGCATCGGTTATATGTAATAATCTCTTTTATCATTTGCTCTTGCTTTGTTACACTGCAAGTCTGCAACCGTGGTTATGATTTGCTTTGATGTGCGTGTAGGCAGTCAAATTGGTGGCTGAAGGAGCATCAGTGAAGAGAAAAACATTATACTCGCTGGCATTGAAGAAGTTTGGGAAGCAACTTGAAGCGGATGATAATTCAAATTAACTCATGTCACTTGCATTGAAGAGATTTTGCCATCGCCTTATTGACTTCTTGAGTAGGGATGCGAGTTATAATCAACCTCCGCATTTCCCCCTTGCTTCCTGAAGTCAGCAAGCGTACCATTGTTGGAACAAATTGGAGAAAATATTTTTTTCCTCAAAGAAGTTGAGAGAGGGCAAAGTGAACTGCTCAGAGGTTATTGCAGGCATGATATTGAGGTCCAGGAGCAAGACTTTTTTAGCCAAGAGGGTCAAGGGAGCCGTGAACAACTTATACATGAAGGTACTTCATATTGGCCGACTTTTTGAGTGAGATTTCTTACATGTATCGGCACCTTTGTCCACCTTGCTAGCTTTTGTTTAGGTGGGAGACACTCTGCATTTTGTGGGTTCACCACCAGCTTGATTTTTTATAAACTGTTTGTTGAATAAAACTTGACCAAGACATTGATTACCAAATTGAATGAATCTGCTCTCGTGGGATAGCCCACCAGTCTATGAATTGCTAGATTGAGAAAGACCTGATTTTTCTTCCAATTTTACTCTATCCAAAAAATGATCCTACAATAATTTTCTTCTTCCATCATCCACCCTTGATTTGAGCTGTTCGGTATACGGTCCTACCATAATTTTGTTTCTGTCTTTGCTCAGTTCTTGTAAAAGAGTGAGTCATAAATGTCAACAGAACCAAGATTCCGATAGGTCAGAACAGTGACGAGATGTCTTTCACTGATTTCTATAGATGCAAAATATGATAGAACCATTGCGATGATGTTAAGAACGAAGTGGCCATTACTGGGTCAATAGGGTGAACCAATGAACTGGGCTGGATGTGACTGGAACCAGCTGTGAGCTTGTATTTCGAAGCTCCAGACAAGGGGATCGGGATCACTGGCGCTGCTAAATAGCATCACATGCGCGGTCCATGATCCCTGGACCCAATCTTTATCAAGCTCAAATCTCGACCCTCAGATTTTCATTTCCTTGAAAATCAAATCATTCAACATCAACACTGTAAAAAACCCTCTTCAAGAACCCACAATATTTTTCTTTTCTTGCTATTTACTTGATAAAAGGCGGACCGCTAATACTGCTAAAATGCTATTAATCTAGCATCATTGATGATTAAGCAAAAACTGTATGTACAAGATTATAATTTCTAGAGGTTAGTATAGTATCCCGTGTAGTGTAAGTAGACTATCCTGTGCCATCATCACCGGGGAGACACCGTACTGGTAGAGGCAGAGGAGGGATTGAATATACGTTGGCCAGTTGCTAAAATACGCCGGGGATCAAATTCCATTTTCCTCTGATAAAATCGGTCCCATTTATCCCCAAAGTGGTCCATCCATTCCTCTCGTGTAGTGTAGTGAGGTAAATACTGTTTCACCTTGATCCCTGCATCATCACAGAATCTGAGGATCTTACGGTTTTGATCAGTCAAGTACTCCAAGGACTGAGTCTCTTCACCATTATCCAATGCTGATCTTAACAACGCCACCAGATAAAACACATCCTCATCTGGTGTCACAACTGAGCTCCTTTGGTCCCACCTACACAAGATTAAAAAAAACCCAACAGCAGTAACGTTAAGAAAGATCATCGGCATTTAGCAAACAAGAAATAATCAAGACAGGACATCAGATTTGGATCTTTCTCGAGTGAGAGTTCAGTTTTCTTGTAATGATGTTAGTTGGGATTTGATGGTTTTGGACTAATCAATGGTTGATCCCATCAAGGCTAGGTTTTCGGAACTCAATAGACAAGAAAAATACTAAATACCCTTCACAGTTTCATGCCCTATCAATCATGTCAGGTCTTGTTTAGCTCTATCCTTGCTCATTGAAGGCCTGGTAAGAGTTTGGAGGTGGACATGATACCATCTTCTCACGGGGGACCCATAACGAAGATCGCCTGACAAGAGAATCTGCCACTGGGACGATCACTACCGTCAATTTATTGGGTTCCAGTCAACAAAAGAGAAAAGGGTTTGTCAATCCTAGCTGGCCTTTAATACAAAATATTCATCTGTTGAGCTGGTTCTTTTGCATGTGGGCCACGTGTTTCGTTAGATACATATGCCACGTGTATCAGTGTGACTCAGAGGACCACCATAGTCATGGGTCTACCCGATTTTTTACCCTGTCTCTTTCCTTCCTCTTCGTCTTTTCCTTATCATCATCGTTTTCAAGTCCTCAAGAACTCGTCCGATTTGTAATTAACTAACAACATATTATTGACACAAGGAAGTATTATTGCTAAGAGTGAGGGTAATGGTAATGACAATGCCTTGTATTATTGAAGGAAGGCTGATAGCTACCCCTAACGTGAAGAGGTAATCTCTAGCTTGGCTCTAGCTAGCTAGCTAGCTAGCTAGCCAGCATTATTTGTTTTTGTCTCGTATGTATTATTGGCAGGCAAGAGGGTGGTTCAAAGCATGCTTTCTTGTACACAAAACTTAAATGTACGTTTACATGTATTCAAAAAGTGTATAGTTACATGTGCTTAATTACGTGTGCGGTTGGACGACGACGACAACAACATGAAGACACTTGATGAGAGACTTGTCGTGATGAGAGCAACACAATGATAGTCCCATGTTGCATGCATGCAGTGCTTGTGAAAAAGATAAGAGATAAAAGATGAAATGCATGTTATGGAGCACTAAAGAGCCAAGAATCACTCACTTGTTTTTGTTCATGGGGTAAATGAGGATGGGCCCACTTGTCTTGTTGTTTCCCAAAATGCCCTTGAAGACACCCCTGTCAAGGTCAGCAATCCTTGATCTGGGAACAAATAGGTTGAGCCAAGGGTGCGGCACCTCCCACAAACCCTTGGCTCTCAGCTTTAACTCGGCCCTGTGGACGCGATCCAGAAAATCAGTGTAGGGCAGATCGGTTGTGAAGACTGTTGATGGTATGAAGTTCAGGTTCTTCATCAAAGCCTCTACTTCCTGCAGCAAGTAACCACCAGACAATACTTAATTATGATTTGTTGGTGTCATTAATTGTAAGAACATTAGAAAAATATAATCCAAGTACAAAAAAGAAAAGCTGCTGCTACTAGACATTGTTGCTTTTGTCAAGATAAGTTTGATTCCAATCAATTCTTAATAAGCTCAAGAAAGGAGATATTAATTAGAAGAGAATCATTTGGTGGGTGGCCGGCTTCATAATAGATTTATTAATATTTAATGCAGTAAAAAAAAATAGAAAAGTAGCGTTCAATCTTAGGCTCAGACAGGACGATAGATTGCATTAGATCTCCCATGTTTTCTTGTACATGTTTTCTAGCATTTTTATAGTAGCTAGCACGTATAAAAATACATACTCAGCAATCACAATCATATAATCTAGGAATAGTGGGGGCAACCCTTGAGGGCAGCATATTGCTAAAAGTAGAGAAAATGTGTACAATAATACAATTGAATGACAGCGATGATAGTAGAAGGTTCTATATTATTGTAAGAAGAGATGATTAAGCAAATTATTGATAAGAAATTTAATTGGATTAGCATGCATTTCGAACCCACATTCAATGAGGACAGACCTGGTAGTTTTCTAAACCTGTTTTTTTAACTATTGTAATTAGTCTTAACAGCATGGTTAGCACCATGATATAAAAGGCATGTATCATGAGGGATAGGGGTGTCAAAAAAAAAAAACAAATCATGGGTAATATTTATATTAACTAACCCAACTCAAGTTGTCGTCGACAAAATCATAATATCAGACATGTTTGTGTTTCTAAGGTAGATAACGAGTAAGAATTTTTTAAATTCGATCAACCTGATTTTTTTACAATTCATTCTATTTGTTTTTTACAATTTATTCTCTGCTTCAATTGTTCTAATTGATTTATTAAGTTTAAATTATTTGTTACATTTTATAATAGGTTTTAAGCTAATTTATTAAGCCTAAATCTTAGTTACATTTAAGTCTACCTCATGAAGATTGATAATATAAATTCAATCTATAGACACTTATAGTATCCATGAAAAATTCAGCTGAAAATCTAATATATTCAAAATTGGTAATATAAGTCCAATTTATAGATACTTTATCTATAAAAAATTTAGCTGAAGGTATTCAATCCGGTCAGGTTTAAAAAATAATTAAATGGATAAGTTTATAATTTATAAAATAAACTGAGTTAAATACAATTATGAGTTAAATATATACTGATTGGAGATTGTCCAGCCACCAACTTAGGAGAAAAAGATTATCAATATCTATTATTGTACTCTGCATTTAAATTAATAAGCCATGGTGCCAATTAAGACGAGCAGCAAGGCGATCGTATTATTATTACCAAGTTCTTGCTAATAATTTTACGAGAAGTCCTGTAGCCACAAAAATATGAACGCAGAATTCTGTGGACGAATTAAAGGGATTTTACCTGATCAATGGTATCGCCAGTGGATTCATCGTAATTTTTGGTGATCTCTAAGCAGTAGAGCACACCCCCATTAGCCCCAACTGAGCTAATCTTGACAGGATTACGAGGGGAAAAGAAAGAGGACCTCCAATTGTTAATAAGCCCTTCATCAACAATAACAAATCCCTCGACATAATCGAATTTTAAGGTAGAAGGTTTTCCATGCATGGAAATGAGGTATTCTTGGTCCCCGGTAAAAGTCGAGAAGTTGGAGTACAGTACTCTTATCCACCTCACCTGCGATAAATAAAACAAAGAGAACGTGAAAAGGAAAGAAAAAGACCATGTTAGAGGCAAAAGCAAGACGTCAACAACATTGCCAGCTTTAGAACAGCCGTTTGAATGAGTTAAAAAGCTTACATGGACCCAATCTTAACTCATCAGTCATGAATAATTATACTTGCTTCTTTCGTTTTATCTTCTACTAATACTAGGAAATTTATGCAAAGTTATGTGCCCCACCGTGGAACAAAACCAAAATCTGTCATCAACGAGTGAAAAATATTGATTTTGTCCAAAGAGAGAGAGAGTTATACCCTTTGAGGAGCTGGTTCAAGTGCAATTCTAGCCCTAGTGATGATTCCAAATTGCCCTAGACCACCAAGAACAGCATGGAACAGCTTTGAATTTTTTTCTTCGGAGCATGTCATGAGCTCACCTTTGCCTGATATCCAGTAGTGGAATATTAATTACATCAACATAAAACCAATTTGAACCTATCTCCCAAGATATACAATTAAGCAGCCAAGGAAAAACCCTGAATTAATTTGTGCAAAAAATAATTATCCAAAAACAGGAAGACAACAAGAAGAAACCAGCCATGCAAGAAAGCCATGGATATTTGAAGGACCAACCTGTGACGACGTCAAGCTCATAGACATTGCTAATTTGAGGTCCATGGTTAAAAGCTTGCCCACTAATTCCACCATTAGATAAGGTACCACCTACTGAAAGATACAAATAATCTGTCCATGATTTTGGTGCTAGCCCATGCTCTAATGTACTCCTTAACACATCTATCCACAGCTCCCCTCCCCACACGTCTACATGCATCTCCTTCACAGCTACTTGTGGCTTTGCCAGGTTCCCCAACCCAAGGCGACTCCCTCTCGAGCCGCCATTCATTTCAATCACCACCCCGTTACTTGTCTGTGCCTGACCGTTTATGGAATGCCCATGACCCCTAGCCGAGACCGTGAAACCCTGAGACGAGAGGTACGCCGCTTGGACAAGCCGAGCTATGTCATCAGCGGAACCCGGGTGCAAGACTGCCATCGGTTCGGATCGGCTTATCAAGCCGAAATCAAGAGAAGCCGTTTCGACATCAAACGGATCAACGCTGAGCTGACCGTCAACCCCAAGACGAAGTAGCTCCGATGGGTCAACAGTCAACCCTACAGTCACAATCAAACGACAGATAGCGAACGTTAAGAGAAGCTTAGTAGCCATTTCAAGGATTTCTTGTTTCTTTTCTTTGGTTTTCTTGTATATTACGAGTAAGAGTAATAATCCTTTATAAAGAAAAAGTCAAGAAGGTGGTGGCAGTTAGAAGTAGGTGGCGGTGGCGGTGGCGGCGGCGGCCGAGGTGGTGGTTTCGATAAGGGTGAGAGGTAAAGAAAGAGAACAAAATTTGGTGCCCCTGTTTGTGTTGGTGGGGTAACGTAAGCTGGATTGCGCTTTAAAGATTTTCTAGGCCGAACATGCAAAGTTCAGATTCCCCGCTAATCCTCTCTCTGCTCTTTTTGCACGTTGCACAAAGTATTACTTACACACACATGTAAGCATAAGAAGGTAATAATATAAGGTAATTCAACGACAGAAATATTAAATAATATTTTGATTTTAATCTCTTGTGTGTTTGTGGTAGTGCAGGTAGAGGGGGAGGGGGAGAGAGCCTGACTACTGTGTCCTGGGGACGTTTATGAGTGGTGCCTGGGATATAAGATACAGGCTCTCAATTTATAGGACAAAATGGGGTCGGGGAAGATGGAGGGGACACGTGGACGATCACGTGCGAGAGGTGAGGAGACACGTGTGGAGGAAGAGAGTGAGGCAGTATGTGGGGCCAGGTTTTTGAATAAGGGGCCCAGGTATGGATACGGAAGATCCATGTAGGGACGTAGGCAAGGGAAGGTTCACGTGGTTTCAGAGACTGGACGATGTATGCAGCCAATACAAAAGATTCTCTCAACGTATCTCCTCCCTTTCTCATCTCCACAGGGAGAAAAAAAATTATCAGCAAAATTCCTCCATACCAAGTATGAACAGTTAGAATTATTGGCTGCAAGGGTGGGAAAAGCCTTTAGGTTGCATGCACGAATAGATACGTTCTCTATCTTTATTGTATCTGTTTTTTTCTTCTCGAAATAATAACTAAATATTAAGGCAATAGTTTAATTAAAATTCAATAGAAAAAGACCTTGAAGTGATCAACTGGGCCAAGAAATATTAGGTTATATGGTGATTATCAATGACAAAAGCATATGCTTAAACCGGTCATGATCATTGGATAATGTTTCAGCAAGTCAATTTTGAATTCCACAGAAATAGCCGCATAAAAAAAAAATATTCCATCAAGACATGCAAGCCAAGTATGCAATGTGGGTTAGAGTTAATTAGGCTCTAGCTAGCTTGCCATTTATAGATATAAATATAAACAACAAGTGGATTTGGTGGACAATTTATATTGCATGATGTTATGGTGATCAAGGATATTACTCCAAGGGACGGTCCCTTTTTTCAAGTGGATGTTTCGTGACAAAAATGTACTCTTGTAGTCTTAATTATTTTGAGTACGCTTTGAAATGTAACAAGGGAAATGGAGAATATTGAACCTTCTAGGGTTATTTAAAAGTGTTTTTAATTAAAATAGTTTTTTATATTAATATATTAAAATCACTAAATATTATTAATTTATTATTTTTTCAAGTAAAAATTACTTTAAAAAACAGAAATGATGATAGTACTAAACCATCACTTAATATTCTATATTGGGCTTCGCAGAGAAATTTGCAATCGTTTTCTTATGATGTGCTTCAATCTACATTTTCATGTTGGGAAACATCCGAGAGAATGGCTAGAGATTAATAAACTAAGATTTTTATAACTCTATAATTAAAGCTTTAAGAGAAAATCTTTGAATTTATTAGATTCCGAAAAAATTATAAATTTAATAACAATAATCTCTCTAGACATACTACCTTTTAAATAAGAGTTTAAACTGATTTTTGAAAAAAAAATCAATTAAAAATATAGCTAAAAAAAATCCTAAAATTAATAACTAGAAATTAAATATTTTAGTTAGCAAACATAATATATAACACTGGTATTACTGGGCCAAGATCAAATCTCTGGACTCATTAACTACAATGATTCTTTCCTTGATCGATGTTATATTATTCCAGGTCATTACTAAATTAGAAGAAAAGATTACAGAGAATAAAGTAAGAAAGTTAAAACTTACAATAAGTGAATGGTAAGAAAATTATAGTTTTGAATGGTTATTTCCAAGTAATAATTCAAAGTAACGCTCGGCGGTAACGCTGAAGTGCACCTTAGCTATTAAAAACACAGAGTATACTAGAATCCGTCGATGTACAGAAGTCAAGTCTCGATCAAAGGGATTCGACAAATTTGAATGATGTTAAGCAGATTAACTGTTTTCAAATGTGAAATTGGCTTTAACGAACCACATTCTCTAGACAGAGGAAGATGGGCTTGAGTGTGATGTTTTGGCATGCAATATTACAATGACTGGACAGACTGTAACAACTAACGAGAAACATGTGGGGTAAACCTAGGACGATATACCAGAGGTTGATTGGCACGGTTTGAGATTGACTAAATCCATGTAAACACATTTACTTCCAGGAAACAAACCCATAATTTTCTTTTTGTCATATATATATATATATGCATTTACTCAGTTGGTGTGAATGGTTGATTTTAGACCGAGTTTTGTTTCCTGTGTTTCTTCCTTAGAACTGGGTCCAAGCCTTTGGTCACAGGTCTTATCCATGTCTTACACGCGGAAAATGTTTCCAAATTATCATAACTCTAATGTTTTTTTGTTCGCTACAATGACAAAATATAATTAAAACTCTTATCTACCATTCTTGTGTCCTTTAGGCAGCCAAAACAGACAAATCAGATCCCAGTTGCGTACAGTAAGAGAGATCATTAATACCTGGAAGCTTTCTTTGAACAATGTTCTTGACCAGAGCAGATAATGTCACAAATGACAGCTTTCATATATACCTTGGAAGCAACATGAGTATTATCTTCAGGAATCGTGTCTCATATCCTGCATTGAGCATACGATCCAATCGGTTGACAATTACCATAGAATTGAGATTCACAGCAACATATTCTAGGAGATTAATTTTCAAAGTTATTATATAATTTAGTGTTCTAACATAGAAAAAATAGATATGATTAAAAGAGATAGAAATGTTTTTAGTTAAATAATAAATTCGCTTTTTTGACACTCTTAAAACAAATTTCTGTATTCTTAAAACAATCTCATTGTTTTTATATATCTTTTTAATATCTAAATAATAAATTAACAGTAATTTAGATAACTTACACCCAGATTCAATATTTAAATCTCGGAAGATAGAATCTTGGAATGTAGTTTGATTAGGTAAGCCATCCCCTTGAGTACGCTGATGCTTTAGCAATGATTAAGATTAATGATTTGATTAAAAAAACCATTCCCTTGCACAATTACTCCAAATATTTATGGAATTGAGATGTATTTAATTTGTTGATATAAATTACAACATCCAAGGGGAGGGAGTTTTCTCTCTTTCCTTTTCTTTTCAACAAATTGTCGTCATACATGTCCACGACAGTATTCTGTGCAGCGTATCTTCAAAAAGATTCAGTCTTTTTTGAAGGATGAGAAGGGTTTCGTCAAGTCTTTTTTTATATCAAGTGGACTTTCTGTAGCCACTCTTTTCCTTAAAAGAGGCAAGTACTGTAGCCACACCACACCAATCCATGTTTCGCTCTGCACAGAAGAAACCTGTAAATAATTATTTTTTAGGTTTTTCAAAGATGGCCACATAGATTGCTTTGATTATATCAATGATAATAAACTAATGGTGGTCGGAGAGTTTGACAATTTCTGTTTTCATTACGTACGTGTTCATATTTATGATACATTATATTTTTTTAAATAATTTTTTTATTTTATAATATATTAAAATAAACTTTTCTATATTTTTATTTTTTTTTAACATTATTATATTAAAACCATCCTAAAATACCAAAATAAACCTTCAATTTGATGTCTTTTCAAACTAAAATCATTTTTAAAAAGTACTCCGAAACAAAAATATAAGCACTTTTAAATATTTTTTAAATAAATTTTAAAAGTGTGTTTTATTTTAAAAAAATTAAATTAATATTTTTTTAATATTTTTTATTGATTTTGATATGCTAATAAAAAATAATTGAAGAAACAGATTAAAAAAAAATATCTTAATATATTTTTAAAAAAAAAATCATTTTAAAAAAAAACATCCCATATAGGAAATACACCCTGAATCAGCTTTCTTTAATGCATAAAAAAATTAGCTACTTGTGTTGAGCATTAATGATACAATCAATCTATTGTAAGAACATAATATAAAAACAGATCTATCGGCTACAACAGCCGAAATTGACTGTGACACGTTATCGAGCTTTGTTTGTATTGAATTAAAAAGAGAAAATTAGCGATGGTAGGAATGTTGTAGCAATCATGGTATAGATTTCTAACAAGTGGGCAACAGACTCGAGCAATCTTTCTTTCTTTTTTTTCTTTTTCTTCTTCTTATGAAGCATTCAACTTCATTAATCTATTGTATGGCCATGGATAGACATGGACATAATTTTATTGAGTTATGGATTACGAAAAATGTCAATGGGTTTATTTTTTTTAATTAGTGTGTGTGTCTGGATCAGCTTACACGCACCTCAACTAATCTCATGGGTTTTAAGGTTAACGATCATGTAAGTCTCTGGTGGCCCTGAGATTTGTGAGACTCGAACTGTTGATCTCTAAGTAGCAAATTCAAAACCTAACCAGTTGAATTATACCCCTCAAAATTATCAATACATCCATTTTAGATGCACAAGCCATGTACGTCCCTGTTGTAATGGATGCAATTAGAAAAAACATTCCACTCCCACCATACTCGTTGTCCCCTATGCTGCATGTTAACGCAACACAAGTAAAAAAATGCCAGAATCGTACCAATTAATAAATAAATAAATAAGAGCACTACAAGGATGATCTGCGTGAGGTTTCGCTATTCAACTGAAGTGAAAATCATCTCTCTTTGCTTCTAGTACTTAATTTAATATCGTTACATGTTTGTGTAATCACCCTAGCTATTCCCTGTAGTCGGGAGAGCAACTGGGAATTACTCAAATTAATTTGGAAGAAGACTTAATGTATAGGAAATAGCAATGAAGGATATAATTCAATATATACTCATGAATGTATTAGTCTAATCTTGAAATTCTTATCTATTATTCAATTCTATTTAAATAGAAGAAAAATATTAATCTTGATATGTGAAGAGTTCAAAACTAGTCTTTACTGTAATTATTAAAAAAAATAATTTTATAGTTAGCGTGTGCTTTTATAGTCCTATTTTTTTAATTATATCAATTGACTTATAATCGTGTGTTTAATATTATTGTGTATTTTAAAAATATTTTTTATTTAAAAATATATTAAAATAATTTTTTGAAGTTTTTTTATTTTTCTTGCATCAACATATCAAAAACCTAAAAAAATATTGATTTGATATTTTTAAAATAAAATAAAATAAAAAAACAATCAAACTCTCGAACACTCCATTATTTTGCGATGATGTTGAGTTGAAAGAAAACAACTAGAGTCGGTAAGAGCTGCCATAAATAAATTTGGTGCTTTCCTTGACATTAATAAGGCCATGAGGTCATCGTATGTCAATAAATCAACAAGCGTTGAAAACACTAAAATTTTAGCTTGCTAGACTTTGCATTGAAAATTGGTTTGTGTCTTGAATTAATGACACTTTTTTTTCAAGAAAAAATGGTAATTATGGACAGGTTATAATCACAGTAAAGTCAACTATATACAAACATGCTATCTTGCCTAAATTCTTTGAAAAAAATACAATAAAAGTTTTTTTCTTCGGAAATGAGTGGTGTTCATGGCTTGGTATGTCCCTCTCGTATATTTTCTTTCTTTAACCTCGACTAAATGCCAGAATTTTTGCTTTTGGTCGACCTTTTTATCTTTACACCTAATTTCCAAAGCAGGATTCCTTGTGCAAAATCTTAGTGTATCTCTTTTGCCCTTTGGTATTTGTTTCTCTTTTCTTTATCATACCATCATCTAGTCTTTCTCTTTAGTTGAAACCCATCTTTTACAACAAAAGTTCGGCCTTTCTCTCTCAATGTGCAGGGCAATAGGAAGTAGGGACCCACAGAAACTCTCACTTTCTCGACAAGATTAGCAAATATACCCACTTCTGTGTTACTGTAAAGGGAGACTCAGCCTCTTTTTCTTCATGAACACCAATTGTTCGAAAGATAAGATTCTTCTTCTTTCTTCCAGTTTATTAGGCAGGCTATGTCGTCATGATTTTCTACTACAAAACTCGATGGACCTAATAAGCTTTTGGAAAAAGGAGCTCATGCATGGAAATTTGGATATAAGAAAGAAAGGCAGTTGCTTGTGTGTTTGGTATTGTGATATAATATGTATTTTAATTAAAAATAAATAATTAATGTTTTTTAGATTTTTTATTTTTTATATTAGTATATTAAATTCATTTAAAAATACCTAAAAGATACCAATTTAATGTTTTTTTAGTTAAAAAATAAATTAAAAGGAATGCTATGACGCAAAAATAAAAACTCAGTAATTTCCTTGTTTTTTTATTTACATATTTTAAAATCCAGTCCTAATTGCTCAACACTATTGCTAGAAAAGTACAATTGGTCAATGATTATGCTTGCTTAATTTTCGATTATTGTGTTTAGCACTATTTTATTTCCTTTTTGTTTGGTATCACCTTACTCAAAGTGACATCATATCACCTAGCTAGAATTATATACAAGTTAGTTTGGCAAAAAACCTCCTCGATCTTATTATCTTCGATAAAGTTCCATCGATCCGTGGGAAAAAAACAATACTAATAATAACCCATAGGTTAAGTCTTCTTCACACTTATTCTAAAAAAAATAGAAAAAAGGAAAGAAATTAAATCCATTTACCCTTGTAATGAGACGCATTAATTAAAAAGAAAAGGAAATTAAGGGTTCTAATTAATTAAATCCATGCTAAAATCCATCTGCTCTAGCTACAAGATGTTAACTTTTGATATCTTGATGCTCATTTCGAAAATATAGCAATAAAAAATTGTGGAAAATGTGACATGATGATCTCCAAGAAGATAGATAGTAATACAATGATATATAGCAGTTAATGGGATGATAATTTCAAAAGGGGAGCTGGCTAGCTAGCATCTACTAAGGACTTGTAGCAAATGAAAACAAAAACGGAAAAAGAATCGTGAAGACAGGCCATGGCCAGCCTCGGCCAACTTAACTTTGTCAAATGTATCGGAATCACTACTGTAAACACCCATGGCGCCATCATTTTCACGTCCACCACCATGGTTTGATATATGGGCCGCCTACCTAATCATCTTGCTAATACAGATATCAAAGTCGTAACGTATGGATTTGGAGCACCTATTTTTAGTAACATATGCAGCTGGAAACTTGAACGAATCAACACTGAAAGTGCAGCAAGGTTGTTGGGTAACCTATCATATCACACAGCTTTGAGGCTCTCTTTTCAACTCACAAATCAACGAGGTTAATTAGGCGTGTCTTCATTCATAAAGATGGGGAAATTCAGAGAAGAAAAGGACGTTTAATTTTGGGAATTTCCTTGTGCGAGAAACCAACAATAGAGGTTGAAAAACATGTACAAAGATGCTGTTCTAGGCCACTAGCTTCCTTTTATTTATTTATTTTTATTGTTGTTGTTGGAATTGGAATTGCTGTCCTAGTTAGTTTGATAACAAGATGATGCATGCATTAATTAATACCGATAATTTTTAATTTGGTCATAATTATGTAATCAAGGAGTGTTACCTGTATAGTCCAACTCATTAAACAAAAGCGAGGAGGAGAAAAAAAACTAAAGATAATGATATTTGAAGTAGTTATATTCTTTTTTTTATTCGAACACTTGTACTTGTGAAATTTGATCAATATTTAAATATTTACGTTAGTTTTGTTATTAGAATGCTGACATAACATTTAACTCTTCACCCGAATGGGTCAAGATAATTTTATTTTTATTTATTTTAATAAAATACTTATGCTTTATTATTTTTCTTTGAGTAATTTGATTGTATGTATTCATAAAATTTGATCAATAAAGTATTTTCA
>Ga0307517_10006256_pt1 | contig 17690 bp, 21 predicted proteins | sample 23_EM_MG_FD_194515 | JGI IMG/M metagenome (GOLD analysis project Ga0307517, IMG submission 194515) | Populus trichocarpa ectomycorrhiza microbial communities from riparian zone in the Pacific Northwest, United States - 23_EM | ecosystem: Host-associated > Plants > Roots > Unclassified | place...
CTCAATTCAACCCCCCCCAAAAAAAAAAAAAAAAAAAGAAAGAGAGAGAAAAAAAAGAGAGAAAAAAAGGTCTTTTGAAATGCTCTAACATGATCCCCAGCCAAGTTATATATTGCAACTCAAATGTAAACATGGTGTACCTGCAAAGGCATTGGAGGTATATCCGGTAGTCAGGATGAACACCTTCTTCATGGAACCGAAGAAGAGGATTTCGAAGCAAAGCAAAAACTAGGCGAGGCAAGGGCTGCAGTTGTGGGCATTGTGAGAATGCAACATCTATCTGGGAAGCTATTGAACCACCATTCTTAAACTGAACAATTTTAGAGGCATCATTATACTGGGCAGTGAGGATTACAAGCCAATCATGAAGCAACATCCTGCCCTCCCGGACTCCTTGCTCCAATGAGGCTAATATAACCTAGAGTCAACAAAATGCATAATCAACAGATGCTGAATAGATATACAATCAATTAGCCTAAGGAGCAGAGTCACTTAAATTAATAGAAAGACAACAGGACAAATCATGCTCATGCCAGGAATGAGAGAGGAGAGAATAAGGCAGGAGGATTGCCCATGTTGCGTAAAGAACTGGCAAAGAATTCTTTCAGCAAGCAAGCCTTATACAGAAAAGCTACAAACAGACCTTAGGATAAGGCGAATCAGGTAAGTAATTAGCATTTCTCTCTTGCATACTCCCTGTTTATTGTTTGATTATTTTGGTACACGTTGATCACTATCTTCATTATTTAATTGCCTGCTATGATTATGACCATGGTACCGACTACCCCAAGGTTCACCAACAGAATCAAATACTATTGTTTTTTCTTTTCTTTTCTTTTCTTTTCTTTTAACAGATTGTTACTATAAGAGGAATGGGGGGATACCTTGTGAACAAGTATTGATAGAACAGCTTCAGGATCAACACTGTCATAAAGTTCATTCATATTTCTAGCAGTACCAAATTGCAAAGTTCTGATTCTTAATCGGCGTTTAAGTAAATGCTTGCCTCTGCATAAACATACAACAAATTACATTAGCCCAGAGAGAGATGGAATGCTAGCAAGAACCTTATGGTGCATCAACAATATATTATGAAATACTGGTCCAGTAAGCCTAATTTTTATTTTATTCATCGGCATTCATGTCAAAACAAGATATTCAGTAACCACACCAGCTTTGTCATACCTACTAGCAGAAACCAATCTTGAAGCTGAGAGCTCCTCAGGAGGCACCACAACTGTGTACTGAAATGCAATCTGTAGTACAGGTTGTTCAGATGCATATCTGCAAAAATAATGAAGCTATTGAATTTAAAGTGCAATTATAATTTAATTACTGAAAAGAAGCTCAAACAAACTAGATACATTTGATGAGTTACAAAGAACAAGAAATCGAGAGGGCAGGAGCAAGGTAGATTATATAAAAAACATCAAGCCTAAAAACCAAGTCAAGCCAACCAAGGAATTGTCAGTCAGAATAATAGTTGAGAAGGCAAAAGATGGATCTATTGAAACTGTGCCATCTTCAGAGCAATAATGTCATCAATAAGATTTATACTTATCCATGCTCATTAATTAAAACTAGTGGCACTTTCCATTTCAAGTTACAATAGAGAAGGAACATATTGATCCTCCATCCCTGTTCACAAATCCAAATCTTTGTTTGAACATGAGAAAATGCAGTTTTGTGAGAGAAAACATCAAGCGAAATTGCAAGATCTAAGACACGGAATAAACCAATGAACTATAGTGGGCAATTCTCTACTGTTAACTAACTGACAAGCGACTGTACTGTTCCTTGATAGACTTGTGGTTGACCATAGAAATGGCAAAAAGGCCAATACAAATAATGCATTAGAAGGAGCAGTTGCCATTCAACAATTAATTTGTGATTTTATCAGCATAAGATTAAATAATATTGCAACAGATATAACAAAATGCACTCATAAGTTTTGAATATAAATGGCTAAATGGAAATCTATTATCACCACATCACTGTTGATTTATAGCTCAACTCTAAAATGTGTTCTGACAATAGTTATTTTAGCTTCTTTTTTTTAAGGATTTGTTTTTTAACTTATGTCTGAGATTCAGTTAGGGCAGAAACCATTCAGATTACAGTAAAATTTGCTTGAAGTTAATATACTCAACGCACTAGTAATCACATAAAGGACTGTGAGAAAATTATCTCATACGCTCTATCTTAGTCCTCAATTTTTTATACAAATTGATACTGTTGTCAAGTTCCAATGGTATTTAGCCAACAAAAGATCACAGTATATATTAGCTCTCAGAAATACATGGATACCTGGAAAACCCAGTTGTGCTCGTAAAATCAAAGTCATAAGCATATGTTGCAAAAGAATCACAGCAAATAATGTGTTGAACATTCTCGTACTGTGGATCTGGGAAGAAATGACCATACTGCAGGAAATATTTTGAGCGTGTAAGTAAAAAACATGGTAGACCCTGCTCAACAAACTCATAAGAACATGGCTGTCACTTACAGAATGACCAGGTTTGAATTCAGAAGATGTCCTCAATCGCAATATGCAACCAAAAGCATACGGTCGACTAAGCATCCGATACCTTGAAAAAGATAGCACATAAAATCACACGTGGATAATAGAACCACTACAGATGGATTATAATAAAACAACAGACAGGTATCTATAGCACATAAATAATTTATTTGCCTTACTAGTTAAACATGCACAATTGTACATCTTAGAGATGACAAACACCAGACATTCACTGCACTCATTTTGCAATTAAAATTATAGTACTAGTTTCATTGATCTCACAGCAAAAAAGGAGCTAGGAGTATCTTAGTTCTAATTACTATTGTCTATTGTACTCACATATCCTGAGGAAGCGTTGAGTCATCAGTGTTTGAATAGAGAAACAATGAGCCTCCACTTTCAATACTAAGAAACTTGAGGGATGCCAGATCCGTGTACTCATTTGTGACAGCAAATATGTCCACACAAACACCTGCTTGAACAGCAACAACAGCCTGTAAAATATAGGTCAATGCTCACATTTCCCAAAACTTGCAATGCAGAATGTGAACAAAGGCAATGAGATTACCAGATCTTTATAAAATGGAGTCTGCTCTGGAAGCAAAGCCCTGTCTGCATCCTCTCCTTTACTAGCATATTGTTCACCATACCTTCTTGTATCTAGTTGCCCAGCTCCATAATCAGGAGGACCAGACATAAAGGCAAAAACTCTTGCTGCAACGAGTGTCAAAAAGGAAAATAGCACTTAGCACATCTCCACCATACAAGAGACAAAGGATGCCTTTTATAATGTGGACTCTATGTATCATGTACCTAAAGCAAATGTATTTCCATATTCTGATCCAATGTACTTGACCAGGGCTTCCATTGCCACACCAAAACCTCGTCCGCCCATTAGAACACCTTCTAGTCCTTGCCCTGCACCTGTGGTTCTCTCCCACGAGGTTGTTGGCCTGAGTGTGTCAAGCGCAGCTGTAATACGGTCTTTACAAGTTTCCACCTGTAGCACAACACTGAACTTAGGATGGTATCAACATTAAGTTAGACAAAACTTGTCAATTAAACTACCAAACCACAAACCATGCTAGAGAACACTACAACCACTCAATGACAATAAAAAGTGAAAAATCCAAAACTAGCTCAACTAAGCATTCTATGAAGCATTGGTTTGATTACATGAGTTAATCCTTCTTTCCCGTTTAGCTTTATCAAGAGCAACAAATAAATAAACAGAATAAAAAAATCCCAAAAACATAAAAAAGTGTGCCTAACATACAGGAGCCAAGAATTGTAACAAAGGCATGACATCTTCGAGCTCGATTGGCAGGGTTCCTTCTGTATCAGGAGAGATAAAAACATTCTTTACAACTGGAATAGGCCCTTGAACATCATACAACCCCATTTTGTGGCTAAAGGTAGCAAGTCCAAATAAAGAACCCGGAGCAAGAGCTGCAGCAAAACAGAAACAATAAATCACCCTCAAAGGACGTAACCCATGTGGTTAAGAACTAATCTATCATTTAGATCTAAAAATATCGTATAATAAAAGAAATAGGTAAACCTTCCAAGGCTGCTTGCAATGCACTTTTAGTGAGCTCCAAAAATTCTTCTGAAGCTGCAGACAAATTCAGCAGAATACAAAAGTTGTTACCTCTTAGAAAAATCAAACATATATTAGAAAGATCTTAGCCTGCAGAGTGACACCAAATAATAATAAAAAAAAAGTTAAAAACTGCTTATATTTAAAAACAGAAATAAAAAAAAATATTGCTTCTGGATATGCACGCCAATCTATTCTCCTCGAATCAAAATTAAAAAAAATAAAATTGACAAGTAAAGCAGATATGGACGTAGTTACAAAGGCACCACCATAGTGACATTGCCACTCCATTACAGCTAAATGAGAACAAATCAGAAACTTCATTGCCACATTGTCATTTCCATCTCTTAAATTCAAATGTCTATACGCCACACTCTAAGTTAAAATGTTTACCGTGATGCATAGTAAATGATTTAAGAGTTTGGTCCTATTTCCACCTTTCATGATTATAAAACGGGAACCCATATTGCAGAAAGGCAAAGACTTGCCTCGCCATCACAACGGGAGCAGAAAGTAGTTAGAGAAGTTTCTATCTAGAATGAGCGCAGGCAAATGCACTTATACTCTTCTAATGGTCATTCAGATTCAGCTTCTAGTCATCATAAACTTTATGAAGACTTAATTAATTACGAGTTTACCACTCTAATGCATTCTGATTAATTCAAATTATATTAACATAAAACAAAATTAACGATAAATTAATAAAATCTCACACGACAAGTCAACCGCCGCAACATAAACCGGACGCGCTTGCATCATTTCTTCCTCTGATCCCTCCACTGCACAAACCAAACACTGGTCACTCAATAAACCAAATTAAAAACTTCAAAAACCCTGAGCTAAACACAAAATCCTTCAAATTACTCACTAGACAACTCGAGATCGATAAAAGAAGACATCGTCTCAGCACAAGACCGGGGATGCGAGTAACGCGCGATTGCTTGAGAGGTGAGTCCATTGAGAGTGCCACATAGACTACAATTCCATGCCCACTGATCAAGCTCACAGTAGGTGTTGAAGTAAGCGTAGCAGTTCTCGCAGCGAGGTAACAAATCGCCGTCCGATCCGTACACAGGAGACAGTCCGTTCTCGTCTTTGGACGCAAACGGCGTTACTGTTACTCCCCATGGTAGCCCCGATGATTCCAGCTCGTCTTCGTTCTTCGGGAATCGAGACACGGTGGCTCGAACCGCCATGGTGGAGGTGGTGAGATTATTATTATTATTATTACTATTTTATTTTATCGGGAAACAAACGGGGGGTCTGGGGAAGCTAAAGTTAGTGGGGAGAGAGGAGGGAATTTACGTGGAATCCACCGGTGGGGTTGGGCCACGTGGGTTCATGGTAGGTTTACGTGGCAGAGGTGGTCTTGCTGGCCTTTTTTAGGAAATCTCAATTTAATTACTCGTGAGTCATGGCTATGCATGTGACACGGTTAACTCTGGATCAGTGGGTTTAACCCATGTATGGTTGTGTTTTTTTACTGTTTTATCTAAAACATCCTCGTTTTAGATAAATAAAAGAAAATTTCATTTGATTTTCTGAGATCACAAGTTAGCTTGAAATTTATTTGGGTCAGCTTTCTAAACAGATCAACATTAAATTAAATTAAATTTAACGAGTTGATCTGCCACTGTTTGATAACTATACTCCAACAAGCGTTTTTCTTCTTTAAATTTATTCCTGTTCCTAATTCCAGTCCATTAAATTAATGTTGCAAGCATAGAGTTTTTCAGTGGTGTATTAATTTCAAAAATTACTACAAGATTTAAATGATTAATTAACAGCAACTGATTGAGGATTATTACTCTCCTTGTTCACATTTTTTTTCTTTTTCTTTTTGTTATTTTAAGTTTTTTTTTAATCTATTCTTTTGATGGCTTGTTTATTCCGATCTTATAACTCAAGTTGTGAGTTTAACAGATTAACTCTATTTTTTTTATTTCTCTAGTTTATTTTTTCTAACCTCTTTCTTCAATATCTGGTTGATTCGGAATTAAACTTTATATTTTTTTCAATTTACTTTCCGTAAGGTTATCTCAGTCTAATTAAGGTTTGACAGATTAACCCAGGTTAACTCGGGTCAAATTTTTTCTCTTGTATAGTTGATTTTTTTTCGATTTCATTACATAATATTAGGTTGATTGAGAATTGAGCTTCATTATTTGTCTCAATTTTTTTTTATTATGAAGTTATTCTAGTCACATAAATCAAGTTGTGATTTTGGTAAGTTAACCTGAGTTGACTCAAATTATTATTATTTTTTTAATTTTACACTTCAATGTTGAGATCAACGAGAATTGAGTTTCATATTTTATTTTGATTTGTTTTTCATGAGTTTATCTTGATTCATGATTTGGATTGTGGATTTAATAAATTAACTCAAGTTGATCTAAATTGATCCAATATGTTTCCATCTTAATATTAAAATAAAAATATCATATTTGTTTTTTTAGTTAAGTTACATTTTTAACTATTATCTAAAGTGTAATTAAACTTATAAAATTAGTCGGGTCAACCTCACATGATTTAAAATTTTTATTTTATTATAAAATATTTTTGTAATATCTAAATAATTTTTTTATATTTAAATTAATTAATTTTACCTGCAACACAGTGCAAACAACAATGTAGTTGACTCCGAAATTAACTTCTCTTTCTTTCATTTGATATATATTTTGAGATTTTAAGATTTTAATCTAAAAAATGTGTTATGAAAACTGATAAATAATAGTTTGATGGTGTGAATTGCAGGACTCGTGTGATTATTTTTTGCGAGGATTTGTCATGTTTTGTATTAGATTAGAGTTAGCTAATTACATGTTCTTCAAAGAATGCTTTTATATGGTCAACAAAAAAAATCCACTCCTATATTTAAAGATAAATTTAAATATTGAAATCAACATTAATTATTAAATCTATCTACATCAAGTAGAAAAATTAGTCTTATCAATTTAATTTAAAATATCCTCTATTATTGAATAGAAAAATAAATAAAACCAAGTAAATTATTTGCAAATAACTAACACAAAATTATTATTATTATTATTACGTTTTTCTATCAAATCCTACCTCGTATTGGGCTTTTGTTTTTTTATATAAAAAAGTTCAAAGCTTTACCGGGCTATATTGGCAAAGACTGGCCTTTTATTTCCAGAGCAGACTCCACCAGGAAAGCTCAGCTCACTAAACATTATCTACAGAATTTCTCTTTATTATTATCTCATCCCAAATCGTGAGAAATACAATAGCAGTAGCCATGGCAGCCCACGCAACACTCACAGCATCTCAACCAACGGTTCACTCTCTCCTCTCTCCACTTCCCTCTAATCATTCCTCATTCCATGGCGTCTCCGTTAGTCTCCCACTTCAATCTTTTTCTTTCTCTCTCGCTGCCAAGACTGCTACCAAGAAGAAAGCTGCTGCTGCTGTCCTTAATGGCACCTCCAATGGTCTGCCTCTCTCTCCTTTTTAAATCAGAGAAAAAGAGTAAATGCGCGTGCTTGGTTTTTGTTTTTGGTTAATGGGTTTTCTCTATTGAATTTGTTTTTTGATGGGTTCTGTCTTAACTGCATTATGATTTTGGCCTTGCTGAGTTCATGTATGTTTACTATATTTGTTATTTTTTGTTCTTTGATGTTTAATCTTCGAAAATTAACTGCAAATGTTGTTGTTTTCAATTTCCTGTTGAAATTATTTAGTTTCAAGCTTGAATTTAGGTGATGAATGCATTCCTGAGACTTCAGTGAACTAATTTATTGTGTTTTTGTTGCTTCATTTCTGAGAAGTTTGAATTTTTAACTTCCCAAGTTAAATAATCATGGCAAATTTTACTATTATTGAAGTTTGCATTTTGCTCTAAATAGGTTCTACAGCTGTGAATGTTCATGCTACTGGTCTTACTACAGGGGTGAGTGTTCTTGGCCTTTAACTTCCATCATGCTTGGACTTGAATACAGGTTGCTTTCCATATTCTGATATTGTTTTTTGAAAAATCATGACTTTTTACTAGGATTCCTATGGTGATACAACAAATGGATGCACTTCAACAGGTAGGACTTGAAAGCACTGCATTTGCAGCAAAGTGTTTCGGTTTTGGTTCTTAAATTGTTTCGATTAATGCATATACAATCATGATGCTTGATTGCCTTTTTCAAATTCAGATAACAGGATCACATACTAATCCTAACAATATAACACATGGTGCCCCCAAGGATAAAATCTGTCATGCGGATGATCTAGGAAACATTGTTGCTAACACTGATTTGTGTTGCCTTTCTGTATTTTCATTTGGTTTTTATGGGCTCCTGTGAACTAGTTAACTTATCCTTGCATAATTTTTTGGTAACGCAGGAGTGGTAGAGGCAGAAATAGTGGATGATCAGGTAATGTTTGAATATTTAAGCATAATGTTTTTTTCTTTTGTCCTGTTAAAAGGATGCCCCTTTCCTTTCCTTGATTGGAAGCATGGTTTATGTTCTTATTTCAGACTTCTCTCCTTTATCTTATACTTCAACTCAGTTTTGGAGTTCTAACAAAAAAAAAAAAAAAATGCAGATACCATCGATTGGTTTTGACACTCTTATTGGAAGCGGTTTTGAGATTGATGAGCTCGAGGATGACCTTGGAAGGCGTAAGTTCTTATCCCAGTTTCACTTTCTATCTTGATATCTCTGTGGTTGACACCCAGTGCACCATGGAGGCATACAACTTTTGCAACATCAATGTTGTTACCTGTCAAACTTAGCTTCCTATTAAAAATTATTACCTGTGTTTGTCTAGAAGCAGGTTTTTACATCTTTATGTTCGTTGCAAGCATGACAAACAATCTGTCTGTTGTGTGAGGAGGGACGCGTGCAGGACACAGTAGATGAAACTAACTTTTAAATGCTTGTGAATTTGCCCTTTTCTATCATTTTACAGTATCATGGGCAACTATTTCTATGTATGAAAACCTTAAAAATTTGTGCGTAGCATTCTTAGCTTTGTGCATGCAACGTTCATACCCGTGTCTGCTTGTGTGTTTGCACACGTGCATAACATGTAACCTCTTTGTTTTTTTACTGCAGTTACTGCCGTTCCAAAAAAACGTACTTCTAGAACAAAGAAGCGGATTCGTAAAAACGTTTGGAAAAGAAAGGCATCTTCTGCAGCATTAAAAGCCTTATCGTTAGCAAAATCTATTTACACTGGCAAATCGAAAAGTTTTTTGAGCAACAAGTTGAAAAACGAGTAGATGAAGAAACGTTGCAGATCCATAAAAGCTATCCAACAGATTCTACAAGCTACATTTTGATGGGAGAAATGTATCTAGAAATGAGATAATTTGTTGATGTACTGGAGAGAACAAATCCTGTGTATCATGTATTATCATGTCCTTTATTTATATCCCTTCTGTCTTTGTAACCTCTCTCAGAGGAAATTTTCTTGAACAAAATCAATGTCAATTCTCTTGGTTTTTTTTGCTTCAACTTCTACTGGATGCAGCTGGTTTGCTAATTAATGTCACTGGTTTCTAAAATGCCTGCTGTGTTTTCCAGCTCAAATTCATCTGCTCAATATTTGCTTGTGTCAATAATGAAATCTGACCATCTGATGTGGTCAATAACAACAGGTTTTCCCTTTGTAGGAGGTTGTCAAAATACCTAAAAGGCAAAGAAAAATGAAAGAAGAAACCTCGTCTCGTTTAAGTCCCTGTAGAATTTTTTTTTGTCTCTATCGAGTCCTTGGAGTATTAAAAAATTCTCAATTAAGTTTTTTAGCCAAACTCTCCACAAATGTTTCCTACAAACAACGTCATTATTACAAAAACTAAAGCACAACTTGGATGAATTCATAAATGAATATGGAAGGGGATACTCAATTGAGAATATCAGAAAATATAGGGACCTTTTTTTGCAGCTTTCGTTTTCCGCTCTCTTCTAGTCTAGATCAGAATCATCAGAAACACTAGCAAACTAAAGACGGCCTCATAGAAAGTTCCTTATATTATTATTAAACTCGTTTTAGTATGACAGCCGACAGGTTAACCTCTCATCAGAGTCAGGCTAGATTTTATAAAAATAAATATATAAAAAATTAATTAGTATAATTGTATGATAAGTTCAGAAACCTAGATTATTACGTGGCTCAATCAATTAATTAAAACTTATTATTTCTTTTGAAAAAAAATATATTTTTAAAGTAATATATTGTTTTGATGTTTTTAACAAATTCGGATAAACTTGATTGATCTAGATTTTACACGGGAGAACCTTGAATGACTCTTACACCCGGTCCCACTAAAAAATCATCATCATTTTCACCTAAAAACTCAAAATCAACGGTCAGAATCTTCTTTCCTCGACAACTCCACTTGATTCCCATCCCACGTTAACATTTCCAAGCAAAGCCAGCCAGCCCCCTTAATCCTTATAAGCCAGGCAAAGCAGCTAGAGCCCACACCATCTCTCCCTCTCCCACACTGCATCGGTGCTGCATATCTTGCTCAGTAAGCTAATAAATATATCTCGTAATCCCTAATTTAATATCCAAGACTATCAACACTGCCGTCTCTTCGATTGAAATTGCTAACCAGTTGATGATTTCAGGTGGTAATTAGGAGTGCTCACGATGGCGACGGCAATTGGTTCTGCAGCAAGACGAGTAGTTCTTAGAAGGTTTTCGAGTGGTGGTAAAGTGCTTGGCGAAGAGGAAAAGGCTGCAGAAAATGTTTACATTAAGGTAATATAAATAAATAAAAGAAAAACCCAGCATTTATTTTTTACAGTTTTTGCCTTTGGTTTTTGTTTTGCAAACTTATCAATTTTATTTTTGATATTGTCCTGAAAAGTTCCTTTTTTTCTTTTGCTATAACGAAGAAAATCTGTCATTTTGTGTGTGTGCAATTTAGTCCTAAATAAGGCTTGCTTGTAGTGATAGTAGCGGAATTGGTGGATTTGGGATTTTGATTATGTTACGATCTAAGAAGAATAGAGAACCAGCCTCTTGTAACAGAAAAAAATTGTTAGTTCGTTGGAAATGGGGTGTAAACAATGCCTGTTGGGTTGAATGCTAGCTTAATAATTATTATTAGACCACCTTATTGTAAACTGTTTTCGTTGTGGGGTATCGTGAAAGACTGAAACTGATATTTGTTGTGTTCTGTATGTTGGTGGATTGCTCGAGTTAGTGTTTGTTTCGCATTTTCGGTTTGCGGGTTGTAGTTATTAGTGGGTGGGATTTTTTAAATTGCATGTATTGGAATTAAAATGTTTTCAATTTTGGTAGTGCATGAGGATTAGATGCTTGTTGGGAATATTTTGCACCCCCTAGTGCTTGTCAGAAAGTTGTATAGGAATGTCATTTCTAGGAAAATTGAGGTAAAAGAGAGTGAAACAAGAGGAAATTAGTTTTCGGGCAACTGTTTGATTTACCAGAAAAGTTGTGGCAAAAACAATCTAAAAGCTTATTATTCTACATTTTCTAGTAAAAAGGGCAAATTCAATTTTAGGGGAAGTTTGTCCTGTGGGAAATGGTTAGTAGCGTATTCAACCTGTGACAGTAAGCAAATAGAAAGTGAGGAAGTATGGTTGAAATTCTATTGAAAATGAAACCTTTTCTGAAAAGTTTGTTTGTACAATTAAGATGTTCATTCAGCTCCAGCACACAGCTGTGGGACAAAACACACTAGTGATGCTTGACTTTTGTGTTTTTCTTATATTTGTAAAATATGAATAAAGTTGAAAGTGCTTTGTTTAAATGCCAAAAATTGATATTTTCTTTTTGTAATTATAAGAAATTGAAAAGGCCATCATCCCTATCTTTACAGTTTGATTGAAAAAAAAAGCGCCAACCTTTAAACTTGCAACTTGGTAAACTGACATATATGCGGTGTTGAACTGTTAGTTATCAATCCTATTAGATTTTAGTGCCTGATTACCTTTGTTGGCTCTTAACCGCTAACTCATTTGATGCAATTATGAACAGCTTTCTTGCATTGACATCACCTTGCCTTCCTTTTTGAGAGAGAGAAATCATATGGGAACACAAAAAAAAAAGCTTTCATACGAGTTCTATGTGGCATTTGAGCCATTTTTTCAGGAAAGGATTGATTAGGTGAATGGTCTGTTAGGGGAAATTGTCTCTTCGAATCTTACCATCTTCTATGTTTTAATTGATGGGATGATGCATTGATTTAAAGCATCCAAATTTATCCACCAATTATGGATAAAAAATGGTTAATTTCAAAATGAGTGATGACTTTTGGTGGTACAGTTTTCATTGGAATAGTACATTATTTCAACTCATTCTTGTAGGCAGCAATCTTGCTGTTGTAAGTTCAAATTATTATCTTTACCTATTATTTCTGTCAAGAACTGTGCTTCCCTATTATTTAACCAGATGAGAGAAAGAGATGGGACTTGGGAGGGCATTTTATTAAGATGTGTATGACACCAAAAGAGTTAAAGAAGAACCCTGTGTGTATGTTATTGTTGTTTTTTGCGCCAAAGCAATTGAGTATCTTGCCTGTACTGAAATCATAATAAATGTCATTATGTCTGATTGGTGCCCTGGTAAAACTGATTAAATATTTTTATCTTTATCTACTTTATTATCTAGTAGTTTTACAGCATTTTAATGAAAGGATAGCTGATTTCTTAGGACTTCTACTTCTTTTCATATAGCTTATGATGCAGTACATTGTTTTGGCTTTTGCAGAAAGTTGAGCAAGAAAAACTGGAGAAACTTGCACGCAAGGTATGGTTACAACACATTTTCTTTTGAACTTTGTTATTGCCATCGTATGTGCTATTATCAGAATAGAATACATCTTTCGGACTTCTTGATTATTTTTTTCAAGCATTTAATATTACCTCTTGGGTTTGGGGTACTTTTACAGGGGTAAAAATTCACCCCTTTCAGCTTTCTCAGAAAAGATACTATATCGGCTGCACTGTTGTTTAATTAGGTTTTCTTGGATGGAACTGTATCAATTCCTTGAAGCTCAAACTTGTTTATTTTATTCAGGGTCCTAAACCCGAGGAGACAACTGCCTCAGGCTCAGGTGCGGCACCAGCTGATGTCAAAGCAAGCACCGCTGCTTCCTCAACACCACCAGGATCATCCACTGAAAAAGTATCAACTGACAAATACCGGAATTATGCAGTTGTAGCTGGTACTATTACAGCTCTTGGTGCTCTGGGATGGTATCTCAAATCTGGTGGGAAGAAGCAAGAGGAAGTACGGGACTGATGCCATTGTGTTTTGTGAAGAATGAAAAGAATGAAGGAGGCATCACTTTTTAGTTGCTTCTACCACCCTTGGAGTCATGGTAGTAGCTACCAATAAGCAGGATTTTGCACACGATGTGCTTGGATACATTACACCCTTGAATATAATTTTCAAGGGAAGTGGTAAAAGAATTTCATTCAAAAGTGATATCAGGATCGTTAATAACAAAATGAACCAATTTTCTTGTGAGATGCTAACTTTTTCTTTCATGGCGTTTACTTGATGAATCATGAGAGCGATGATGTTATTATGGATCGAACTAACAGGGATGGTGTTGTTGAAGATGTTAATGATGTTATTGTTATGGGGGATGAAAACCATAACCTCAATGTTATAATGTATTGTATGGTCAATTGAATGGCAACTAATCAGGGTTTTCACCATAGTTAAAGCAAGATTTTTATGGACAAACCAACGAGGATGAAGACTTAATAAATCTGAATATTATTATGGATCGAGCCAATAGAAATAAGGTTGTTGAAGATGTTAATGGTATGATTGCTATGGATAACGAAAACCATGAACTTAATGTTGTAATAGATCGCCATGTTGAGGATGTTTAATTCAATGCTGATATTGAAATGGAGTTTGCACATGTTTTATTAGAGCGAGAGATAAGAATTATTATGTATCAAAGCCAATACGCATGAGGTTGTTCAAGATGCTACGAAGGCTGTAGTTTGGACCTCCTAAACCACTCCCCAGAATCATAATCTTTGAGTTCCCACACACGCAGACACTCATGAAATCGTTCAACACTACCTGCATCCACGTGGAGATAACAAAGGCGTTTCGCGGCACAAACCAAGAACTCCGAGATGGGGACACTGCCAGTCTTTCGGCAAGTTTATCGAGCGGCATTGACCAGAATTCACATTTGGATCGTAAGCTATGATTGTAAAGTGACAGGCAAGCCAATGCATAATCTCATTGTAGACTATTGCTAGCAGGTATAACATATACAGTCTAACAATACGAGGGCATGACATTAACATCAGCCCATTGCTTGCGGCTAACACTTTGATGGATTGATTTTGTGGGTGTACTTCACATGTCAGAAATTCCAAGGAAAAACCTCGAGGTTTAAAGTCGGGATGGTTTTTGAACGTTAGACGAGGAGCCATATCTTTGGCAGAAATCTCACCACCTCCATTATACATGTAGCAGAAGAGAAGGTCCCATGCTGGTGATAAACTCTCCTTCTTTAGCTGAGCCAAAAAGGAGGTGACAAGATAAGGATCGGAGATCACTGAAAGCCATCGCTTGGATACACACTTGAACTTGAATATAGATTTCAATGGAAGTCTTAAAAGAATTTCCATCAAAACCCCATCTGGGATTTCAGAATTATCAATAACAAAATAGGTTGTTGTCCTTGTTATTCCCTTCATCTTGCTGAATTCTCTACCATCCCTTTTGCTCTCCATAACCTATTCTGCAAGAAGAAAAACACTCTTACTTCTGTCCTGGTTCCTGTCCTCTGGATCAGTTCGATCTTAAATTTCTGATGACGAACAAACGGAGGACTTCTTATCACAAGACAACAGCAGGAGTTTGCTTGAATAATTGAGTTTAACCAGTTCAACTGTCCTTTAATTTAATATAAAACTTAACTTGTATTAAATCCAGATCAACAAGTCACTAGATTAATTTGTTGGATTGAGCCCAGTTCCATAACTCTAATTTGTCCCTTGGTTTAATAATTCTTCATTTGAATTTCAACAAGAAATTTAATCTTAATTAATACATAAATTAATTTAAAAATATCCTTATCGTTGAATAAAAAAAGAATTTTATCATAACCAGAAAACTTAAAGGATTGTGATTTTTTTTTTCGAAAATAAAAAACAAAAACACTTGTAATTCCATGTCTTCACCACTTCTACAGATTTTGGTTATTGTAGCTAAAGAAACAAGACATTTGGTGGTTGAATTTGCTTGCAAGTATTAGCAACAACCACTAGCCTGCCAGCAGCTTACATGAATCACGCAAAAGCAAAGACAAGTGCAAGAAAAGTTGTGGGCCGGCCAACAATTTGTCACGAAAACAGCAGGGTTGGAACACACCTTCCATAATTTTTTATTTTGAAGATTTTGTCTTTCTTTTGCCTAGCTTCTTCTCTACAGAGAATTGAGTTTGCTCTTAAGTAATTAGTCATTTAAGTAAAAGATCAGAACATTATAATTTCTATTTTTATAATAGAATTTGACAACAATTTGTGATTCATGAACTAAACCTCTTTTAAGAAGTAATTTATCAGGTAAACTTGACTATCATCTGAGACCCGATTTTTTTATGCTGAAAAATTGTTGAACATTGAACATAGCATTTGTTTCTCAACCAGTAGTTATGAACATGGTTATAAGATTCAGCCAAGTCTAATTGATCAACTTGATAATTTATTAATTTGGGGTCTGTTTAGACGAGATAAATGAAAAGAATTGTTTTTTTTTTTATTAAAATAATATTTTTTTAATTTTTTTTTTAAAATCTGAATTAATTCAAATTAACTTACTTGTGATATGCAGATCTTAAATTGGGTCTAGTTTTGGATATATCCTACACAAATATCAAAGGATAAGTTCTGGCATTAAAGTAAAGCAATATAAAAAAGTAGCATGATTGTCCGCAAATTAAGATCATGTCATCATCATTGATGATATTAGCGAGGATCCATTTCTTTCTCTCTCTCTTTTTATCTCTTGAATCAATTACGTGGGTGCCAAGCACGCCCATAATATTCTCATAAGAACTAATCCACATGTTTTCTTTCACTCATATACTTCTTTTTTTCCTCACGTTAATCTATACTGTATGCTTAACAATTTTTAACGAGTGATGAAAAGATAACAAGCTATTAGAGCTTATACTATATAGTATTTATATTAAAAAAACATAGATTCGGGTTGACCCGACGACCTAATATCCGAGTCGTTCTTGGGTGTTTAATAACTATGTACAAACCTTTTAACTCGATGAGCACAAAAGGGGCATAATGGCTATGAAATCTAACGACACATTCAAGAACTTGCAAGATGTCATACTCACGCGACTCCTACCCGCATATCTATGGCATTTATTCACATCTACTTCAAGAAGAGGATGCCAACTAAGGCAAGGTTTGATTTCACCATTGCCAAAACAAACAAGTCTTGCATTGTTGGAGAAACTCATATCTAGGTTTTTGCTGGTTCAACAAGCAAAGACAATATCAACTGTTGAACAATATTGCTTCTTCATCAGCAAGAAAAGTGATTTTTAATTTCATGGTAATTTCTAGGTAGAGTTCAGTCAAGTCTGACAATGGAAGTAACAGGGAGGGAGAGCAAAAATCTTCATCTTTACCATGGCCATGGCCATATTTTACTGCTGTTACTTGATTCATGCGCTGATTCATAGACATTAACATACCAATGGTAGAGTTTTTTTTACAGCAAGCTTGAGCCAGGCCCCCTTGCCCCCACTCTTCTCAAAAAGCCTACAGGGCCGCTTCAATTCCCCCGGAGAAAGCTCAGCTATCTCTGAAAAAAATGTGATTTTTTTTGGCTGTCAAAGACAAGAAGAGGCCACAGCCACAGCTATCCCTGCAAAGAATTTATTGACCCACCATAATCAAACCCTTCTACTTCAAGCTACTAATTAATCACCCTTTTAATTACCTTTCCCTTTTTTCTATACAATCAATTTATTTCCCACCAAATCCTCTCTCTTTCTCTCTCTCTCTATCTAGTATCTACTTTGCTTCTTCAATTCTCAAGAGAGAGAAATATTAAAAAAAGAGAGAAAGAAAGAATACATGAACTTTTTTTCTTTGCGAGAGTTAATGATTCTCACGTCCCTCAAAGAAAGAAAGTCTATTCCTTCAATATAACTCCACAAATCTCTTTCTGTGAAGACTTCTTTCAACAACAAATCTTATTTTGTTAAAGAAAAGACTTGAAAAATCGAGAAAAGCACTTCCTTTTCTTGTTTTTTATTAATATTTCAAGGAAGAAAAGATTGGACCTTTCTTTGCCAGCCATGACTGAAGTCCTTCACTCCCCTTCACATTTCCCTTCTTCTCCTTCACCAACTTCCTCCTCCTCCTCCTCCTCCTCCGTGACTTGTATACCCCCACAATCTCCTTTAACACAAGATGACATTGATGAAGATGACGAGGAGTTGGTGAAGCAAAGAGAAAAGAATCAAAGGGATCAGATTTCTTTACTAGCTCTTCTTGTGGCACTTTTCAGGAAGTCTCTAGTGGCTTGCAAGAGTGATCGAAGGGAACTTTGTGCTAGCATGGAGATTGGTTG
>Ga0307517_10006257_pt1 | contig 17689 bp, 25 predicted proteins | sample 23_EM_MG_FD_194515 | JGI IMG/M metagenome (GOLD analysis project Ga0307517, IMG submission 194515) | Populus trichocarpa ectomycorrhiza microbial communities from riparian zone in the Pacific Northwest, United States - 23_EM | ecosystem: Host-associated > Plants > Roots > Unclassified | place...
TTGTCCGCAAGCAGAGGTACTATGGTTGATGGCGGCCCAGGAGAAATGGCTCGCCAGGGACGTACCAGAAGTCCTCGAACGCTCATTCGTCGCCAATCCAGAGAGCGAGCAAATATGGCTCGCAGCCATCAAACTCTAGGCCGAAAACGGCGAATTTGGAGTTGCTCTAGAACTATTAATTCGCGCAAGAACAGTGGCAGACAATGAATGGGTCAGTCTATCTGTCTTGCATATACATCGAAATCCCCAACTCATTCCTTCTTTAGATCTGGATGAATCCCCCGTATTCGAACGGCAACAGAATCAACTCTCCGCCGCTCTCTTCAACACCATCTTCAAATTCCCCAAATTCGCAAAACTCTAAGGCCAAATCCACCAACAACAATCCAACAACACCGCCGCCCCCAGCCAATTTTGCATATTCTGCCCTCGACCACATTCCATACCATGCATACCGCCAATGAGAGCTCCCTCTAGCACGGCATATCCCTTCGCAGAATTCTACACACCCTATTGCATTTTCATCCACGGCACTATCCATCATACTCTATTTCTTTTCATCCTCGCACCTCATTCGTCGCCGGAATCAAAGCCTGCCCCAAAGAGCCCACCCTCTGGATCCTCGCCAGGCGACTCGAAGAGGCAGACGGGAGGAGCATCAAAGCCCGCGCGTTGCTCGACAAGGCGCGTCAAGCCAACCCAGGGAACGACGTCCTCCCAGCCGAAACCGCCGGAGTGGAAGAGCGATCCGGGGCCGGGTCCGCACAAGCTAAAGCCACCCTCTTGCGCGGGCTGCAGGAGTGCCCGTCCTCTGGCCTCAGTTTGTCGCTCGCATTCTTCCCTGACCTCTTTCATTTAAATTAGTGTGGTTTCATCAGCCAGCCAAAGTACATGTCCGATTGGCTGTATGATTTTTTTTGTGATGTCGTCTCCCCTCTTCTCTTTGAGAAGGATGGAAAGCACCTCTCCCCACCCCAAATATTCATCAAGGACAGCATCAAACCCCTTTTCTTCCTGCCACATTTTGGATTCAGCAACCTGAGCCCGTCATTTTGCTTGCCAGCCACCACTTTGACCCTCCTGCTCTCTACCATCCGCGCATTTTTCTGTGGTTACCGCATTTTTTGGTAAAAAATCTAATGTGCCCGAAGTGCAAGAAACAAATATTAGAGAAGAACAGGGCGTGCCCCCCACGTCGTGTTGTCGATATCGAAGATTCATTTTATGTGGTGACATGCGCATACTATTGTTGTAAAGGCTTGAATTGTCCATTCCCGTGTACAGTTCCGTGTAAGAAGCTAACAGGTTATCGAGGTGTTGACAAAGGAAAGAAATGTACATACAAGTGTAGCGACTGTACCCTCGTGAATGACTCACATGATCTTTTCCTATTTTTACTTCTTACAATACCGCTTATTCCCGTAATCCAGACCCACATCTTCTTCCGTTCTCCTCAATCTTATCCAAAAGATCACCACTCCTCAAATATCTGAATTGTGCTACCATGTCCACCACCGCTGCTCCTGCTGGCGATGCAGATACCGTCTCCTTACTAATGTAAAACCTACCGATTACGACGTCACCATCAAGACCGACCTCGAGAAGCTTAGGTTCCAAGGGTTTGTCAAAATCAAGTGGGTATTCTGCTGTACCTATAAGATTCAACCTCACATCTTTGAAGCCTCGATGCCAAGGAAGACACCTCGAAGATCGTGCTCAACTTGGACCTCGGCAAAGCGTAAGGCTTGAACCCGCATTGCAGATCGTTTTAAATAGTCTGAGTATACTTTCTCTCAGAACTGTTTATTCCGATGCATTGAGGTCGAAACAAGTCACCGCGCCCACTGCTTTCGATAAAGTCCAAGAGCGCACCGCCTAGCAGTTGACTGACGACCTCCCGGCCGGATCGAAGGCTGAGCTGAAGATCGTCTTCGAAGGAGAACTCACTGGGAATATGTTGAGATACTTCAAAGCCTCTTGGGAGCATGAGGGACAGACGAAGTACTGTGTCCTTACGCAATTCGAGGTATGAGGCTGGGTCATCAGAAAATTTCTCTAATTCATGACTTCCTCTGCATAAAGCCCACTACTGCCAGACGCGCTTTCCCTTGTTGGGATGAACCGCCCCTCAAGGCCACCTTTGCCGTCACCTTGATATCTCGCGCAGACACTGTTAATTTGAGTAAGAAACCATTCAAACGACTTTGACGACTTTTTTGAAGGATTATTACCGGGAGAAAGTATGGGTTTATTGGCTTCATGATTTACATTGTTTAACTTTTTTTGGTTCTTAGGCCTAGGTCCTTGCCGCAGAGTTCGATGAATACGTGAGTTAGGTGGTCTATCAGGTTCTGGAGGGCTGCGTCTCACATTTTTGGACATCAGGGAATGGTCGTGGCCCAAAGCATTGACCGCTCAGATCCTTGGGGCCACTTAAGCTTCTAGCGCCGTTCTTCACCGCCAACGACCTTGAATCCTTCTTTAGATTTTTAATTGAGGATCAAGCTCTTGGAGATCGCACTGCCGACGTCCGACGAGGGATGCTTTTAGCTGGAACAGCTGTCATCAATTTACATGGTGCAAGCTGCCTCGTTGCACTCGTTAGCATTTTGAAGGCCGTTTGGGACAGCCAAGTCTGGCCTGTGAAGGGGATGACTATATCAAGGAAGCAGTAGTCATTTTATTTGGCCCTGTCACTCGTCATTTGCAAGCCTCAGCCCCCAGAACACCAGCCGTTGTCGATAGGCTGGTTGAAGCATTGAAGACGCTGGCTGAACAAGTCCAGATCGCTGTCTCGGAATGTTGGTCGCCACTAAATATGCGAGTCGTCGTGGCGCTGCCTATGGTTTGGCTGGGGTAATCGAGGGCGCCAGAATCAGGGGCACGAAGAATTCGACATCATCAATCGTCTTCAAACCGCAGCAGAAGACAAAAAATGATACGAGCCACGCCGCGGTGCCCGTTTGCATTCGAGACCTTTCGAACACCCTCAGTCAAAATTTCGAACCTTATCTCACTTATGCCCTCCTGCTCCTGGTGATGTCATTCGGGGGCTTGACAGCAGATGTTTGCGAGGCGCCTCAGGATGCTTCGTGCGTAATTATGGGAAATATCTCTGGCTACGGCGTAAAGCTTATCCTTCCTATACTCTTGGAGGGTTTGGACGAAAAGCAATGTCGTTCGAAGAAGGGATCAACTGAGCTGTTGGGCATGATGGCCTATCGTTCTCCTCGGCAGTTGTCGATATCCCTCCCCATCATGATTAATTGGTGTATTGACCGACTCTCGTGCTCAAATCCGTACCTCGGTAAACAAGAGTTTCAAACAGTTCGGAGAAGTCATCAGTAATCCAGAAATCCAATTTTTGGATCCAGTACCCTTGAATGCCCTTGTTGATCCCGCCAAGACTCCGAATGCACTTTCATTGCTATTGAAGACCTCTTATATGCATTACATTGACCATTCGTCATTTGCCCAAACATAACTTCTCCACAATACCGCGACAGTCGTCCTTCTTTCCTACCGCTGCCGCCTCCACCAATATCCCAACGATTTCTTCGAACAAACACCTCATCAGCGCTCCTGTATCGGCCCGATTGATTCCATGTCGAGCGATAGCCCACGGCGTGTCACGATATCGCAAAGGAGGGGCCAAGTGCGGTAGTTGACATACGGTTCAATGTCATTGCGAAGTTCTTTCATAATCGCCGCCCACGCCGCCTCAATACTCAACATGTTGAAAATCTCTCCACAGCCGTTAGAGTATACCCTCCGGAAGTCAACACCATCGATACGCATAACGGTCTTGAGGTTAATACTGTCCGTTTCCAGGACCCGTTCCTTCTCCTTGCCTGAAAGCGCGGTAGCCAACCGACGAAATCGTTACTTTATCCTGCTCCGTCAAGAAGACACGATTAATGCCCTTGAGACCGCGGATACCGACGAAGTCCAGCATCGTCTTCTCGAGTTGTCTAAGGAAGATGGCCTCTTCGATTGCACCTGACTCTTCGTCATCGTCCTTATCAGGCGCGCCATAGACCCTGCAACGGATGGTCAACTTCTCAGAGTTGTCTTCATTCCATATGACGAAGAGATCAGTTTTGAAGCTCTCCTGAATCCGTCCAGCTACGCAGTGCATGGTCAATTTGCGATCAATTATCAGTTCAGAGCGGAGGAGCCAAGGCGATTGGAGATGCATTTTGGCTTCAACCTCCTCGTTGGGAATAGCGAAAAACGACTCGACTCAGATAGAATCCTCTTCGATGATAGTCGAACTGGGGTCGGGGTCATACCAGATCTCGACACCGGCCGTAACGGTGCGAAGCGAGGTATAAACAAGTTCTTGTTGAACGTTCTTCGCCAGGCTTGACGAACGGGATATTTCAGGTTCAAGGCATACAGTGAGAGAGGGTTTTGATGTTGGTGGCGACGTTGATGATTTCTTTCAAGCGCGGCACGCCGAGGGTAACATTTTTACTTGAAACGTCAGCGAGTCACTCCTCTCCGGGGACACTCTCGGAGAAATTCAACTACCTTTGTCTCTGGATTATGGGATTTACAACAGAGAAAGCCCAGGTCAACGGCATCACCGACACCAAACTCTGCTTCTCCATGGACAACCTTGGAAACATTCGCGTGTCCTTGAAACAAGAAAATCTTCCACCTCCCCTTGTTGTCCTATCCGTCACACGTCTCAACTAGTTCCTGGGTCATCCCACGAGCTTGAAACGCGTTATGCGTCGTCAGCGAGTCGCTCCTCTGCCGGGACACCTGGCGGGATCAGGAACTTCGAATTGTGTTTGGATTGTCGATCTCCTTACCGCGCTGGAATTGTTGAGCTCTTTGCATCTTTTTCTGTGAGTGTCTCCTTATCTTTCTACAAGGAATTGATGCTCAAGGAAGGATATAAGCATTGCTTGTAATAACTTCATTCCCGATATATAACATTCGGCGACCCCTCTGCGGCATCGCCATTCACGGGATCTTGTCTCGCATCGGGGCCTGCCAGGTGTCCTCGGCATGTCTCTCGACGGGGAGGCCGAGCTGAGAAAGGTCTTTGCCGCCGACAAGCAGAATGCGTTTTTGGCGAACCCTCACTTAGGGCTTGCGGACGGGTTTGACGCGCCGGACTCGATCAGGATGACTAGACCTCGAGTTGTTCAAGGCAAGGAGGACCTCTCTGCGAAGCGTGCCATGCTGCCCTCGCTGGAGAATAGTGGGAAAGAAGGCACGCTGTCGACCTCGAGGAGTTCAAGAATTTTCGCGGAAGGATTGTTTTCCTAGCTTGCGGACTGGGACAAAGTCGTTGCAGCTGGAGGATCATTTTTTCTTTGCTTCATTCCTGTCGAAGAGGAAAACAAGATCTCAAAGCCAGCGATCCGCAAACATTATCATTCCAACGCGTACCCCACTTCAGATTTTGACCTCTTCTTGTGGGGCATGACGGGTAAATTTCCGGCTTCCTCCTTGTATTTTATCTCTAACATTTCCTTCAGGCCGACTTCAAGATCGAGGCTATAAAGCAGCTCTATTCCTTGGGATGTGACTTGCCTTCGAACCATACTCATTATCTCGATTCATTGTTCGTTTTTCATCCGCCGTCTAGAACAGTATCCGATTTATCTCCAGCTCGGTATCCGCATCGTTCTATTCAAATTGTCCTTCGTTTGTACCAATCTCCGACAGAAATTCTTGCTGGGTTTGATATCAACGCCCCACGTTGCCTGTACGGCGGTAAGTACAGTTGATATGACGTGTCGTTCGCCCTCTTATGAGATCCGACCCTCAAGGTACTTCCAACGGTGATTCGAGGCGTACGTTCCAGCCCTCCAACGCGACAACGTCGGCCCCCGTAAGACCAAACCCAAAGCAACTAATGCGACAAGCTGACGATCTCTATAGTTGACAGGGAATAACATGCGCACTGCGTTCCTCGAAGGGAAGCGTATGCTTCGTGAGACTTCGTGGACCAACTACGATGTCACATCACTTCATATTTCCTATGGACCAGGGATGCGCGGAGGATTGATAAGCTGGTGTATCAGACTGCCATAACCCAAAAATGCAAAAGTCCGTTTACAACACATTAAAAATATCACTTGTATCGTGGTCTGTCTACGAGAGATCCAAAGTTGTTAATGTCTCGACAGGTCACTGGTCTACCATGCGTCAAATACCCTGGCCAGTTTCATGCCAGACCCACAGCGTATTTTCCTTTATATTGCGTTGATCATATTGCACGTTTTTTCATCCAAACCGCGGATCTCTTTCGAAACCTTCAGATTCTCATTCTCGCAATTTCAGTCAGGTTATTTCTGAATGAAGATTCCAATGTTCGGTGGGGTTTTCTTGCGAGCAACCAAGTTGATCCATATCGTGCGGCAAGGGGTGGCAAGCCTCGATAGCAAGGGTGGAGGCACTTGCAGTGGTATAATCCTAGTTCTCCCAGATAGACGGTCATCAATATATATACTGTTTAGACAGGTTTAGACGCCAAGGAGAACATAAAGCGAAACCAGTAAATGCGCGATTCCAAGTTGTATGGCTAGCGCTCTCCAGGAAATCCTTGTAGATCTTTTCGACATCAAATTCGACATGAATATAGTGACTGCGAACCCAATCTAGGTAATGAGCGCAACTTGGCTCGCTTTCAGCAATTATTGGTTAGAGGCAATGAGTGCACTTGTTTTTGAGGGCCATTGCTGCGCATGGCACTACAAGTCTTCTTTTTTCATCAGCAATCCTTGATTTTTCCGACCATACCCTCGCATAGTGTTTCTTTTAAGGCCATAGGCTCCCATAGTGGCCATAGTAATTATATTGGTCTACGTCATCCTACAGAGTGCTATGCCCACTTAGAAATATACGGTATTATATAGTTAACGGAGGGTTGTCTGTCACACCTATAGTAAATGATGATCAGGGTAGCGCGATGTGTGCCCCAGTTTCCATTTGAGGAGGTCCGAGGACAATACAATATTGACGATCTGAAGGCAGCGATGACATGAGGAATAAGATGAAGGAGGTTGTGGATTTCACTACAGTGTGATAACTTATGAATTGACTATGAATGAATAGTGTAGATGTCATTGAGTAATGTAAATCCCAAATCCCTGCCCCAATAAACAAAGCGACTGGCGAGAATCAACCAATGCAAAAAAGACATCCTGGCTGGGAGCATGCCCTGATATCGCTGACTGACTCCATAATGACCACTTTGCCCGATCGAAGGCAATCGTCATGGCTCCGGAATATGGCTACCGATACCGGAGGATGATAGGGAGTCCAGCAGTGTTGCTGCTGCTGACGCATTGATGGACGTGTCGGATGACTAGTAAAGACATTGATTCATTTTAGGTCGCTGGCACAAGGATTGTGGCAAGATTGTTTTCGCTTGCAGCAGGCAGTTGTCTGGAGTGGGCCTTCAAGCGCACTAGAAAGGGATGGATGGTTATTAGTTAATGAAGATATAAGAAAATAAAATAAATCATGACATACAATTCCTATCCAGGCTGAGCAGCGCGACCTTGACAGCATTCTGCAACTCATTCGCTGGAGCCAAAAACGGCCTTACGCATGGAAGATCGATCGACCCAATGATTGTCCTGCTAGAGAGTAGCCTTGAGGATGAGATCGTCCTACTTTTCCCCTATGGAAGTCAACTTCTTCGGTCCTCATGTGCAAGGAGGTCAGGCAGTTGCCCTTGGATGATTGGATCTTCAAGGAAAGCGTGTGCGAACGAACTTGGGAAAAGAGATACAACATCGCACTCTGAGCGGAGTCCCCGAGTTAAAAGGCATTGGAGGAAAGGCTGTCAAGCTCCATAATGACAGGAAGAGGGACGACGATGGTCCAGCCGAGGTTTTCAATGAGCAAAGAGACCGTTGAGAGAGACAAAAGGAGGACGTTGGTGTCGACAACGAGGATGGTGTAGCCAGGAATAATGGCCAATTTAGCGCGAGAATCTGAAGGTTTCCTCCAGGATTTGGCAACTCAAGGATGACGCGGAGGGGAGGACCTGGTGGAATTGCCCCGCTTCTCAGATTGCAGGAGATTCTTGAGATATCGACAGCGAGCCTGGAAGGGTAGAGGTAAAACGTGAGTAAAAGACTTGAAACAAGAGAACCGAAAACCACATAAGTACCTTCAGAGCCTTGACTTCCTCCAAGTCGTTTTCGTCATCCTCACTCTCTTCTGACAGGCTGTGTGCTCCTTCCTCATCAACATCCATGGCATCATCAACCTATCGCTTGTCCATGCGCCTGCGCTTTTCCTCCTCACACTCAATCTGCTCTTCTTCCTTCCACAGCTAAGCTGATATTGAAGGAAGATCAAGCAGGAAACGGGCAAATGTTTTATCTTTGCCGTCCAGCACGATGCTACGATTTGGTTGAGCCATGCTTCATAGTTTGGCCGCTAGCAAAAAGTCAACGACGAAACTAATGAGGAGATCGTGCACTCACCCAGTCTCTGTCTTTCTTTAACCAAATTCGGTTGTACCATTTCTCGTTCATCCATGTTGTAGCGAGACGAACGCTTACAGAAATGCATATTAAAAGCTGTCATGACAACTTCCAGTACAAACAGAAAGCTTACCGATCCAACTTCCTGATCCGGTCATGTTCCGAATTCCCAGTCGTTGCGATCTTGACATCGCCAGCAGCGCAGTCCGTCCCAGATTCGAACCTCCTGGACGATGCGGAATGGCTCGCCAAATTGAACGTTCTTGAAACATTCGTAGATCTGATCTTTGGACATCGTTTGCAGTGGGACGACTTCAGGTTCTTTGTTGAGCTTCTTGGGTGTGGGCGTCTTCCTGCAGTACAAGCTTGTAGGCACCACTTCCGTCTATTTCCGCACGCATTTGGGCCTTGGATGTCTCCAGGATCAACGGCACTTGGAATCGAATATTCCTGACCGCCTTTGAAGGTGCTGCCCGGGCGAAGAAATCGATTATGGCAGCGCCGGGAAGGGCACGACGGCCCTCGATGTGATGAAGGTCCAAAAGTCACAGAGGGCTTGGTCGACGACAAATGTAGGAGCCAAGGATTTGGGTTCGGTCCTCTGAGGAGCAGCCCCCATGAACTCTGCCCGAATGGGAATGTAGGAAGGATAATTATGGAGGCATTGGAAGGGATTCATTGGGACGTCGGTCATCGCAAACTTGTCGATGTTTGCCCGTATAACTCCTGGAAGTCGACTCTGGCGGTTTGGACGAATCTGACGGCGTTCTGAGCGTAATCGACCTTCAAGGAGAATTGTCAGATGGGTCGGTGATGGTCAACATGGAAGCTTACCCAATATTGGGAACTGAGACGGTCGGGCTTGGGGATTTCCTTGCCTCGGAGGGTAGAGAATAACGGCTTCTCTAAGCTCTCAATAATAAAAAAACCTTTGTGTTCATCAAGCCAAGAATGAAGGTCTGGAAGAGCAGGCACAATTGCAGAGCTGTGGAATCCTAGAAAGAAGTTGGAATTTTTGAAAAGACCAAGGACGATGCAAAATCACACCTTGATCAACATTCAGCTTCGTAACATCTCAAACCACCCCGTTTTACAGCGACTAGCAGAGATTCAATCACCTTCAAGTTGCCCAATACAACATCAGCCTCGGCTCCATTATATACAGCGATCCCAAGGAGGTCCCTTAGGCTCAAGCTGTCGATATAGTGGTCGATGCGCTCCTCTGAAGCGGCTACGGCAGCCATGCCAGCAGGATTAGCAGGGTTCGCGTGTAACGGTTTGGCCCTGACGACAGCGAACTACAAGCCAATTTCAAAGGTGAAAGCGCGGGCTACCACTGATCCCAGAGTTAGAGTTAAATCACTATCAAAAAAATAGAGTCACGAACCTGCACCGGCAATCTCTCCCAAGCTATGTCCCATCACAGTGTGAGCCTGGATTCCAAGGCTCTCCAACCTCGCCACAGCATATTGAAAGACGAAAATGCACACTGGCGCAACTTCGCTGTTGTCAATTGTGAGATCTCCAGGCACGGATTCCTCAACGAGGAAAGGAAGGATGGGTTAACCAGTCAATGCAGCCACTTTGTTCGCTGCATCCGTGATAATTTGCTGGAACCCAGAGTATTGGGTAGCGAGGTGGAGGCCCATGCCTCGATATTGAGAACCTTGGCCAGGGAAAGCGAGCAGAATCCAGCGAGCATTTCCTGTAGTTGTGTCTGTCGAGATATTCTGGATGCGGTCCTCGGTGCGGGTGATGAGATCCTGCATGTTATGAGCGACGCAAGCGAATTGATAACGGTAATGCTCGTGGCTAACACAGGTCGCATAGTAAATGGCATGGGAAAGAGATGCTGGAGCATTGAGGTAGAAGTCCAAGTAGTTGTTCAAGTATTGGATGAGGCCATCCTGGGTCTTGGTGCCGATGACGAATAGCATAGGTGCCAATTCTGGTATCGCAGACAAACGAGGAGCGTTGAGACAGAAGCCCAAGTAGTTGTTCAAGTACTGGAGGGCATCCTGGGTCTTGGTGCTGACGACGAACAACATAGGGGTCGATTTTGGGATCGCAGACGAACGAGGTTGCATGTCCTCAATTGGCGCTTCTAATATAGCGCCGGCAATGAACCCCGCAAAATCATTCGAGCTGCGAAATGCAACAAGTCAGAAATTGAATTAAAAAGACGAAGCAGAAAAACGAAGCATACAAAATCAATGCTTGAATAGGTAGCGTTTCGTCCCGAGATTTTAATGCGACAAGTTCATGAGGAATATGCAGAGGAACAACTTTGAAATCCAAAGGCGGGTTCATATTGTCGCGAATTTGAATTGATCTCGATTATGTCCCAATTTCGATCAGATTCAACTTATGTAAGGTCTAAACTTGAAGCTTGAACCACAGTCCTCCACGCCACGAAACGCCATCGAGCCAGCACACCCGCTCCAGCACCATTTACCCGCATGCCCCTCCGTCCTAAATGATGTGGGCCGGGCTTGACAACACCAGCGGACTCAATTACCTCGACGTGGATGACGTCCTTCAGTCCACCATGCCACCTGTATGACGAGGATGAGCGGCGGTGAACACTCCTAGGCAGCGGCATGACTGGAAGTAGTCGAGACTGCTGTTCGTTGAGGAGCCAACGACGACAACGAGACCACGAAGACGACAGCGACGATGGTGGCAAGAGCAATGGCGAGAACAACGGTGGTGGATGCACCCGAAGAAGAAGAATGACGATCCAGACTTTATGGTTAGTTTTCTCGCTTTTCAGTGTTACTATTTACGAAAGTGTCGTTTTCTTTTAGCCAATGATGAAACCAATTACGAAGGAGGTCCTGAAAGGCATGCAAGTCATTCATCAGACGACGAGCAAGAAAGTGCTGTCAATGTTGTTCTGTTCACAAGGATCAAGGTATAGTCCGTGCATTTTTTGTGAGGATCAGGCTCTCAACCATGTATCATCAGACGGCTTTGCGACAATTTATGCGCCCACGCGGCTACAGTTTAATGACCAACGTCCCGGAAGATTATGCCTCAGATATGGAGTTAATTGCCCTGGTTAGTCAACTTCCGCCAAAGAGCAATTTTTGTTCTAACAATTTAATTTATTTGAAGGCGATGCAGTGTATAGTGACACCTCTCCTCAACCATAAACAAAGTTCAGGACTAGAAAAAGGAGATGTCGCACGCTGATCACAGGTACATTTTTTCGTTATAATTATTCCGTTTTTGTTGCTTATTTAGATCCTCCTTCGTTCGCAGTAGGATACTATTTCTCGAAGGTAGCAACAATGGAAGAACTTTCAAACTTTTGGCCTTTTGGTCGCTGATGAGGGTCAAATGCTTGGCGGTGAAGTTGGCCCTACTTACGAGGTCGTCCTCTCACGAACGCGTGACATGTCGAGCGCTTGACTGGGAACAAGCCACATATTGTCGCGTGTGGTGTTTCCCTTACAAATACCGGCAACACACTGCATAAAACGAGGCAGAGGAGTGATTCTAATCTACAAGAAAGAGGAGGGCCGATGATGACCGAAATGCGAGGAACAACTACAACTGACATACGAGGCAGTAGCAGAAGAGGGCTTGGCCTCATAGTTAATCATATGGTTGCTTTTGGGCTGTCGAACATCACAATACTAAAGAAATCATATTAAGAGATAGTATAAGCTAGGGTACACTTATTGCTGAAAGATACGGTGAGCAGAGGCTTCAAAATACATATAACTGAGAATTATGGTGAAGGGGTGATCAGGCAGCCTCTTCACGTTCGAGAGCTGCACGCTGTTGCTTGAATGCTTTGCGGGAAGCTGAAGTGTTTGATTGACGACGAATAGCGGCAGCTGGGAAGATTTTCCTATTGACGCCGCTATTTAATTGAATATTCTTCGAGAGACAAAGGAAATACTCACACTGTCCACCAGTCAAGTGAATCTTTGGCACGCTTCTTTGCGGCAGGCCCAGGGGTATCGTCAAAGACATCAACAACATAGTTATACAGTCCTTGGTAGTCAAATCTCCCATAAATTGGGGTCCATGAATCCGCGGTTTAAAAGTTGAAATGGAGCTGGTAGCCACGGATAAGCAAATAAAGACATGTGATAAAAAGAAGCCTACCTGCACTGCAGCATATGCAATAGATAGGGGAGTAACCTTGTCATTCAGATGGACCTTCGATGCCACATTGCGGCGCACAGGCTTCTTGATGGATGTCCTCTGCGACTTGGCTGGAGGCATGTTCTCCGTGTTGTCTTCTTCTTCTGAAATACCCTTTGCTGAAGAAGGCGACGTGAATTATGGCTTTATAGACCTGTATAAATACTAAGTACGAAGCATGAAGTGAAAAGTAACAGAAAATTAATATACTTTGATGAGGAGGGTGCTTTTCGAGTACCCGGATTCAAGTTGATTCGCATTTGGTTCGTATTTTGCATAGAAACACCTTGAATGGTAGCTAGAAAGCCAGTCAAATTATTCGTCACCTGCGCGTAGCTTAGCACGAATACTGTAAGTGAAGGTGAGATCAATTGGTCGGGCAATGGGCAATTGACTACTCACATCAAGTTATCCCAATCAAACTCTGCAGGACATAAGAGTCGTCCTGTGACCTCGTGCGCAAGTCCCCTATTCTTTCGGCAGCCGGGGTTCAACAGAACAGTGGGGCGAGGCCTGGTTCCATTCAACCAATCTGCGACGCATGCACGAATCCGATTCAAGTCGTCGCTACGAGCACTGTCACCACCGCGCTGAAGCTAATGCTGACTCAGTAAGAAAGAAAATACACCAATGCGTAGGGAAATGTTACTCGCATCTGCATAAAACTCATTAAGCTCCGCAGGCGACCCTTCGTCAAATTTCTTCTGGAAGTTTGGAATGAGGCGATTGAGTTCTTGGACAGCTGTGTGGCTGCGTTCCCAACTTGGCAGTCGTGTATGGAGGACAACAGCAAGAGTGGACTGCTCTATGTTTGGTTCTTGCCGAGAAACGGCATGTGGAAGAATGTATTAGATAATTTATTCTCAGTATCTTACATACTTATCTTGCCCGCAAGTTAAAACCACCTATGGCATTAAATTATTGGTACTGATCACCTCAACAACCCCACCCCGTATCCCTGGACGAAGTCGAAGTGCAATCCAAGTGACTGAAGACAAGGTTTCTCATAGTTTGTCCTCCTCTCTCTTCTACCTGTGTCCAGTGCTCACCGTGGGAGGGATGAATGTGGATATGAAGTATTACCAGGTATTGCATAGAATGGATGAGGTGTAGTCATGGCATTATGTAGGATGGACAAGGTGGTTGTCATTGGTGGCGGTATGGGTAAGGTATCAATAGCCGCTGGGGTGCGACGTCGAGTGGGGTTGTTGGACCACGACGTGGATGCAGGTATAGATGGTCGTCAGATCGCGATGTAGGATGGATAGAGGTGGCGAACGTCAGGCTTTCTGAGGGTAGTGATTAGGTGGAAGGATGGAGGAGGGAGCCTAGATGGACGACCAATGTTGGGACGTGGAGATGATCATTGGGGTGTGATGCTAGAAAGAACAGGGCCTGTCGGCCACTCGTTAGTTGCAGATATTCATTGCGATGTGATGGGGTGTGCATGAGCGATAGGCATTGGGGTGCGAGCGGAGACAAGGGGTGGGCGTGATGTCGAATGGGCGAGATGGTCTGTTCGCCAGTTGTTGGGTGCATTGCTGGGTGCAGGTAATCACTGTGAGGCGATAGGGTATGCGCAGGCAGTTGACGCTGGGACATGGGTGGAGACAATCGCTGGGACGCAATGTCGAGAGGATAAGGGGGGCTAACCAGCTGCTCGTTAGGTTCCAGCGTTTGCTCTGACGTGGCAGTGCCTGTGTGGGGTGATAGTCATTGGGTTGTGGGTGGGGACAACCTCTAGGGCACGATGTCGAATGGATGAGAGGGCCTGTTGGCCATTCGCTAGCGCAGGCTGTGCAGTGACAAGGGCATGTCTAGGTGATAGTTGCTGGGACGTGACGTTGAGATGCAGATACCGACGATCGCTAGGAAGCGATGTCGAATGTGCGAGACGGTCCATTGTCCACTCGTTGGGTGGTCAGAAGGCCGCAGGGCGATGTGTGGGCATTGGTCGTTGCTGGGATCAGCGAGTGTTGGGGTTTGATGTTGGATGAACGAGACGGCCCTTTGGCCATTCCTTGGGTGCGGGCAGCCACTGGGATGTGAGAGGGGGATGTGTAGGCAATGGTTGCTGGGATGCAACACTAGAATGCAGGTGGAGGCGGTCGCTGGGAAGCCGGATGGATGAGATAGACCGTTGTCCATTTTTGGGTGTGGACTATAGTTCGGACATGGCGGAGAGATGTGTGGGAGGCGATAGTCCATAGGACGCGATGCGGAATGGACGAGAGGGCCCATGGGTCGGCCATTGGGCGTCGGTAGTTGCATGGCTGGGACAGGAGATGCGCAGGTGTTGATGTGTGATGCATGATGGTCTGGGACGCGATGTCGAAACTCACCCAATCTCTATAGGACAAGACCATCCGTCAACCCGTAGGCTACTATTTGGGGGTAGTCGCTGGGACGCAACGTTTGGGTGCAGGGGAAATGATCGCGAGGACGCATTTTAAAGGGACGAGAGGGCCCGTCAGCCGCTCTCTGGAAGCAGGTTTGGTGTGTGAACAACCCGTCGGTCGCTCTTTCGGGTGCGGGTAGTCACTGGGGCGCAACATTTTGGATGCAGGGAAAATGATCGCAGCAAGGATGCATTTTAAAAGGGGGTGAGAGGGCTTGTCGGCCGCTCTCTGGGTGCAGGTTGGGTGCATAAAGGACCCATCGGTCGCTTCTGGATGCCAATGGCCACTGGGATGTGACATAGCGTATCATGGGTGCAGGTGAGAGGGCCCGTCGGCCGCTCTCTCAGCCTCTCTGGGTGCAGGTTGGGTGCATGAACGACCCGTCAGTCGCTCTCTGGGTGCCAGCATAACATGGGTGCAGGTGAGAGGGCCCGTCGGCCACTCTCTGGGTGCAGGTCAGTGGGTGTCTAAATGACCTGTCGGTCGCTCTCGCCACTGGGACGTGACATGGGTGCGAACAGAACAAAAGTGTTGGACTGGAGAACAGTTGCTCAGAGACTCGGAATTGACAGCATGGGATGAGTCAGTTGGAACTACTCATCTTTGAATGCTATACGTTGTGAATGCTGAAAAGAAAAACGGCTGGTTCGCAGCACGTTTTGTACTTGACTCAAGGCCACCAGCGGCGTCGAGGTCAAGGGAGGATGAGAGAGGCAACCTTTCTCAACACTCGTGCCTCGCTATATTCTAGATCTAGGCTAAGGCTAGTATGTAATGATCTTTGATTGACAAAATTTGGCACGGGCATGAGGTTCAAACGTTCAACATTCATGCTCTCTTCCCGCACCCTTCGCAAAATCTGAGACTACAACCACAATGGCTAATTACTGCAGTTGCGAAGGAGCAAAGGCCGCTGAAACTCAGCCCCTCCGCTTATCTCTTTACCCTGTCACTTCCATGAATCCTCAATCAGCAGCGACTTTTCGATTAATGAAATGCTATCCTTCAAGTCAAAATGTTCAGGATATGAGTTTTATCATAGTGTGTTGTGCGTTACATGGAGAACACCCACCTCGTGTAAGTTTTCTAACATTTGCATCCTGAACTTGGTCTTACGCTGCCCATAGGATCGGTATGTCGAGTTTATGCGAATAGTACACCAATGGCGCAACCTCAAACAGCTCAAACGTGGTGGGTGTGGCCATGCATCTGATGGAATCGAGGGAACGAAACCCGGCGAATTAGCCGTTTGGTGCCCCGCATGTCCCCGACCCAGCATCAACCTCCCCCCTAACCGGGAGCTTGCCCCAGAAGATAAATGGTACAATGCCCACCCTGTGACTTCCGCCTTTCGTGCGACTAACAAATGCATTGTCTAGCTGGATTTATGGCCTTTTTTTGTGCATTGACGCAAACTTCCGACTGAAACGAAAGAAGGTCTCGAGCAAAGAGTGGAACCCTAGTTTGAACAAGGGATGGGCATTTTTTGTAGAGGAGGGATAATATAAGGAGCACCTGGCGAAACATTGGGTGCAAAAATAAAAGGTATAATCTCCAACTCAACCCCTTGCTATATGTTTAACTGTTGCAACGTAGCGCAGCACCTGCGTAAACCACAGCACCGTAAACAAGTCCGATCGAGAGGCCAAAGGGCTAGCAGCAAGTGGAACTGTTGGGATCGATTGCGCTCGTCACAACCTGAAGCGGCCAAATGGCGTAGGCGATATGCAGGAAGGAGAAAGGTATGAGCTTTGCATTGAATGAGTCGTCTCCTTACTGACCGTCTTTACACAGGTACCTTAACGTCGACTTTATCTTCTGGAAGCAGCTTCGTTGCGGCAAAATTCTGGTCCTTTACGTTTCGTACGACATTGCCTGTCAATGGCACAAAAATCTTTGCGATTGAATGAATATCTTCCCAAACAAGGAGGAGCTGTGGAATGGAGTACGCTAGTATGTTACATATCTTGTCCCTAAATTCCACCTCCTAGCGCACATCGAATCTTGTAATTTGATGTTCTCCTTCAACCTTACCCCAGGTGTGGGTCGGATGGATGGAGAGGCGCCTGAACGAGGCTGGGCAAATATCAACCCCATTGCGCAGAGTACGAAAGAAATGGGGCCAGGAACTCGCCGTGACACCATCGACGACCACTTCGGCGACTGGAATTGGAAGGAAGTCATAGGAATGGGTACGTTTGACTACTTTCGCTATATCTTGGTCAATTTTTTTGAACATCCATTCAGGTAGAGGATTGATGAAGAAGGTTCGGGATGCCGTACCCGCTCGAAATGACCACATTGTTGCACTTGAAGAACTCGAGTCCATGATCTCACCAGGTAGTCTCGCGCCATGGAGCTCTGAGAAAGGGACTCAAGTGCTCCAAATCCTTTCAAAGCAGAACGGCGAAGTGCGCATCATACAGCCGTGATCGATATAATTTTAACGTATCGGTTTCAGCGATAACTGAGCATGCCACTCGCCTCGAAATTTCGAAGGAGGTTGAGGCAACAGAGGACCCGTTTGCAACAACATCAGCCATTGCAGAGGCGCATGCCTCTGATGATTTCCATGGGAATGGAGCTAGAGGAATATCAGTGTGTTCGTTTATCGCCACATCATTCTCCTTTTTTTTTTTTTTTTTTTTTTTTTTATGTTTTTTTAAACCT